>Ga0209709_10001219_pt1 | contig 23916 bp, 23 predicted proteins | sample ArcticOcean_MG_C_2_FD_187435 | JGI IMG/M metagenome (GOLD analysis project Ga0209709, IMG submission 187435) | Marine microbial communities from western Arctic Ocean - ArcticOcean_MG_CB4_136 (SPAdes) (version 2) | ecosystem: Environmental > Aquatic > Marine > Oceanic | place: Arctic Ocean...
AAGAAAGAACAAATACTAGCTGTTAAAAATTGGCTAAAAGATAAAAAATCTATCATGGAGATTGCATATAGACCTACAAGAGTATTAATGCAAGATTATACAGGAATACCAGCTGTTGCAGATCTTGCTGCTATGCGTGATGCTGTTAAATCTAAAAAAAAAAACCCAAATAAAATTAACCCTATATCTGCAGTAGACTTAGTCATAGATCACTCTGTAATGGTAGATGCTTACGCTTCAAAAGATTCTTTTAAAAAAAATGTACAAAAAGAATTTTTAAGAAACGGAGAACGATACTCTTTTTTAAAGTGGGGTCAAAAAGCATTTGAAAATTTTAGAGTAGTTCCACCCGGCACTGGTATTTGTCATCAAGTCAATCTAGAGTATTTATCAAAAGTGGTCTGGTCGTCAGAAAGTGACGGAAATATATACGCTTATCCCGACACGCTTGTTGGGACAGACAGTCATACTACAATGGTAAATAGTCTTTCAGTACTTGGTTGGGGAGTGGGAGGCATTGAAGCTGAAGCTGTAATGTTAGGACAACCAATATCAATGTTAATACCTGAAGTAGTAGGATTTAAACTTAATAATAAACTTTCAGAAGGTACTACGGCAACTGATTTGGTTCTTACTATTGTTCAGTTATTAAGAAAAAAAGGAGTAGTAGGAAAATTTGTTGAATTTTATGGAGATGGTTTAAAAAATCTTTCATTAGCAGATAGAGCAACTATTGCAAATATGGCTCCTGAATATGGAGCTACCTGCGGTTTTTTCCCAGTAGATGAAGAAACTTTAAAATACTTAAAATTTTCAGGTAGGGACGAAAAAATTATTTCTCTTGTAGAAAAATATTCAAAAGAACAAGGAATGTGGGCAGATAATAATATTGTATTTTCAGATAGCTTAGAATTAGATATGTCCAGTGTTGTACCAAGCATAGCAGGACCAAAACGACCACAAGATAAAGTTTTATTAACAGAATCATCAAAAAAATTTTTTCAGAGTTTTAAAGAAAATACAAAAAGACAATCTTCTAAAGAAGAGCCGGTGTCTGGTGAAAGTTTCAAGCTCAAAGATGGTGATGTTGTTATTGCAGCAATTACATCTTGTACCAACACATCCAATCCAAGTGTTTTAATTGGAGCAGGTTTACTTGCTAAAAAAGCAACTGAAAGAGGACTGACAGTTAAACCTTGGGTTAAAACCTCACTAGCACCAGGATCTCAGGTTGTTACTGATTATCTTGAAAAAGCAGGTTTAAGTAAATATTTAGATAAATTAGGATTCAATCTAGTTGGATATGGATGCACTACCTGTATTGGCAATTCTGGACCGCTTAATTTAAATATATCTGAAGCAATACAAAATGGTAATTTATATACAGCGTCAGTATTATCTGGAAATAGAAATTTTGAAGGAAGAATCAATCCTGATGTAAAAGCAAACTACCTAGCTTCTCCACCACTAGTAGTTGCTTATGCTTTAGCTGGATCAATGAATGTAGATCTATATAAGGAACCTTTGGGAAAAGATAAAGATGATAAGCCAATTTTTTTAAAAGATATTTGGCCAAGTGATAAAGAGATTCAGGATTTAATATTAAGTTCAATAAACGCAGAAATGTTTAATAAACGCTATTCAAATATATCTAAAGGACCAAGTAATTGGAGAGATATTAAAACATCAGATAGTAGTATTTATAATTGGGACCAAAAATCTACATATGTAAAAAAACCTCCATTTTTTGAAAACATGACTGAAAAACCGGAGGGATTTAAAAAGATTTCTAATGCCAGGCCTTTATTAATTTTGGGGGACACTGTTACCACAGATCATATTTCACCTGCTGGCTCTATAAAAAAAGAAAGTCCTGCAGGAGATTATTTCATGAAACATCAAATTCAAGAAAAAGACTTTAATTCATATGGATCGAGACGAGGCAATCATGAAGTTATGATGAGAGGTACTTTCGGAAATATTAGAATAAGGAATGAAATGGCTGCAGAAACCGAAGGAGGGTTTACAAAAATATTTCCTGAAGGAAAAGTTCTCAGTGTATATGAAGCTGCTATTGAATATAAAAAAAGAGGTAATGATTTAATAGTTATAGCAGGAAAAGAATATGGAACAGGTTCATCAAGAGACTGGGCGGCAAAAGGAACAAAATTATTAGGAATTAAAGCTGTAATAGCAGAAAGCTTTGAAAGAATACATCGCTCAAACCTAATAGGCATGGGTGTGCTTCCGTTACAATTTAAAGATGGTTTTAATAGAAAAAATTTGAATATTGAAGGGTCTGAATTATTTACAATTATAGATATAGCAAGAGGAATAGGCCCTCGCGAAGATATAGATTGTGAAATTAAATACACGAAAGGAACAATAAAAAAAATTAAGTTATTGTGCAGAATTGATACAGCAAATGAAATCGAATATTACAAGCATGGAGGTATTCTTCAATATGTTTTAAGAAATATGTTGTAGAATAGAGAAAACATTGAGAAATATTAAAGTTACAGTTCACTCCTCTAAATCGAAACTAAGAAAAGAAGATCAGTTAGCGTGGAAGATTGCCGAAATATCTTCTGATAATGCTACTTTAAATGAAAAAGCTGTTGATATGGTTATTAATAGAATCATTGATAATACCGCTGTTGCAGTTGCGTCATTAGAAAGAAAACCTGTAATTACTGCAAGAGATATGGCCCTCTCTCATCCCAAAGAAAATGGAGCTACAATATTTGGGATAAATTCAAATAAAAGATTTCATTGCGAGTGGGCAGCTTGGGCCAATGGAACAGCTGTTAGAGAGTTGGATTTTCATGATACATTTTTAGCTGCTGATTATAGCCATCCAGGTGATAACATTCCTCCTATCTTAGCGGTAGCACAACAAAAAAAGTTATCAGGAGCTGATTTAATAAGAGGTATTATTACAGCATATGAAGTTCAAGTGAGTTTAGTTAAAGGTATTTGTCTTCACGAACATAAGATCGACCATATTGCACATCTAGGTCCCAGTGTTGCAGCAGGACTTGGATCTTTATTAAATCTTGAAACAGAAACAATCTATCAATCAATTCAACAAGCTTTACATACAACTATTTCAACAAGACAATCTAGAAAAGGTGAAATATCAAGTTGGAAAGCCTTTGCCCCCGCCCATGCTGGAAAATTATCTATTGAGTCAGTAGATAGAGCAATGAGAGGAGAAAGTTCTCCTAGTCCGATATACGAAGGTGAAGATAGCGTGATCGCTCATGTTCTTTCTGGAAAAAAAGCAAAATACATTGTCCCATTAACAAATATTAATGAAGAAAAAAAAGCAATATTAGAAACTTACACCAAAGAACATTCGGCAGAGTATCAATCTCAAGCAATGATTGACTTAGCTAGAAGTTTAAATAAAAAAATTAGCAATACTTCCAATATTAAAAATATTAAAATTTACACTAGTCACCACACACACTATGTGATTGGAACAGGAGCAAACGATCCGCAAAAAATGGATCCAAACGCTTCTAGAGAAACTTTAGATCATTCAATCATGTATATTTTTGCAGTAGCATTAGAAGATGGGAGTTGGCATCATATTGATTCTTATACTCCCGAAAGAGCAAATAAAAAAAGCACAATTGATTTATGGAAAAAAATAACTACTTATGAAAACAAAAAGTGGACAAAGAAATATTATAACCCAAACCCCACCAAAAAATGTTTTGGTGGAGAAGTTATAATTCAAATGAAAGATGGATCAAAAATTAAATCTCACTTAGATGTTGCTGATGCTCACCCCAATGGCAATAGACCTTTTAAAAGAGAAGATTATATTAATAAGTTTAAAAAACTGACAAAAAATATCATTGATAAAAAAGAATCTGAAAATTTTTTAAATAATGTTCAAAAATTAAGAGAACTAGGTAAAGCAGACTTACATAAGCTTAACATTGAAACTAAATCAGATCTTAAAAATTATTCTACTTTTAAGAAAACTATATTTTAAAACCAGGAAGCAAAAGGCCGATTAATAGTAAGAACATTATAGTCTATTAGGCCACCAATAATTAATTGAATTGCTATTAATAGAATTACCGCTAAACCCACATAACCTACCCATTGGTTATTTTGAATATATTTTGCAAAATAAGTTGCAGCCGCGCCTATTAAAACTACAGATAAAAATAAACCAAAAATTAATAAAAAGTAATGATCTTTAGCTGCACCAGCTACCCCTAAAACATTATCAAAACTTAAAGTAATATCTGCTATCAAAACTTTATAAACACCACTCATAAACGATGGTTCCTTTGATTTTTTTGTTGGGGATTTTATTTTTTTAATGGTAAATAAATCTTGCCTAAGTTCATTAACAATCCACAAAAGCAAAGCTCCCCCAATTAATTTAATGAAAGCAAACTGGAATAAAAAAGTAGCAGAAAAAGCAAATATAATTCTAAAAATAAGAGCTGCAAAGACACCCCACATTATGATTTGTTTTCTATTTTGTGGAGCAAAGTTAGCAGCTACCATACCTATAATAATGGCATTGTCTGCAGCCATTACAATGTCTATAAAAATTATTTGAAAAAAAATTAAGGTCTCTTCTATCACTTTGTATAATTTATAATTCTATTACTTAATTAATGCAATTAAATCATAGAAATATGACCTTTTTTTGTATTGCATTTGACCTTACTTCATTGTGAAATCATTCTTTTAGATAATTTTAAGGAGAGAAAATGAAACTATTCAAAAATATGATAGCTATATTAGCAACTCTGTTATTAAGTGCTAATTTAGTCAATGCTGCAGAAAAGTGGGATATGGCTCTTGCTTATGGAGCTGGAAACTTCCATTCAGCAAATGCCACAGAATTTGCTGATAATGTCAGTAAAAAAAGTGGTGGCAAATTAACAATTGTTACTCATCCAGGCGGATCATTATATAAAGGTGGAGAAATATTTAGAGCTGTACGGACTGGTCAGGCTCAAATCGGAGAAAGATTTATGTCCGCTCTTGGAAAAGAAGATCCTTTATTAGAAATTGATTCTCAACCATTTTTAGCTTCAAGTTATGGTGATGCTAAGAAACTTTATAAAGCTTCTAAAGCTGAAATAGTCAAAAGTTTAGATAATAAAGGTTTAGTATTTTTATATGCTGTGCCGTGGCCAGCTCAAGGTCTATACAGTAAAAATGCTATTAATAGTGTTGCAGATTTAAAAGGATTAAAATTTAGAGCTTATAATAGTTCATTAATTCGACTAGCGGAGCTAACTGGAATGGCGCCCACGAAAATTGAAGCTGCTGAAATAAGTCAGGCATTTTCTACAGGTGCTGTTGAAAGTATGATTACGTCTCCTACAACAGGAAAAAATAGTAAAATTTGGGAAAATGGAGTTGCTTATTTCTACGACATCGCAGCTTGGTTTCCAAAAAATATGGTAATCGTTAATAAAGATGCTTGGAACAAACTAGATGCTGATACTCAAAAACTAATAATGTCTGAAGCTGCAAAAGCAGAAAAAAAAGGTTGGGCACTATCTAAGAAGGGTAACAAAAATGACAAAAAAGCTTTATCTGATGCTGGTATGAAAGTTGGAAAAGTAAACTCAGCTTTGAAAAAACATTTCCAGGAAGTTGGAGCAACTATGTCTAAAGAATGGGCTGATAGAGCAGGTTCTAGAGGACAAGCTGTTTTAGCTGCTTACAAGTAATAAATTTGAAATTAAAAAAAGGCCGTATAGGTAAACGGCCTTTTTTTTATGTTTAATAAAATTGATAACTACTTAAAAAATCTTTATCAGCTATCAGGATATATAGCTGCAATATTTCTTATATTTGTTGGAATATTTATTCTAACAGGAATAGCTTCTAGATTATTTGGTTTCTATATCAGAGGCCTTGCAGAGTATTCAGGTTATTGTATGGCTGCATCATCTTTTCTTGCACTAGCTTATACATTTGGAGAAAAAGGACATATTAGAATTACATTATTTTTAGAAAAAGCAAATAAAAAAGTCAAACGAGTCTTAGAATTATGGTGTCTATCTATATCAACCTTTTTTTCAGGATTTTTGTCTTTTTATTTTATTAAAATGTTGATTATTTCAATAGATTTTAAAGAAAGAAGTGAAGGGGCAGATGAAATTTATATTTGGATTCCACAAACAACAATAGCAGCAGGATCAACAATATTTTTTATTTGTATTTTACATAATTTTATTCTGCTAATTTTAAAAAGGAAAATAAAATAATATGTCTGAATTATTTTTAATAATATTTTTTATATCAATTCTATTATTTTTTTTAGGTAGCGGAGTGTGGGTAGCTTTAAGCATGGTAGGAGTATCAGCAATTGGCATGATGATTTTTACAACAAGACCCGTTGGAGATGCAATGGCCACAATAATTTGGGGAACAAGTTCTTCATGGACCTTAACTGCATTGCCATTATTTGTTTGGATGGGTGAAATATTGTATAGAACGAAATTATCAGAAAATTTATTTAAGGGCTTGGCACCTTGGATGTCACGTTTACCCGGAGGATTAATTCACGTTAATGTTGTTGGTTGTGCTTTATTTGCAGCTATTTCTGGATCTTCAGCAGCAACAGTTGCAACAGTTGGTAAAATGTCCATTCCAGAATTGAGAAGAAGAAAATATCCAGAAAAATTATTACTTGGTAGTTTAGCAGGTTCAGGAACATTAGGTCTTTTAATACCTCCTTCAATAATACTAATTATCTACGGAGTAACAGTGCAAGAATCAATTGCTAAACTTTTTATAGCAGGAATTATTCCAGGAATTATGATTGCTATTTTTTTTATGCTTTATGTTATTGGCTGGTCTATTATTAATAAAAAAATCATGCCAAAAGTTAAAGAAAATTTTTCTTTTTCAAAAAAAATTAAAGATTCGGCCCAATTACTACCAGTTATTATATTAATTACTTCAGTTATTGGTTCTATATATGTAGGTGTTGCTACAGCTACAGAAGCAGCTTCACTAGGAGTTGTGGGTGCTTTAATTTTATCTTTTTTTCAAAAAAGCTTAAATAAGGAGAGTTTTAAACTATCATTACTGGGAGCAACTAAGACTTCATGTATGATTACTTTTATTCTTGCAGGATCTTCATTTTTAGCTCTGGCCATGGGTTTTACAGGCTTACCTAGAAATCTTGCAATTTGGATTCAAGAAATGAGTCTATCTCCTTATGTTTTAATTTTTGTTTTAACTCTATTTTATATAATTCTTGGTATGTTTTTGGATGGTATTTCAGCAGTTGTGTTAACCATGGCAATTATAGAACCAATGATTAGACAAGCTGGTTTTGATATGATTTGGTTTGGTATTTTTTTGGTTATCGTAGTAGAAATGGCACAAATTACTCCACCTGTTGGATTTAATTTATTTGTGCTTCAAGGAATGGCTAATAAAGATATAGGGTTCATTGCAAAAAGCGCATTTCCACTTTTTCTATTAATGATCTTTGCTGTTTTTGTAATTATAGTTTTTCCAGAAATAGCATTATGGCTTCCAAATCAAATGATACAGTCAATTAAATAAAAGGATTATAGGCCCATTGTAAGATTGCTTGTCTCTGTCTTCTCCTGCAATGTATATCAGATGGTTCACAATTATTTTTTATAGCAGTTACGTGCCTTGTAAAGTTTTTCCATCTTTTAATTTGCACACCATCAACATGTGGTATACGTCTACCTTTTGTAAATCTGCAATACCATTGAAACCAACCCAATGGATCTTCTTTAAATATCCATCCTTTTTCTATCCAAAATTCTCTTGATAGTCCCGCTCTAACTTTAAAGTAATTATTTTTTATATCAAAAGTTTTGCTTAGCTTTGCTTTAACAAACCAGGATTTCGGGTATTCTTTTATTTTACCTTCAAAGTATGAACCACCAAACACTCCCAGAAAAAGCATTTTTTTAGGACTTAATTGTGGTTTGAATATTTTATATAAATGATCTATTTCCGTGGATTTGACGGTCCGCATTTTATTTATTATCAATTAATTCTTTTAATTCTTTATATTCTTCACAATTACAACCTTGAAGAACTTTCAACCTTTCTTGGGCCAGTTCTATCCTGTTTGTTTGAATATAAAGTTCACCTAAATACTCATTAATACCTAAATGTGACGCATCCAGCTCTAATCCTTTAAGGTAAAAAAATTCAGCTTTTTCAAGTTTTCCAGTTTTTCGCAAAGTAAATCCCAAATAATTTAATATATCTGCATTTTTTTTATTTTTCTCATAAGCTTTTTCAAACTTACCAAGAGCTTTCAAATATAACTTTTCTGCTTTTTCTTTTTTATTCTTTTTTTCGAGATTTTTTGCTCTCAAGACTAATTTTTTTCCTTGTTTATAAAAACCTGCGTTATCATAACCGTCAGAGCCACTGCTAGTTCCTGCAGAATAAACTGTACTGTAGTCAAAAAAAGATAAACTAAAAAATATAATTAATAATATAGTTGTTTTTTTCATTTTATAAGAAAACTATCTAGATGAATTTTTTCATTTTATCTAATGGCTTTAAAGTCACACCAGCTTTTATAAGTTCTTTTTGAATTTTCTTTGCAGTTTCAACTGCACTTTCACCATCTCCATGCACACAAATAGAATCAATTTCACAGGGTATTTGTTTTCCTGAGAAACAATTTATTGCCTGGTTTTTAACCATTTTTATAACATGCCTTTTTGCAACTTCTGGGTCTGTAATCACTGCATTTTTTTTTAATCTTGAAAAAAGATTTCCATTATCCTCATAGTTTCTATCTGCAAATATCTCTGTAGCAACTTTCATACCAAGTTTTTTCCCTGCCTTTTCCATTTGGGATCCTGTCGGAACTAAAAAAATTAAATTTTTATTTATTTTTATTATTGCTTCTGAGATAGTTTTAGCTAATTGATAATTTTCACAAGCCATATTATTTAATGCTCCATGAGGTTTAACATGAGTTACCTGAATTTTTTTATCAATAGCAATTTTTGAAATTATACTTATTTGATCAATAATTAATTTTTCAATTTCATTTGAAGATAGATCTATTCTTTTACGACCAAAATTTTCTTTATCATTGAACGAAGGGTGTGCTCCAATACTAACATTATTATTTTTTGAAATTTCTATGGTTTTTCCCATAGTTATTTCATCTCCAGCGTGATAACCACAGGCTATATTAGCTGAATTTACAATATTTAATAAAAGAGGGTCATTTTCCGTTGAATGAAACTTCGAACTTTCCCCTAAATCGGAGTTAATATTAATTTCCATATTTTAAATCCTTAGTTTATTTAATAAGGAATTATAATTACTATATCAATATATGTTAAAGAAACTAAATAATATTGGAGATTCAGCCATAGTTTGTGATTTTGGTAACGAAGTAAATCAATCGATCAACAATGGAGTAATCAAACTATTTCATTTTATGCGAAGAGAATCAGCGTTAGGAAATATAAAAGGAATATTAAATTGCACCCCCTCTTATAATAAATTGATAGTTAGCTTTGATTTAGAAATAACAAATTTTCAAAATGTTTTTGATTTTATAAACTCAGCTAATTTTAAGGATTTTGACTTAGATGATGATAGAAAAAAATGGACAATACCAATTTGCTATGAATTTGGAATAGACTTAACAAACATGAGCAAAGAATTAAAATTAGATAAAGAAGAAATAATTAGTATTCACTCTAAATCTATTTTTTTTATCTATATGATTGGGTTTGTTCCGGGCCATCCTTTTATGGGAGACTTAGATTCTAAAATTTTTTTAAATCGTTTAAAAACTCCTAGAGTTAAAGTTCCCCCAGGATCAGTTGGTATAGTTGAAAAATTTTGTAATATTTATCCATACGAAAGTCCTGGTGGGTGGAATATAGTAGGAAGAACACCAATAAAACTTTTTAATAATAAAAATAGCTCTAAACCAAGCCTTCTTTCACCGGGAGATACAATAAAATTTGAATCAATTTCTAAAGAAGAGTTTGAAAGTATTAAAAATGAACAATAATTTTTTTGAAGTTTTAAGGCCAGGAATTAACACAACGTATCAAGACACAGGACGATTTGATATGCAACATTTAGGCGTTCCACCTGGTGGCTGCATGGATAAAAAATCCTTCTTAGTAGCTAATGCAATACTTGGAAATGAGAAATATAATGGAGTTATAGAGTTTGCTTATCAAGGGCCGCTTTTAAAGTTAATTAATGGAAAAACTAAAATTGCTATTACAGGTGATGTAAATTTTAAAATTATTTACAAAAATAAAGAAATAATAGAAGGCGATTGCAATAGAAGTTATAATTTAAACGAAGGAGATCAAATTGACATCTTGGCTACAAAAAAATCAGCTTACGGATATTTATCTATCGAGGGAGGCTTTGATTTGGAATCTTTCTGTAGCAGCGTATCAACTTTAACTGTAGCTCAAATTGGTCCTAATAACGGAAACAAAATTAAGCTAGGTGATAAAATAAAAATAAAAAAAATTAATGAAAATAATAATAACTTTAAAGCAAGCATTTCTTATGAAAATACAAATATAATTAGAGTTTTAAAAGGACCTCAGTATGATTATTTTTCAGAAGAAAGTAAAAAAGATTTTTTCTCTCATCTATACAAAATTACTAATTTGACTGATCGAATGGGAACAAGATTAAAAGGCAAGATTTTGAAAAATATTGTAAATACCAATATTAGATCTGAAGGAATTACGAAAGGAGCTATCCAAGTACCTGCCGATGGTTTACCAATTATACTACTTACAGATTATCCTACAATTGGAGGGTATCCTAAAATAGCTAATGTAATATCTGCTGACTATGATTTATTAGTACAAAAAATGCCAGGGACAACTATCTTGTTTAAGTGTATAGATCTTAAAGAAGCACAACAATTATATAAAGATAGAAGTAAAGATATTTCAAAAATTATAAAAAATATTGAAGAGATAAATTGACATTTTTAAATAAAGTCCCTGGTTCAGTTTTAGTTTTTTTGGGAGCTGTTTTTTTAAGCTTTGGAGGAATAATCGTAAAATCATTCGAAGGAGCTAGCCTTTGGCAAATTCTTTTTTGGAGACAATTCTTTTTTATTTTAATCGTAGCTCTATATTTATTAATCACGTATAAAAAAAATTTTTTTATTACATTCTACAAATCAGGGATCCCTGGGCTTATTGCTGGAATTTTTTTAGGGGCTGGTTTTGCTTCTTATGTATTTGCAATGTATTACACTACTGTTGCAAATACTCTTTTTATAATTACTACAGAAACAATTTTCTTAGCATTTTTTGGTTTTATTTTTTTAAAAGAAAAAATTAGTTTAATTACTTTTATTTCAATTTTATTAGGAATGTCAGGCGTATTATTGATTGTTGGTAGTTCTCTATCTATTCAAACTAGTGATCAATTTTTTGGAAATATAGTAGCATTTATTATGCCTATTTCTTTTGCGGTATTAATAATAATTGTAAGAAAATTTCCTACTGTTGATATGGTTCCAGCTCAATTTACGGCAGGAATTTGTGCTGCCATCATTGGCTATTTAGTTGCTGGAAAACTATCAGTTTCACCGCATGATCTTTTTTTAGGTTTTTTGGCAGGAACTTTTCAGATTGGTTTTGGTTTCATTTTAATTACTATTGGTTCAAAAACCACTCCTGCTGCAGTTGTTGGAGTAATGATGTTAACAGAAGCGGTACTTGGGCCTATATGGGCCTGGTTATTTATAAGTGAAATACCACCAACAAGTGTTATTATTGGTGGAGGAATAATTGTTTTCGCAATTTTGTTCGAATTTTTATTAAGAAAAAAGTAACTAGTTTTATTATTTGACATTTGGTTATATCTATCCGAAACTAACATTAATACGGGAGAGACCAATTTTATTGGCGCCGAAGGAGCAACCACCCCGGAAACTCTCAGGCAAAAGGACCGTACATAATAACTCTGGAAAGCAGGCAAAGCCTCACCGAAGGAGCAAATCTCTCAGGTAAAAAGACAGATGGGGCATTGAAGAGTTATTATGGAAATACAAAAAACAGCTTTATACGAATATCACAAAAGTCTTGGTGCAAAGTTTGTTCCATTTGCAGGTTATCAAATGCCAGTTCAATACACCTCAGGGATTGTAGAAGAGCACAAACTTACAAGAAGTAAAGCAGGTTTATTTGATGTATCTCACATGGGTCAACTTTTTATTGAAGAAGCCCCTGATTTAATAAGATTATTAGAAAAAATTATTCCTACAGATTTAAAAAATATTAAACTTAATCAATCTAGGTATTCTTTTCTTACTAATGAAAATGGAGGTATCCACGATGATTTGATAATTACTAAGATAAAAAATGGTTTTAACATAATTTTAAATGCAGCTTGTAAAGAAAATGACCATAAAATAATTAAAGATGCACTTGGAAATAAATTTAACATTACACTGAATGTAAATTTATCATTAATTGCTCTTCAAGGACCTAAAGCTGCTGAAATTTTAGAAAGTATAATTAAAAATGTTTCATCTCTTAAGTTTATGAATGGAAACAATTTTTACTACAACAAAAATCATATTTATATTACAAGATCTGGGTATACAGGAGAGGATGGTTTTGAAATTTCGTTACCAAATAATATAGCAGAATCTCTTGCGAAAGTTTTAGTATCTAGGGGAGCTCAACCAATAGGCCTAGGAGCTAGAGATACCCTAAGACTAGAAGCGGGTCTATGTTTGTATGGACATGACATCAATGAAACAACTACACCAATAGAGGCAAATCTTAAATGGGCAATACCAAAAAGAAGAAAAGAAGAGGGTGGTTTTTTAGGATATAATAAAATTAAATCTAATATTAATGGGGAGTTGTCTCGTTTAAGAGTAGGCATTAAGCCTTTAGGAAAAATTATCGCAAGAGAAGGTACGAAAATATTTTCTCAGGATAAAAATGAGATCGGATCAATTACTAGCGGAACATTTGGCCCTAGTGTCAATGGATCTATAGCTATGGGTTATGTAAAGTACGATTTTATAAAACCTGGAACAAAAATCCTTTTAGAAGTTAGAGGAAAAAAACATGAAGCAAATATAACAGAGCTTCCTTTTTATAAAAAAAACTATGTGAGGTAAATGATGAGTGAAGTAAAATTTTCTAAAGAACATGAATGGATTAAAATAGATGGTGATATTGCAACTATAGGAATAACTCAACATGCAACAGAAATGTTAGGTGATATTGTTTTTGTAGAGTTGCCTGAAAAAGGCTCTTCTGTTGAAAAAGATGCTAATGTGGGAGTAGTAGAGTCAACCAAAGCAGCAAGTGATGTTTACACACCTGTTTCGGGTCAAATTATAGAGTGTAACCAATCTATAGTTGATGATGCCTCAAAAATTAATTCCGACCCTGAAAATCAAGCTTGGTTTTTTAGGTTAAAAATTAAAGATAAATCAGAAATGAATTCTTTAATGAATAAAGAAGAATATGACAAATTTGCAAAGGAGAATGCTAGTTAAATGTTAAAAAATGCTCAAAAAGATTTTATTCGAAGGCATATTGGAACTTCCCAAGAAGAGCAAAAAGTTATGCTCCAAGAACTTGGGTATAAAAGCCTAGATGAATTAATTTTAAGGACGGTACCAGAGAAAATTCTATTAAAGGAAAATTTAAGTATAGGAGATCCTAATTCAGAATATAAAGCACTTAGAAAATTAAAAAATATTTCTAAAAAAAATAAAGTTTTTTCAAGTTTCATTGGAATGGGTTATTATGGAACGTATACTCCGTACGTAATACTAAGAAATATTTTAGAAAATCCAGGTTGGTATACTTCATATACACCATACCAACCTGAGGTAGCTCAAGGAAGACTTGAAATGTTACTAAATTTTCAACAAATGATAGTAGATTTTACAGGGATGGATATTGCAAATGCGTCACTTTTGGATGAAGGTACAGCAGCAGCAGAAGCCGTGGGGTTAAGTTACAGATTATCTAAGAACAAATCAAATAAAGTCTTTGTTTCAAAAGATTGTCACCCACAAACTATTGATGTAATCAAAACAAGAGCAGAGCCATTAGGTTTAAAAGTAGTAGTAGGAAATGAAGATAAAGATATTAAAGACAATATTATTTGTGCGATTTTACAATATCCTGGGACACTAGGTGACATAAAAGATCCTTCTGAAGCTATTAGCAAAATACATAAACATAATGGAAAAGCGGTATTAATTTGTGATTTATTGACTCTTGCAAAACTCAAAACACCTGGAGAGTTGGGAGCAGACATAGCAGTGGGAAGTTCACAACGTTTTGGAATTCCAATGGGATATGGAGGTCCACATGCAGCTTTTTTTGCAACTAAAGATGAATACAAAAGATCAATGCCAGGAAGAATAGTAGGTGTTTCTGTAGATAGACATGGTAAAAAAGCTTTTAGATTAGCACTACAAACTAGAGAGCAACATATAAGAAGAGACAAAGCCACGAGTAATATTTGCACTTCTCAAGCTCTGCTTGCCATAGTTTCAGCAGCGTATGCTGTATATCATGGTCCTGAAGGAATTAAGAAAATAGCTGAAAGCGTTTCACAATTAACAAAAAATTTTGCCGATAAATTAAAACAATCTGGTTATGAGCTTTACTCAGATTATTTTTTTGATACCGTTACAGTAAAAACGCTTGATAAAACAGATAAAATTTATAAAAATGCTTTAGACCAGCAGGTAAATATAAGAAAAGTAAATTCTGAAATGTTGGCAGTTTCATTTGATGAAAGAAAAAATCTTTACAGAGCCAATCAATTATTAAAAATTTTTAATTGTTCAGAAACAATTAAAGAGACAATGAATAAAAGTTTATCAAACTTACCAAAAAACCTATTAAGAAATTCAACCTATTTAGATCACGCAGTTTTTAATAGTTATCATTCTGAAACGGAAATGCTTAGATATTTAAAAAAGTTAGAAGACTCAGATATCGCTTTGAATAGATCAATGATAGCCTTAGGTTCATGCACCATGAAACTAAACTCAGTTTCTGAAATGATACCAGTAACCTGGAAAGAATTTTCCCAACCACATCCATTTTCTCCTGTTGAGCAAGTAGACGGTTTCAGAGAATTATTTACTGATCTAAAAAACTGGTTAAGATCAATAACTGGTTTTTCTGGTGTTTCACTTCAACCAAATGCAGGTGCCCAAGGAGAATTTGCTGGTTTAATGGTTATTAGAAAATTTCATGAAAAGAATGGATCAAAAAATAGAAACGTTTGTTTAATTCCTAACTCTGCGCACGGAACTAATCCTGCTAGTGCACAAATGGCTGGAATGAAAGTTGTTGTTGTTAATTGTGATCAACATGGAAATGTAGATTATGAAGATTTAAAGAAAAAAACTGTAGAATATTCAGCTAGTTTAGCTGCTTTAATGGTTACTTATCCATCAACCCATGGTGTTTTTGAAGAAAAAATAACTGATATTTGTGATTTGATACATAAACATGGAGGTCAAGTTTATATGGACGGTGCAAACTTAAACGCATTAGTTGGTATCGCAAAACCAGGAAATTTTGGTCCTGACGTTTGTCATATTAATTTACATAAAACATTTTGTATACCCCACGGAGGAGGAGGCCCAGGAATGGGACCGATTGCTTGTAAAAAACATTTAGAAATTTATCTGCCAAACCATTCTATAATTAGTGACTGTGGACCTGCCACAGGGATAGGAGCAGTTTCAGCAGCTCCTTGGGGCAGCTCAAGTATTCTTTCTATACCTTGGATGTATATTAAAATGATGGGTTCTGAAGGTTTAAAACTAGCTACTCAAAATGCAATCTTGAATGCAAATTATATAGCAAATAAACTTAAAGACCATTTCCCTATTTTGTATAAAGGAAAAAATGGAAATGTGGCGCATGAATGCATTATAGATATTAGAAAAATTAAAAGCGAAATCGGAATAACAGAAGAAGACATAGCAAAAAGATTGATCGATTTTGGGTATCATGCACCAACTATGTCATGGCCTGTTCCCGGAACAATGATGATAGAACCAACTGAAAGTGAAAGTTTATCGGAAATAAATAGATTTTGTAACACTTTAATAAAAATTAAAGAAGAGATTAATAAAGTAAAAAATGGGCAATTTGATAAAGTTGACAACCCATTGAAGAATGCACCTCATACTCATGTGGAGCTTACAGCTAATCAATGGATACATAAGTATGATAGAGAAACAGCCGCTTATCCTTCTGCGACTTTAAAATCTTACAAGTACTGGCCACCAGTTGCTAGAGTAGATAACGTATATGGAGACAAAAACCTTTTTTGCACTTGCCCATCAATGGACGAGTATAAAGAGACAGCAGCTTAAAAATTTATTTTTATGAAAATTGCTGTTATAGGTTCAGGCATATCTGGTTTAAGTGCAGCTCATTTTTTATCTAAAAAGTATAAGGTTGACTTGTTTGAAAAAGATAATCATTTTGGCGGACATTCATACACAGTAGATATTGCAGAAGACAGTTCTAATAAATTAATTGCAGTAGATCTTGGATTCATAGTTTTCAATAAAAAAACCTATAAAAACTTAATAAATTTTTTTCACGATCTTAATGTAAAATATGAAAAAAGTGATATGTCATTTGCAGTTTCAGTAAAAAATTCTAATATCGAATATTCTGGTAGTGGGTTAAAAGGTTTATTTTCAAATAAATTAAATATTTTTAATTTAAATTTTTTAAAAATGATTAATGAAATTATTTCTTTTTATAAAAATACAGAAAATATAAATGAAGAACATTATAAAGAAAAAACATTAGAAGAGTTTTTAAAATTAAAAAAATGTTCAAATTATTTTATAAATTTTCATATTATTCCAATGGTAGCAGCAATTTGGTCAATGCCACCTAATTTAGCAGGAAAAATGCCTATAGATTTATTTTTAAATTTTTTTAAAAACCATGGGTTATTTAAAATAAAAAATAGACCACAATGGTATACGGTATCTGGCCGAAGTAAATCCTACGTGAACAAAGTTTTAAAAACAATAAGTGGTGAGTATTTTAAAAATTATGAAGTTATAAATGTTGAAAGAAATAATAGTAACGTAAGAATATTTTATGGGTCAACGAATAAATATTTTGACTATGATAAGGTTGTTTTTGCAACTCATGCTGATGATACCTTAAAATTAATTCAAGACCCTACAGAGATTGAAAGAAATACTTTAAGTAGTTTTAAATATAAAGATAATACTGCTTACCTTCATAAAGATATTAGACTTATGCCAGATAGGAAAAATGCATGGTCTAGTTGGAATTCTATTTTAGATAAAAAAGATGTAACTAAAAATTGTGTTACTTATTGGTTAAACAAACTACAGAATTTAAACACAAAAAATGATTATTTTTTAACTTTAAATCCTATCTTTAAAATAAGTGACGATAAAATAATTAAAAAAATAAAGTTTTCACACCCATTTTATGATCTAAAATCAATAAAAGCACAAAAGAAGTTAAAGGAGTTGCAAGGGTTCAAAAATTGTTGGTTTTGTGGAAGCTATTTTGGTTATGGATTTCATGAAGATGGTTTAAAATCAGCATTAAATATAGTTGATAAAATATGAGCACTTTTAATTCTTGTATATATTCTGGTCTCACAACTCATAAAAGGTTTAAACCCAAAAAACATTTTTTTACATACAAGACTTTCTCTTTATTAATTGATCTGGAGGAAGTGAAAGATTTAGAAAAAAAAATTAAATTTTTTTCTTATAATAAATTTAATATTTTGAGTTTTTATAATATAGATCATGGCCCACGTGATGGCAGCTCCTTAAATAATTGGGTTAAAAAAATATTATCTAGCGCAAAAATTAATATAGTAGATGGAAAAATTAAATTACTTTGTTTCCCAAGATTTTTTGGCTATGTGTTCAATCCTCTTAGTATATTTTATTGTTATGATAAAAACTCAAAGCTTAAAGCAGTGCTTTATGAAGTAAAAAATACTTTTAACGAACAACACACCTATATATTCCGCAACAGATCATCATCAAATATAATTTTACATAAATGTAAAAAAAAGCTCTATGTTTCCCCATTTATTGCCATGAAGACATTTTACAACTTTAGATTGTCAAAACCAAAAAACAACATTAGTATTTTAATTAAACAAAGTGATGTTAGTGGACTTTTGCTCATTGCGCATCAAGCTGGCAAAAGAATTAAGTTAAATAGCTATAATTTATTTATTCAATTTTTAAAGCACCCTCTAATGTCATTTAAAGTCATTGCAGCGATACACTTTGAAGCATTTCGTTTGTGGACAAAAGGTATTAAATTAGTAAAAAAAAATATAAAAATAAAAAATAATTTATCGTTAGAAAAATAATGAAATTAAACTTAAATTACCTTGCTGACAAATTTGTTTTTTGGAATCTTAATAAAATATCATATGGGTATTTACAGCTAATAGATTCAAAGGGACGAGAGTTTTTTTTTGGTGATAAAGAAAGTCCATTAAAAGCTAATATAAAAATTAACGACCCAAGTTTCATGATAAAGTTATTGAGGAAAGGCAGCGCTGGATTAGGAGAAAGTTATATAAATAATGAATTCGAAACAAAAGACCTACCTTCACTAATAGAATTAAGTGCAAGAAATATTAATATAACGTATAAATTTTCTGGATTAATTAGAGTTCCTTATTTGCAAAATGTCTTAAATAAAATAATAGTTACAAATACAAAAGAAAGAAGTAAGAAAAATATATCCTCACATTATGATTTAGGAAACGAATTTTTTTCAATCTGGTTAGATAAAACTTTAACTTATTCTTGTGGAATTTTTAATTCTAGAGATGAAACTTTAGAGAAAGCTCAAGCTAATAAATATAATAAATTGATAAATTTAATTAAACCAAAACCAGGAAGCAAACTATTAGAAATTGGATGTGGATGGGGTGGTTTTGCAGAACAAATAGCAAAAAATTATGATGTTAAGTTAGACTGTATAACAATTTCAAAAAAACAATTTGAATTTTCTAAAGCTAAAATTAACAAGTTAGGCTTAAATCATAAAGTTAATATTAAAATTCTAGATTATAGAGATGTTAAAAAAAAGTACGACAATATTGTCTCAATTGAAATGATTGAAGCAGTGGGTGAAAAATATTTAATTAATTATTTTAAATCTATAAAGGAAAATTTAGTTCCTAACGGACGTGCTGCCATACAATCAATTGTAATAAATGATAATTTATATGATCGATATAGAACGAAGGAAGATTTTATCCAAAAGTTTATCTTTCCAGGTGGTTTTTTACCGTCTTTAAAATCACTTAAAAACTTATCTACAAAATCAGGCTTAGTTTTTGACAGTCAACAATTGTATGGAGAACATTACTCTAATACCTTGCAAAAATGGCGAAAAAGGTTTTTAAGCTCTTGGGAGCAAATATCTAGACAAGGTTTTAATATAAGCTTTAAAAACATGTGGGATTTTTATTTGTCTTATTGTGAAGCTGGATTTAAGTCTAAAAATATAGATTTAATACAGTTTTCTTTGTGCAATAAATAATTATATATGAAGAATATATTTATAATATTAATTGCTATTTTATTAACTAGCTGTGCAGGAAACAAAATGAAACCAACTGACTTTAAAGATCAAAAACCAAAACTAATTATAGAAGAATATTTATCTGGAAATATTAAAGCTTGGGGCATTTTACAAAATAGATCAGGTAAAGTAACAAGACAGTTTTCTGCAGAGTTGAATGGAAAATGGGATGGAAAAAAGCTAATTCTTGACGAAAAGTTCAATTGGTCTGATGGAGAAATTCAAACTAGACAATGGAAGATAAATAAAATAGATGAGCATAATTACGAAGGAACTGCGGGAGATGTCGTCGGAACAGCAAAAGGTTATTCATATGGACCTGCATTTAAATTTGAATATGTTTTATTAGTCCCAGTTAAAGGAAAAGAAATTAAAATTACTTTTGATGATTGGATTTTCAAACAAGATGAAAAAGTTGCAATTAATAGAGCAACAATGACAAAGTTTGGTATTAAAGTCGCTGAACTTACAGTTTTTTTTGTTAAAGATTAATATCTTTAATCTTAATACCTTTGCTAAGTACAAAAAAATATAACCAATTTGGCATTATTCTTAACAATTTCATTAAAATTGTAAAAGCAAATGGGAAATGTATTTCAAATGAATTTTTTTTAGTTAATCCAATAAACATTTTTTCAGCTGCATACTCAGCTGATTTAATCATTGGCATTGGAAATTTATTTTTATTAGTCATTGGAGTTTTTATAAATCCTGGGTTGACCAAAGAAACTCTTACATTAAATCTTTTAAAATCAAAAAATATACTTTCAGCCAAGCTTATTAGAGCTGCCTTTGAAGCACAGTATCCAGATGCTGCGGGCAAACCTCTATAACCTGCCACTGATGAAACAATAGAAATGTGACCACTTCTTTTTTTTCTTAGGTAATCATTAGCAGCCATAACAGAATTGACAGTACCGAAAAAATTTGTTTCCATTATTTCTCTAATTTTTATACTAGTCATTATTTTTTCAGATTCTGGGTCATGTATACCTGTACAAAAAACACAAATATCTATTGTTTTAAATTTTTCAATTATTTTCTGAAACACCAACTTGGTTTTTGATTCGTCAGTAACATCTACGGGAAAAGCAAAGATATTAGAATTTATTTTATTAAGTTCTTGTAACAAGCTTTCTCTCCTGGCAGAGGCTGCAACAAACCATCCTTTTTCAGCAAATTTTATAGCTAAAGCTTTTCCAATTCCGCTACTAGCTCCTGTAATCCATACATTTTTTTTCATTAGCTCAACTTAACCTTTTTTTTAATAATTGTAATAGAAAATATGCGTCAAGATAACAATAAACTAAATAGAAATTAATGAATAAATGTTATATGTATTTTTGAATGAAAAATAAATATATTATTGTTGGTGCTACTGGCTCAGTAGGAAGTGCTTTAGCTAATCTACTTTATAATGATAAAAAAGATTGTCACCTAGTAGGCAGAAATGAAGATGAATTAAAGATATTATCTCAAAAACTTAATTATACTTATTCAGTTTGTGATGTATTAAAAAATGATTTTATAAAAGAATTATCAAAAGATTTATCTTCAACAGAAGTTCTTGGTTTAGCTTATTGCGTCGGTTCTATTAATATAAAAGCTTTTAAAAATACACAAGCTAATGATTTTGTTTCTAGCTATGTTCTTAACCTTGTTTCAGCTACAGAGATAATTAAAATTTTACAAGACAGTTTGGTTAAAAACAAAGGGTCTATTGTTTTATTTTCAACAGTTGCTGCAAAAAAGGGATTTGTAAACCATAGTATTATTTCATCAGCCAAAGCAGCGATAGAAGGTTTGACTGTAGCTCTAGCAGCAGAATTAGCTCCTAATATTAGAATAAATTGTATAGCTCCAAGTTTAACAAAATCAAAAATGTCTAGTAGAGTAATCGCAAGTCCTACAATAGAAAATTCAATTGCAAAAATGCATCCATTAAAAAGGATAGGAACAGGATTAGATTCAGCTAATTTAGCAAATTTTTTACTTACCAATAAAAGCTCTTGGATTACTGGCCAAATCATTGGTGTAGATGGGGGTAGATCCAACATAGCTTAAATGTTAGATATATTATTATGCAACGTTTTCAAAAATACTTTTCACTTTTATTTTTTTTAGCTTTTTCTTTTGGAGCTTCAGCTTGGGGTGGATTTGTAACTAGCATATATAAAGAACCATGGTATTCGACCTTAATAAAACCTGAGTTTAATCCACCAGACTATATATTTCCTTCGATTTGGATTATTCTCTATGTATCTATGGCATTCGCAGTTTGGCTAACATGGATAAATCCAAAAAAAACTGAAAAGATAATATATATTTATTTTATTCACTTATTAGTTAATGCAAGTTGGAGTTTAGTGTTCTTTGCTTTACATCAAATATTTTTAGCATTGATAGTAATAGTTGTAATTTTACTTTTAGTTTTATGGTTAATAAAATTATATTACCCAATTAGCAAGCTAAGTTCTTTCCTAATGGTACCTTATCTTTTTTGGCTTATTTTTGCTTTCATTTTAAATTTAAATATTCTTCTTCTTAATTAATAATCAATCATTTATAATAAAGACATATGGATGATGTTGTAATTATTGGAGGTGGAATAATTGGAGCTTCATCTGCTTATTTTCTATCAAAAGCTGGTAGAAAAGTAAAAGTAATTGAGCGTGATCCAACTTATAAAAAAGCATCTTTTCCATTATCTCTTGGTGGTTTTAGGAGACAATTTTTTCAAAAAGAAAATATTTTACTTGGAAAATTTGCAAAAGATTTTATTTTTCAAATTCCTGAACTACTCAAGACAGAAAAAAACCCCAACCCAACCGCAAGTATGGTCCCTAATGGATACTTACTATTATTTGGTCCCGAACACGCCAAAGAACAATACGAGGCATTAAAAAATCACAAAGCATGTGAGGCCGGTACAAAAAATGTTAAAGGTGAAGAATTGTCCAAAGTATTTCCTTACGTGAGTTCTGAAGGTATTGAAACTGCCACTTATACAGATAATAAAACTGAAGGTTGGATTGATCCTTATTTATTTCATAATGCTTTAAAAAGTAAGGCAATTGAATTGGGCGCTAAGTTTATTAAAGGTGAAATTAAGTCGATTAAAGAAATAAATGCCAAAACAATTATTTCGGCAGCAGGATGTTGGACCAACGAACTGTTACCTGACATTCCTGTTGTTCCACAAAAACATACAGTGTTTAGAGTAAAATGCCCTAAACATATTCCAGAAATGCCATTGACCGGAGATTTAACAACAGGTGTATATTGGAGACCAGAAGGTAATGAATACTTAGCTGGTTCGCCAATTTCAAAATTTGATGCTGATGATTTAGAACCTGAGTGGAATGATTTTGAAGAATTAGTTTGGCCAGCTTTAGCAAAAAGAATACCAGCTTTTGAAGAACTAAAATTAACAGGGGGCTGGGCTGGATACTATGACTGTAATAAACTAGATAATAATGCAGTGGTTGGAAAACACCCTAAGTATGATAATCTTTTTATTGCCACAGGTTTTACAGGAAGAGGACTAATGCAAGCCCCGGGTATTGGAAGAGGTTTAACAGAATTAATAACAACAGGATCCTACCAATCTATAGATTTATCTTGTTTTGCTATTGAGAGAGTTTTAGAAAATAGTAAAAGACCTGAACCTTATGTTTTGTAAAGTAACTTAAAAACTACAATTTTGATGGAAGTATGTGAGTTCCATCGTCATTTAAAATTATTTCAAAAATATTTTTAACATTTTTTAAATTTAAAATAGAATACAAATGTGGAAATAACTCTTCTGTTTGTGACTTTTCCCATTTTAGATTTTTTAGATTTAATACTTTAACTTTTAAAAGTATTAATTTATCTTGGTTAAAAAAATACTTTTTTAAAGTAGAATTAAGCTGCTCTTTTTTTGAAAAGTGTATATATCCATCAATTAAATCTTTTTTTGATCCCCTAAATTCCCTTACTTTTTCTGCAATTCTCCAATCATCTATTGAACAAATTTTATAAATAAAATTTTCCATTTTTAATATTATTTTTTATTAAAATTTAAATTATTTAAGCTGGCAAAACTTTAGCTTCATCTTTTTCAGTTGAAACTTCCGTTTTAAACTGGTTTGATATTTTTTGAACCTCTACAGAGGAAACTTTGTATTCCGCGCACATTGTTTCTTCATCTTTTCCATGCCCGGTTACCATATTGACCATATGTTCTGGGAAGTGGAAAGTAGTAAATACTACACCTTCTTTAACTTTATCA
>Ga0209709_10001221_pt1 | contig 23907 bp, 20 predicted proteins | sample ArcticOcean_MG_C_2_FD_187435 | JGI IMG/M metagenome (GOLD analysis project Ga0209709, IMG submission 187435) | Marine microbial communities from western Arctic Ocean - ArcticOcean_MG_CB4_136 (SPAdes) (version 2) | ecosystem: Environmental > Aquatic > Marine > Oceanic | place: Arctic Ocean...
ATTTTTATCACTTTCATTAGGTGAACCTTCTTTTTTTTCTTGAGATTTGTAAATTGCCTCACCTAGCTTCATAGAGGCCTGAACCAAAGTTTCTGTTTTCTTTTTAATATCTTCAGTATCCGTTCCTTTTATAGCTTCTTTTAATTTAGTTGAAGCATCTTCTATTGCCTTTTTGTCTGCATCTGAAACCTTAGCACCATGTTCTTTAAGATTTTTTTCTGTTGAATGAATTAAAGTGTCAGCTTGATTTCTTGAATCGACTGATTCTCTTTTCTTTTTATCTTCATCTTTGTTTGCTTCAGCATCTTTAACCATTTTTTCAATTTCTTCATCACTTAAACCACCTGAAGCTTGAATTTGGATTTTTTGTTCTTTTCCAGTTCCCTTATCTTTTGCAGAAACACTAACAATTCCATTAGCATCAATATCAAAAGTAACTTCGATTTGAGGTATTCCTCTTGCTGCTGGTGCTATACCAACTAATTCAAAATTTCCTAACATCTTATTGTCAGAGGCCATTTCTCTTTCACCTTGAAGAACTCTTATTGACACAGCAGGTTGATTATCATCTGCTGTAGAAAAAACTTGGCTTTTTTTGGTAGGAATTGTTGTATTTTTTTCTATTAACTTTGTTGAAACTCCACCCAATGTTTCAATTCCAAGTGATAAAGGTGTTACATCTAAAAGTAGCACATCTTTAACATCTCCCTGAAGTACACCAGCTTGAATAGCAGCGCCCATTGCAACAACTTCATCAGGATTTACGCTTTTGTTAGGCTCTTTTCCAAAAAAGTTTTTAACTTCAGCTAAAACCTTAGGCATTCTTGTCATACCACCAACCATTACGATTTCATCAATTTCATTTGCACTAAGACCCGCATCTTTAAGGGCAGTTTTACAAGGAGGTAATGTTCTTGAAATTAAATCTTCAACCAAAGCTTCTAATTTTGCCCTAGTCATCTTTAAATTGATATGTTTTGGACCTGTTTTGTCTGCAGTTATAAATGGTAAATTAACGTCTGTTTGTTCAGCAGAAGAAAGTTCAATTTTTGCTTTTTCAGCAGCTTCTTTTAGCCTTTGAAGAGCTAACTTATCGGTTCTTAAATCTATGCCATTGTCTTTTTTAAATTCTCCAATTAAGTAATCGACAATTGTATTATCAAAATCTTCACCACCTAAAAATGTATCACCATTAGTAGATTTAACTTCAAATACACCATCACCCAACTCAAGAATAGATACATCAAAAGTTCCACCACCTAAGTCATATACAGCAATTTTTTTATTTTCTTTTTTTTTGTCCAAACCATAAGCTAAAGAAGCAGCAGTGGGTTCATTTATAATTCTTAAAACCTCTAACCCTGCAATTTTGCCAGCATCTTTTGTTGCTTGTCTTTGTGCATCATTAAAATAAGCAGGAACAGTTATTACAGCCTTAGTTACTGCTTGCCCTAAATATTTTTCAGCCGTTTCCTTCATTTTAATTAGAATAAAAGCTGAGATTTGAGAGGGTGAATATTTTTCACCTTTTGCTTCAATCCAAGCATCACCTTTTTCTGAATTAACTATTTTAAAAGGTGCTGCAGCAATATCTTTTTTTACAGTGGGGTCTTCAAAACTTCTTCCAATCAGTCTTTTTACAGCAAATATAGTATTTTCAGGATTAGTAACTGCTTGTCTCTTAGCAGGTTGCCCAACAAGTTTTTCTCCATCATCAGTGAAAGCAACAACTGATGGAGTTGTTCTTGCACCTTCTGCATTTTCTAAAACTTTGGGTTGACTACCTTCCATGATAGACACACATGAATTCGTTGTTCCTAAATCTATACCTATAATTTTGCTCATAATTTAAATCCTACCCTTCATATAAGTGTTAATTTTTAATCTACAAGTTCTGACAAATATAATTAATTGTCTAAATTTTCTTTATTTTCCTCACTTTTCTCTTCTTTATTTTCAGTTTTCTTTGAAACTCCTACGAGTGAGGGTCTAAGTAACCTATCTTTCATCATAAAGCCTTTTTGGATTTCTTGAACAATTATCCCAGGCTCTTTTTTATCATCATCAATTTCCATCATAGCTTGATGAAAATTTGGATCGAGCTTTTTTCCAATAGAATCCAGTGGAGTAATTCCATTTTTTGATAAAATAGAAACCATATCTTTAATTATAATATCAAAATGTTCTAATGTTTTGTTTAACGTTTCTGAATTTTTTAATGCCTCATCACTTTCTAATATTAGCTTTGATCTTTCCAGATTATCAATTAGATTTAAAGTTTCTTTTGCAAAAGCAAAACCACCATAATCGAATGCGTCTTCCCTTTCTTTTTCAAACCTTCTTCTTTGGTTTTCCATTTCAGCAAACGATCTAGCTAATTTATCTTCTAAAAATAGAATTTTTTCTTCAGGGGTAATCTCTTTTACTTCATCAGCATTTTCAGTAATATCCTTTTCAGCTTTATTGCTTTGATCTTCAGTGCTAATCTCTTTTACTTCATCAGCATTTTCAGTAATATCCTTTTCAGCTTTATTGCTTTGATCTTCAGTGCTAATCTCTCTAGATTCACTATCTTGACTTTCGGTATTAATGTTTTGATCTTTTTCCATTGAGACTTATATGGTATGAAATTTAATAATTGCTAGATGTGAATGAAAAAAATTATTGAATTATTGGTAGGTACAAATAATAAAGGAAAATTAAGGGAAATTAGGGACTTATTGCCTAAAAACCTTAAAATTTATTCCCCTTCAGATTTTAAGATTAAAAGCCCTATTGAAAATGGAAAAAACTTTGAGGAAAACTCTTTAATTAAAGCCAAATATTTTTCAAAAAAAACAAAAATGTCATGTTTGGCAGATGACTCAGGATTGGAAATTGATATTTTGAATGGAGATCCAGGTATTTTTTCAGCAAGATGGGGTGGAAAAAAGGGTAATTTTAAAAAAGCAATGAATAGAGTTTTTAGGGAATTAAATAAAAAAAATAAAAATTGGAAAACTAAAAAAATTAAAGCAAGATTTATTTGTGCTTTAACAATTTATCAATCAGAAACAAAAATAATAAGCTCTATTGGTAAAATTGAGGGATATATTTCAACTTCAATCAAAGGCAAGAATGGTTTTGGTTATGATCCTATTTTTATACCAATAGGAAAAAAAATTACTTTTGGAGAAATGAAACGAGCACAAAAATATAAAATTGATCATAGATTTAAAGCTTTCAAGAGTATTAAAAAATTTTTTTAAATTTACCGTCCTCAACTTTATAGAAATTAAGAATATGATTAATTTTGTTATCTTTAATTTGAAAAATTCCAACCTTACCTTTGAATAAATTCTTTTTTTTAAAAATTTTTTCATCAATAATTAAATCATTTTTAAGTATTAAATAATAAACAAGTCCAACTAAATCAAAGCTTAAGAACGATAATTGATTAGGATATTTTTTAAATTTTTCGAAATATTCTAATGAAAAACTATCATAGTTCCTTTTATTTATTGATGGAAAATATAGTGGTTGTGAGCTTGTTTCTTTAAGTAGGGACTCATCAAACCATTGATTAAGTGTTATAAAGTATTTTTCCTTAGGAGAAATATCAGTATACAACAATGAAGTTGTTACACTTTTTAAACTTTCATTAAAGTCTGCAATTATTATAGAATCAAATTTTACGCGTCCAAGGGTGTCTTTTTTTTTTAATCTTTCAATTAATTTATCTTTATTATTTTCATCCAATTCTTCTATTCTTTTTATCTCATCTTCAAGATTTTGTTTTCTTTTTTTATAATTTGTTATTTTTTCAATTTGTTTTGTAAGTTTTGTTGGGTCAGTATTATAAAAATATCTTTTTGATATTTTTATTTTTGAATTAGATATAGCGCGTTCAATTTCGTCTTTATATTTTGTATCCGGTGTTAAAAAGATAGTTTGTTTTGTCTTAACTAGTTCTTTGAATTTTTTAATGGCATTTAATTGAGAGGTTGCATTTATTCCTGCATTTATAATATTTTTTGAACTATTATCTTTTTTGTTTGTTAACGATAAAAAAGTCAGTTCGTTTATTTCATCAAGATAAATTAAATTTTCGTTAAAAACTGGTCCAATAACTATTTTTACACCAAGTATACTCAACTCTTTTGCTGACCTAAGGGTAATATCAGGGTTTGATGCGGTATCTTTTGGAATAATTTTGATTGAGAGATTGTTAATTTGATTTACTGCTAGTCTTACAGATTTGACTATAGATTTACCAATTTCAGAATTTTTACCTGTTAATGGAACAAGCAATCCAATCTTAATTTCACCTTCAGCGGCCACCTCCCTTAAAAAAAGTGAAAGAGTTAAAGTTAAAAGTAATATAATTTTAATAATTTTCTTCATTTTGATGTTATTATAACAACTATAGTCAATGATTCTACATACTGAAAAAATAAATAATAAATTTAAAAGTGGCCTTTATATTGTTGCTACCCCCATTGGAAATTTAAGTGATATCACGATAAGAGCATTAGATGTTCTAAAAAACTCAGATTATATATTGTGTGAAGATACCCGTATCTCAAAGAATTTATTAAATAGATATGAAATTAAGTCAAAACTTATTCCAAATCATAAATTTAATGAAAAAAAAAATTTATTAAAAATAATAGACATTTTAAAATCAAATCATATTGTTTCAATGATTTCTGATGCTGGAACTCCTTCAGTCTCTGATCCTGGAGCAATATTAATTAATGAGTGTGTAATGAATAATATTGATGTCTTTCCAATATCTGGTGCATCAGCAGTTTCCACTGCTGTTTCGATAAGTGGGTTCGATGAAAAATTTTTTTTTTATGGTTTTTTCCCTGAAAAAAATAGCAAGTTAAAAGAAGATTTTGTAAAATTAGCAAATCTGGATTGTTGCATTGTCTTTTTCATTTCTCCAAGAAAATTTAATAAATCTGTTAAAGACATCAAATATTATTTTTCAGGAAGAAAAATTTTGATATGTAGAGAGATGACCAAGTTTTATGAGGAATATAATAGAAAAGATATTGATGATTTAGAGCCCTTCAAGGATAACCCAAAAGGGGAGCTTACAATGGTTATCTCTGAAAAATTAAGAAAAAAAAATTCTTCGATAGTTTTGAAAGAATCTGATAAAAAAAATATTCAAATGTTAATAAAAAAATTAAGTATTAAAGATATAACAGATTTAATTAGCCAGAGCTCGAATGTACCAAAAAAAAAAATTTATAATTACTGCCTAAAGCTAAAAAATGAAAAATAATTTTTTTTTAATATGTTTAATTTTATTAATATCCAATGGGTGTATTGGTCTTAACTCAAAAGGTATTTTTGGATCTGGTGTTAGTATTGCTTTTGATCCAAGGTCTTTAGGAACACAAATAGACGATTCTGTAATGCAAAAAAATTTATCTGCAAGAATGATCCTAAGAGACAAAAGCTACCTATTATCAGTAAGTACAAATGTTTTAGATGGTAGAATCTTCCTAACTGGCAAAGTGGAAAACCCAGAAGAAAAACTCCAGCTTACTAAATTGGCTTGGGAAACAAAGGGTGTTAGATCTGTTAAAAATGATATTAAGATTAAAGAAGAGTTCAATTTTAAAAAATCTGCTAAGGATTTATTAATAACCTCACAATTAAGAACAGCCATGATATTTAATAAAAAAATTAAGGCAACCAATTATCAAATAGACACTTATGAAAAAAAAATATTTATTTATGGAATTTCATTAACCTTAGAAGAGAAAGAAGAAGTAATTAGTGAAGCAAAAGAAATACTTGATGTTAAAAACGTCATAGCAAGCATTATTTTAGTTGAAGATTTAAGAATCCAAAAGAACTAATTTTTTTTATAATCAATTACATCAGCAGAATAGGCAGCAATAGAGGCTAAATTTATTATCTCAGAAGTAGACGATCTTAGTGGAGCAATCTCAATTGGTAGACCCAAACCAATTAAGAGTGGGCCAATAACTTTTGTCTCACCCAAAGTTTTCATTAACTTATATGAAATTGCAGCACTGTGTTGTCCTGGCATTATTAATATATTAGCATTTCCTACAATATTTGAAAAAGGATAAAGTTCTTTATAATCCTCATTAAGAGCCACATCTGGTTGCATATCACCATCAAATGCAAAGTTTACATTCCTGTCTTTTAAAATTTCGACAGCCTTTTTGATATGTTTTGTTCTACTTGTAAGAGGTTGACCAAAAGTTGAGTGAGAAACAAAAGCAACTTTAGGAGTAAAACCAAATAATTTGGCAACTCTAGAAGAGGAGATGGCAATTTCTGCAAGCTGCTCAGAACTAGGATACTCATGAACACTGGTGTCACCAATAAATATAGTCTTACCTTTATAAACAACCATATTTAAACCAAACATTATTTCTCCAGGTCTTGGATCCACAACCTGTTTAATTTTATCGAGTGATGCTCCAAATCTTCTTGTATTTCCAGTAACTGCACCATCTGCATCTCCACAGGCTACCATGCATGATGCCCAGATTACACGGTCATTCCTTACTAGTCTATCGCAGTCTCGTTCTAAAAGACCTTGTTCTCTTTGCATTTTCTTAAATAAATAGCCAACATATTTCTCACGCTTTTTAGAGTCTGTAGAATTTATTATCTCAATACCAAAATGATCCTCATATCCAATTTTATTTAACTGATCTTTAATTTTTTCTTTCTTACCAACCAAAATTGGAATCCCTAATTTTGAATTTTTAAATGCAATTGCTGCTTTAAGAGTATTTTTGTCTTCGCCATCTGCAAAAACAATTCTTTTTGGATTTTTTTTAATATAAGAATTAATACCCTGCATAATTGTAAGAGATGGATTGAGTCTCTGCTTGAGTTGCTCTTTGTAGATTTCGAAATCAGTAATATCTTTTCTTGCAACACCTGTATCCATAGCTGCTTTAGCAACAGCTGCAGGTATTACACTTATTAGTCTGGGATCAAATGTTGAAGGTATAATATAATCTTTTCCATAATGAGGTCTATCTCCACCCATTGCTGCCACCACTTCATCAGGAACATCTTCACGTGTGAGCTTTGCTATGGCATCCGCCGCAGCTACCTTCATTTCTTCGTTAATAGTTCTTGCTCTAACATCAAGAGCCCCCCTAAAAATATAAGGAAAGCCAATTAAGTTATTTACCTGATTGGGATAATCTGATCTTCCAGTGGCAATAATAGCATCACTCCTAACTTCCTGTATCTCTTCGGGCCTAATTTCAGGATCTGGATTAGCACATGCAAAAATTATAGGATTTTTTGCCATCTTTTTTACCATATCTTTTGAAAGTACACCTTTAGCGGAAAGTCCTAAAAAAACATCAGCATTTTTAATTGCTTCATCTAATGTTCTCAATTTCGTCTCAACAGCATGAGAAGATTTCCATTGGTTTAATCCTTCTCTGCCTCGATAGATTACCCCAGACCTATCCAGCATAATTATATTTTTTTGAGGCACACCACTATTCTTAAATAAATTAGTACAAGCCATTGCTGATGCACCAGCACCATTTACAACAACTTTAATTTCTTTTATTGATTTTCCAGATATATCCAGGGCATTAATTAATGCAGCAGTTGTAATTATTGCTGTACCATGTTGGTCGTCATGAAAGACAGGGATATCTAAAATTTCTTTTAATTTATCTTCAATAACAAAACAATCTGGAGCGGCTATATCCTCTAAATTTATTCCTCCAAAACTACATGCAAAATTTTTAATACTATTGATAATTTCCTCTGAGTCATTTGAATCAATTTCCAGGTCAATAGAGTCAATATCTGCAAATCGTTTAAATAAAACCGCCTTTCCTTCCATCACAGGTTTAGAAGCCAATGCTCCTAAATTACCCATACCTAAAATTGCAGATCCATTACTTATAACAGCCACCAAGTTTCCTTTTGAGGTATAGTCATAGGCTGCTTCAGGATTTTCATAAATTGCTTTAACAGGAACTGCCACACCAGGTGAATAGGCTAAGGCCAAATCTCTCTTTGTTGTCATCGGCTTGGAGGAGTTAATCTCTATTTTTCCAGGCTTGTTCTTGCTATGGAATTCCAAAGCCTCTTTATCTGTATAATGATCTATTTTAGTTTTTTTCATTTATGATAATTAGATATACAAATAGAGCTAATTTATGACTAATATGATTTATGAACCTTATTAAGTCAACAGGCACATTCAGTTTTTTTACGATAATAAGCAGATTGTTAGGTTATGTCAGAGATATATTGATAGCAGTATTTCTTGGTGTGGGACCGTTAGCAGATGCTTTCTTTGTTGCATTTAGAATTCCAAATACATTTAGAAGATTATTTTCAGAGGGAACATTTAATGCTGCGTTTGTGCCCAGCTATTCATCTTTATTAAGCAAAAAAAAAATATCAGAAAATTTTGCTAACAATATTTTTAATCTACTTACTCTAGGTCTATTTTTTTTAGTAATCATTATTGAAATACTAATGCCATTCTTTGTATTTTTAATAGCACCAGGATTTGAAGGAGACTCGCAGAAAATGGAATTAGCTATAACTTTAACAAGAATTACTTTCCCTTTTTTATTATTTATAAGTTTGGCGTCTTTTTTTTCATCAATTTTAAACTCCCACAATAAATTTGCTATTGCATCAGCAACACCAATTATCTTAAACATTCTTTTAATTGGGGTATTATTTTTTGGAAAAATTTTAAATGATCAATTAGTATACTATCTGTCTTATGCAGTTACAATTTCTGGAATATTGCAATTTATATTTTTATATTTTTTTGTAAAAAGATATTTTTTACCTAAATTAAAATTAAAGATTAAGATTGATCAAAAAGTAAAAACTTTTTTTAAAAAATTATTACCAAGTATTTTTTCTTCTGGTGTTACTCAAATAAATATTTTGGTAGGTACTGTCATTGCTTCTTTTCAGGCCAGTGCAGTGTCTTATCTTTATTATGCAGATAGAGTGTATCAAATAAATTTAGCAATTGCTGGAATAGCAATAGGAACAGTAATACTTCCTCAACTTTCTAAACATGTTCAAAATAATAAAAAAGAAAAAATAAAGCTGATTCAAAATAAGGCTTTGGAGTTGAGTTTATTTTTAAGTATACCAGCATCAATCGCTTTGTTAATTGCTTCTGAGGAGATTATATCTTCTTTATTTGGATATGGATCATTTGATGAAGAAAGTGCTAAAAACTCTGCAAAAGCATTATTTTACTTTGGAATGGGATTGCCTGCATTCTCGATCATCAAAGTTTTTTCAACCTTCTTCTTTGCTAGAGGCGATACAAAAGTTCCATTTTACATTTCCCTGATTTCAGTTTTACTAAATATTTTTATTAGTATTATTTATTTCAGTGAAATTGGTTTTTTGATCATTCCAATAGCAACCTCAATATCCTCTTGGTTTGGTGCTATTTTTTTATTTATTTTTTTAAAAAAAAAGAATTTATTTAGTTTTAATTTAATTTTTATAAATAGATTTATAAAAATTTTAATTGCCTCAATATTGATGGGAATATTTTTCAATTATTTGATTCATTTCTTTTATAGTGAAATAGTTTATGAAGAAATTTTTAAATCAATGTATCTTGTTGGTGCAGTAATATTGGGGTTTACCTTCTATATTTTAGTAGCAATTTTTATCAAAGCTTTTAAGATAAGTGATATTCATCTAAAGTATTAATTATGAGTAAAAAAATTTTTTCAGGTGTTCAGCCCACAGGAAACCTTCATTTAGGAAATTATTTAGGTGCAATAAAAAACTTTGTGGAATTGCAAAACAAAAAAGAGAATGAATGCATTTTTTGTGTTGTAGACCTTCATGCTATAACAGTTAAACAAGATCCAAAGGAATTAAAAAAAAATATAAGAGAGACAGCAGCCACATTCATAGCTAGTGGAATAGACCCAAATAATAACATTATTTTTAATCAATCAATGGTACCCGCTCATTCAGAGGCTGCATGGATCTTAAGTTGTGTTTCAAGGATTGGTTGGCTTAATAGAATGACACAGTTCAAAGAAAAAGCTGGAAAAGACAAAGAAAATGCTAGTATTGGTCTTTACTCTTACCCAGTTTTAATGGCTGCGGATATTTTATTATATGATTCAACACATGTTCCTGTTGGAGATGATCAAAAACAACATTTAGAATTATGTAGAGATATTGCCCAAAAATTTAATAATGACTTTAATGCTCCTGATTTTTTGAAGGTGCCAGAACCATTAATACAAAAAGAATTTTCTAGAATAATGAGCCTTAAGGACGGAATGAAAAAAATGAGCAAATCAGATCTGTCAGATTTAAGCAGAATTAATCTTACTGATGAGAAAGAAAAAATATCTAATAAAATAAAAAGAGCAAAGACAGACCCTATGCCTATGCCCAGTGATATTAAGGACCTAAGAGAAAGACCAGAAGCAGGAAACCTACTTGGAATTTATTCAAGTCTTAAAAATCAGAACTTAGAAAAATCAATAATTGAGTTTGATGGAAAAAATTTTTCAGAATTTAAAGTTCAACTATCTGATGCTTTAATTGAAACGATTGATCCAATATCAAAGGAAATAAAGAGATTATTAAATGAAGAAAAATATTTAGATGAAATTTTATTAAAGGGGTCATTAAAAGCGCATAAAATAGCAACAAAAAAAATAAAAGAAATTAAAGAATTGGTTGGTTTTTAGGTAAATATATTAAAAAGTGTTAATTTAATTATTAATCATTATATATAATTTATGTTTGTACAAACAGAAGTAACACCCAACCCTAATTCACTAAAGTTTTTACCGGGAAAAACAGTATCTAATAACGGTTCTTTTGAGGTCACAAAAAAAGAGGAAACCGATAGTGAGTTGGTAAGAAATCTTTTGTCAGTTAATGGAGTAAAAGGAGTGTTTCTGGGTAAAGATTTTTTATCTATAAATAAATCTGAGAAAATAGACTGGGAAGATATTAAACATATTGCCATTTCATTAATTAATGACTTTTATTTGACTGGAAAAGAGTTTGTAGTTGCAAACAGACTCTCTAAAGAAGAAAAGGTAGAACTCAAAGAAATTGAAAAAAAAATTATAAACCTTTTAGAAACAAAAATCAGACCTGCAGTTGCTAGGGATGGTGGGGATATTATTTTTAAAGAATTTAAGGATGGTATTGTAAAAGTGGAATTACAAGGTAGTTGTTCTGGGTGTCCAAGCTCCACTATGACACTAAAACAAGGTGTGCAAAATCTTTTATGTCACTATTTGCCTGAAGTAAAAGAGGTGGTTGCAGTATAAGTATGATAAAAAATCAAATAGCATTTTTGAAAATAAGTAGATATTTTAAAAAAAATAAAATTTCAATTATCGAAATCCAAAAATACTTAAAGAAAAAAGGACTTGTATTAATAAAAAATAATAATGGTGAAAAAAAAATTGGCAATACAGGAAGTATAGTAAGAACTTTTTTTTCGAGTTTAATAATTATATTAGTTTTTTTTATTTCACCACTAGTTACCAATTTCACAAAAGATAAAATAAGCTTTTCAAAAGTTCATGAAAATAATTCAAAGAATAAATTAAAAAAATTATTAAATAATAAGAACAAAAAACTAGACACCGTCTTAGAGGAAAATTTTTTATTTGAAGACATATTAATTTTTGATGAGCAACCCAATAATGCTATAAGACTGAGTGCTTTAACAGTTGAAGAATTATTTAAATCAACTAATTATACGTTAGAAGATGTTAGAAAAAATAAATTAGTTAAGCCAATTACATTAACAATACTTCCTAAAGAGATAGTCAAAATTGAAAATTCAAAGAAGAGAAAAGATTTTTTTATCCAAATTATTTTACCACTAGCAATAAAGGAAAATAATAATATTAAATTGGATAGAAAAAAACTTTTTAGAGTTTTAAATAAAAGTAAAAATACAAAAATAGAAAAAAAATGGCTTGCATCAAAGTTTAAACAATATGGTGTAGTAAATAGAGATTTATCCACATTAAAAATCAGAATGGATGAAGTTCCAATTTCAATGACTATTGCACAAGCAGCGAAAGAAACTGGCTGGGGCACATCAAGGTTTGCACAAGAAGGAAATGCATTATTTGGTCAATGGACTTGGTCTGGTGAAGGAATTAAACCTTTAGGAGCAGATAATGATGCTACTCATAAAGTTATGAGATTTAGAGTATTACAAGCATCAGTCAAAGCTTATCAAAGAAATTTAAATACCCACTCTTCTTATAAAGACTTTAGAAGTGCAAGAGCTGAACTGAGAGAAGATAATAAAAAACTTAATAGTTTAATACTTTCTGAACATTTAGATAAGTATGCTGAAACAGGAAAAGAATATGTTAAAATATTACAAAAAATAATTAAACAAAATGATCTAATGGATTTTGATGATGCTAAGTTGTTGCCTTCAAGTATTGAATTGGATAGCTTAACTTAGTTAAGTTTGACTGAAAACTGAACACCAAACCAACGCCATATTCCATTATCGTTAAGTGAACAATTAATTCTTCCTCTTCTAAAATTAAACTTTTCTCTAAAGTTTAATGTTAATATTTTTTGTTTAAAATCTATATTAGATTTTTCCCAACTATCACCTTCATCAGAAAAACAATTAATATTATTTATATTTTTTTGTTCATTAAAAAATTTTACAAAAAATTTTGGAGGATTATTACTTTTGGTTAAATATTTTTCATCTGGATGCATGTCTTTATATTGTAAGGGATAAAGATTGATCAGAAATTTAAATCTTTTTAGATCGCCATATTTTTCATTAATTGGAAACCTTGGCAGTTCATAGCGATCCTTATTAATATCGATTACTCCAGAGTGTTGACCAAAAGAAAACTTAAAGTTTTTAGAAATATATTTTTTTATACGCAAACTATATTCTCCAAAAGGATAAGAAAAAAAAATTGGATTATATCCTAGGTTTTTATTAAAGATTGATACTGCAGTATCAATATCATTTATAAATTTTTTATTTTTAAGATCTACTAAATAATCATGAGTGTGAGAATGATTTCCTATATGCACAAAAGATTCTTTTTCTAATTCCTTTATTTGTTTCCACGTCATGTAGCCATTGTTACCTACAGCCTCAGTTGAAACAAAAAGAATAAAAGGAATTTTTTCTTTTTTTAGATAAGGCCAGGCAACATTATAAAATGAAGAAAATGCATCATCTATTGTAATAAGTATTTTCTTTTCTATTTTTGTAATATGAAAATTTTTCTCTAAATCTTTTGGGTCATAAAAATTATATTTTAGATTTCTGATTATATCGATTTGTTGCTTAAAAATATTCATTGGTATACTAGTTGAGGGATATTTATTTTCATCAAACCTATGATACATCAATGCAAGAATACCCTTATCATCAGAATAATATTTGATATTTTTTTCTTGTGCTTTAGTGTTAGAAATAAATAACAACAATATAATGAAAAACTTAATAGTAGATGCTGCTAAGGATAATATTTTTTTAACATTCATTGTTAGTAAAGATATTTATACTTGTAGTCATGAAAATAGTAAAATTAATTTTGATAAATTGATGATTCTAATTAATGAATTTTTAAAAAATAACAAAAGTTCAATAGATGAAATAAGTGCCATTTATGTTAATAGAGGCCCAGGTAGTTTTGCAGGCATTAGAAATTCATTATCAACAATTAAAGCATTATTTTTAACGAAAAAAATTGATTATTATTGCTTTAGTTTTGATGATTTTGATGAATTTGAGATAAAAAAATATGTAGAAGTGCCCAACTTGTGTGAAAAATATAAAATTAAAAAGAATTTGATTAATCCTATTTATTTAAGTTAAAATTAAAAATGTCAGAAAATATTGAACAAAAATGTTTAGCCAAAGGTGTTAAGCTTACAGATCAAAGAAAAATTATTGCCAAAATTATGTCAGAGTCAAATGATCATCCAGATGTAGATGAACTTTATAATAGAGTTTCAAAAATCGACTCAAAAATTAGTATTGCAACGGTTTACAGAACAGTAAAGTTATTTGAAGAATCTGGAATTTTAGCAAAACATGAGTTTAAAGGAGGAAAAGCAAGATACGAAGAATTAAATGAAGGCCATCACGATCATTTAATAGATGTGAAGTCAGGAGAGATTATAGAATTTGTTGATGAGGAAATTGAAAAATTACAGGAAAAAATTGCTGACAAATATGGTTATCGTTTAGTGGATCATAAATTAGAATTATATGGGGTTAAAAAAAAACCTTAACTTAATGTTAAAAAAAATTTTTATTAAAACTTTTGGCTGTCAGATGAATGAATACGATTCCAATCGTATATTCGATACAGTAAAAAAAATAGGTTTTGAAAAAACAGATAAGTATGAAGAAGCAAATTGTTATCTTTTAAATACGTGCCACATAAGAGACAAGGCAAAAGAAAAAGTTTATCATGAAATTGGAAGAGTAAAAAAAATTTTTAGATCTAAAAAAAAGCCTATTGTGATTGTTGCAGGATGTGTAGCTCAAGCTGAAAATCAAGAGATGTTAAAGAGAGAACCTTATATTGATATAGTTATGGGACCGCAGTCATATCATAAAATTAATGACACTATACAAAAGTATATAGATAATAAAAAAAAAGAAGAAGAGACAGAGTTTGATACAATTTCAAAATTTAATTATTTAAGCAAAATCAGAAATAAAAATAGCAAGGTATCTTCTTTTTTAACAATCCAAGAAGGATGTGATAAATTTTGTCATTTTTGTGTTGTTCCATATACACGTGGACCTGAATACTCTCGACCATTTGATCAAATTATAAATGAAGCTAAAGAGATAGTTTACGGTGGAGCTAAAGAAATTATTCTTTTAGGGCAAAATGTTAATGCATATAGTTATAAAAGTGAAAATAAAGAATTTAGATTATCTGATTTATTATTAGAGCTAGAAAACTTTAAAGAGCTGGAAAGAATTAGATATACCACGTCCCACCCTAAAGATATGACGGACGATTTAATAAATGTTTATAAAAAATCAACCAAATTAATGCCCTTAGTGCACCTGCCAGTACAGACTGGATCGAACAAAATTTTAAAACTAATGAATAGAAATCATACTATTGAAGAATATTTAATAATTTATGAAAAGTTAAAAAAGATTAATTTTAATATAGAGTTCTCAAGTGATTTTATTATTGGATACCCAGAAGAAAGTGATAATGATTTTAAACACACTATGGAGTTAATCGAAAAAATAAGATTTACCAACTCTTATTCTTTTATTTTTAGCCCAAGACCGGGCACTGTAGCTGCCGATCTAGAATTAGTTGACAAAAAAAAATCAAAAGAAAGATTAGAAATAATTCAAAAAAAATTATTTGAAAATCAGATAAATAAAAATAAATCGTTAGAGGGCAAGACTCTTAATGTTTTAGTTGAAAATAAAATGAAAGATGGAATTAAATTATTTGGTAGGACAGAATATATGACATCTGTAATTTTTGATGGTAATATTGATTGTATAGGAAAAGTTGTACAGATAGAAATAACCAGTAGTAATCAAAATAGCTTGTTTGGTACACTAAAAGAAAACTACAAACAGAAGGTAGCTTAAAACTTGAACAACGTAGCTTCTAAAAAGATTAACCCTACTTTAAAATTTGTCTATTCTGATAACAATTCTCTGAGTGTTATATTCCAAGATAATGATTTGTTAATGGGTGTGGTTGGTGAATTTAATGAAAATCTAAAAAAATTAGAAAAAATTACTAATACTAATCTACATTCTAGAGGTAATTCTATTTTAATAAAATCAACACTAGAACAAAATGAAATTGCAAAAAATGCTATTCAATTTTTGGCTAAGCAGTTTATAAATAATGGTAGTATAGAAAAAAAAGATATAATCTCTTCCGTAGATAAATTTATGATCGAAGAAAAAGTAAAAAACAATAATGTTTCAGACATAATTAAAACACCAAAAAAATCAGTTATTCCAAGATCAGAAAAACAAAAAGAGTATGTTAGAGCCCTAAGACAAAGTGATATAGTTATATCAGCAGGCCCTGCAGGAACAGGTAAAACATTTTTGGCAGTTGCAGTTGGCTTGACATTGTTACTCGATAAAAAAATTGAAAGAATTATCTTGTCAAGACCAGCTGTAGAAGCTGGTGAAAAATTAGGCTTTTTACCGGGAGATATGAAGGAAAAGGTAGATCCTTATCTAAGGCCTTTATACGATTCTCTATATGATCTTTTTGACTTTGAAAAAATCCAAAGAATGATTGAGGTTGGTGATATTGAAATAGCACCTCTCGCATTTATGAGAGGTAGGACTTTAAAAAACTCTTTTGCGATTTTAGATGAGGCACAAAATGCAACAGATACACAGATTAAAATGTTCTTAACACGTATTGGAGAAAATTCAAAAATTGTTATAAACGGTGATCCATCTCAAATTGATTTACCCCACAAGAATATGTCTGGATTAAATAGATCTAAAAAATTATTAGAACATTTAAATGAAATTTCTGTAGTAGAATTTGACCATTCTGATGTGGTGAGACACCCCTTAGTCTCCAAAATTGTAAAAGCGTATTCAGATCAAGAAAATGATTAACATAGATGTAGTTTCTGAGAGTACTCTTTGGAGTAGAAAAATTAAAAAACCTACTATTTTTTTTAATTCTTTGGTGAGAGTTTTTCCTAAAAAATATAGGTTTATTAAAAAAAAAGTAAGCTTAACAATTTTACTCTCAAATAATAAAAATATTAAAAAATTAAACAAAAAATTCAGAAATAAAAACAAATCAACAGATATTTTATCTTTTCCTTCTCAAAAAAAACTTAATATAAAAAAATCACCTTATATTGGGGACATTATTATTAGTTACGAGTTTATGAATAAACCAAAAGTTTTAAGTGCTCTAGAGTTTAAGGGTAAAGTAACTAAGATTTTTATTCATGGTTTTCTTCATTTACTAGGTTATGACCATATCAAATTAAAAGATTTTAAAGAGATGTTAACTGAAGAAGATAAAATTTATCAAACTATTGAAACAAAGATTGTCAAACTTGCTTAAAAAAAAATTTTTAAATTTATTTTATATCATCTTTTTAGGAGCAGTAAGCTCTTACAGTCTACCACCGTATAATTATTTTATAATTAATTTTATTACTTTTTCTTTATTTTTTATTTTTATTTTTAAGAAAAAAAAGGGAACAACACACAATAAATCCTTTTTTCTATATGGGTGGAGTTTTGGCTTTGGATATTTTTTACTTAGTTTATATTGGATAGCAATTTCATTAACTTTTGATCAGAATTTTAAATTTTTAATTCCAGTGACAATAATTTTATTACCAGCTTTTTTAGCAATATTTTATGGTTTAATGACATATTTGTTCTCAATTCTTTATTCAAAAAATGTGGTTTGTTCATTTTTAATTTTTTCAATGTTATTTGGTACAATTGAATTTATAAGAGGGTCTATATTTACGGGCTTTCCATGGAATTTAATTTCATTCACTTTTTCAGACAGTGTTTATTTTATTCAAATTATTTCAATTATTGGAACTTATTCGTTTAATTTAATTTGCATATCTATATTTACTGTTCCAGCTTTATTTATTTTGAGAAATACTAGAAAAGAAGTTGTTGTTTGTTTTTTTTATATTTTAGTATCTGTCGGCTTTTTAATATTTGGCAACATAAAGAATAATAAATTTAATTCCTTTGAAAGTATAAAAAACACTTATACAATCAAAGCTATATCATCAAATATCAGTCTGGATAGATTTTATTCAAAACAAGATGAATTAAAAATAATTAATGAACTCATAGAGCTAAGTGACCCCCAAAAAAAAGAGCCTACAATTTTTTTATGGCCAGAAGGAATTATACCAGACAGTTTTGTAAGAGATATGGATAAGTATAAAAATTTATTTGCCAACAGTTTTGGTGATGATGACATAATTATAATGGGTCTTAACAGCATAGAGAGTAAAGGTAATAAAGATTTATTCTTTAATTCAATGGCTGTATTTGATAATAAGTTAAAATTACTTAAAAAATATAACAAGGTTAATCTTGTGCCTTTTGGCGAGTTCATCCCATTCGAAAGTTTTTTGGGAATAATAGGTCTTAAACCTATAACAAATGAATATCATTCATTTTCTAGAGGCAGTGGTAGGAATCCCCTCAATATTAAAAATAGCAAAATTAATTTAAATATACTCCCTTTAATCTGCTATGAAATAATTTATTCAGGTAAACTTTCTAAAAATAAAAATTTTGATTATATATTCAATATTTCAGAAGATGGCTGGTTTGGAAGTTCTGTAGGGCCAATACAGCATTTTTCTCAAAGTATTTTTAGAGCTATAGAGAGTGGCAAATATATAATTAGATCTGCTAATAATGGAATTTCTGCAGTTATAAACCCAATGGGCATTATAGAGCAAAAAGTAGAACTTGGATTAATAGGATATGTTGATTTATCTGAAGCAAAGTTAATTAAACCAACACCTTTTATGCTGTATGGAAATATAATTTTTTTAATATTAATTTTAATATATATTTTTTTCATTTTTTCATTTAATAAACTTACAAATGAGTAACCTAAAAAATTTTTTATTTACTAGTGAATCTGTATCTGAGGGACATCCAGATAAAGTATCAGATCGTATATCGGACATGGTAGTGGATAGTTATCTTTCAAGAGACCCTTTTTCTAGGGTAGCTTGTGAAACCTTAACCACTACAAACAAAGTTGTCCTTGCTGGTGAGGTAAGAGGTCCTGAGATTAAAGAGGCAGACCTTATTCAAAAAGTTAGGGACTGCATTAAAGATATTGGATACGACCAAGATGGTTTTACTTGGAGAGAAGCAACAAAAATAGAAAGTCACCTTCATTCACAATCTAAAGATATTGCAATGGGAGTAGATTCTTCAGGTAACAAAGATGAAGGAGCTGGTGATCAAGGAATAATGTTTGGTTATGCTTGTAATGAAACAGAAGAATTAATGCCTGCACCAATTCATTATTCTCATAAAATTTTAAGACTTATGGCAAAAGATAGAAAATCAGGAATATTAAAAAATATAGAACCTGATTCAAAAAGCCAAGTTACTTTTGAATATATTGATGGAAAACCAAATAAAGTTAAGTCAGTCGTAATATCTTCACAGCATTCTGCTGATGTAGATCAAGCTAAAGTAAAAGAATTATTGAGACCATATATGTTGAAATCAATTCCAGAAAAATTTTTAAAAGATTTTGATGAAAAAGAATTTTATGTAAATCCAACTGGAAACTTTGTAATAGGTGGACCAGATGGTGATTGTGGTTTAACAGGCAGAAAAATTATTGTTGATACTTATGGTGGGGCTGCACCTCACGGAGGGGGAGCTTTTTCTGGAAAAGACCCAACTAAAGTTGATAGATCAGCAGCCTATGCAGCAAGATATATTGCAAAAAATATAGTTTCTTCAAATATTTCTGAAAAATGTCTAATTCAGTTAGCTTATGCAATTGGAGTTTCTAAACCTTTATCAATTTATATAGATTTATTTGATAATGATTTAGAAAAAAATAAATTTGTTTCAGAAAAAATATCACAAAATTTTGATTTAAGTCCAAGAGGAATAAAAGAGATGCTTAATTTAAATAAACCAATTTATGAAAAAACAGCAGCTTATGGTCATTTTGGAAGAATACCAGAAGCAGATGGTTCATTTTCTTGGGAAAAAACTGATAAAAAGGGTGTTTTTTCCAAATAGTTCTTATTGAATTTAAAAAAATTCTTTATATATTGCCTTTACATTATTGAAATTACAGAATGGGCCTTAGCCCATTTTTTTTTGAAGTTAATAAAAATATGCTAAATAGAAGATCTGATAAATTAGAATTATTAAGAATAGCTGAAGCAGTAGCTTTAGAAAAATCTATAGATAAAGAATTAATTATTGATTTTATGGAAACTGGAATTGCAAAAGCTGCCAAATCTAAATTTGGGCAGGATAATGAAATTAAAGTTTTAATAAACAGAGAAAGTGGAGATATTGGAATTTTTAGAAAATTAATTATTGTAGAAAAACCAGAAAATATAAATACAGAAATTAACCTTCAAGATGCAATCATCTTAGATGAAGAAAATAAAGATAAGAAAATTGGTGATGAAATTTTACAGCCACTACCTTCCTTTGACTTTGGAAGGATAGCGGCACAGACTGCAAAACAAGTTATTAGTTTCAATGTAAGAGAAGCAGAACGTGAAAGGCAGTATAATGAATTTATAGATAAAAAAGATACAATTTTAAGTGGTATTGTTAAGCGCTTAGAATTTGGAAATATAATTGTTGATTTAGGTAGAACAGAAGCAATTATTCAAAAGAATGAAATGATTCCAAGAGAAAATGTTAAAGCAGGTGATAGAATTAAAGCTTACTGCTATGATGTAAAAAGAGAAACCAGGGGGCAACAAATATTTTTATCAAGAGCCCACCCAAAATTTATGGAAGGATTATTTATTCAAGAGGTTCCAGAAATTTATGATGGTTTAATTGAAATTAAATCATCAGCGAGAGACCCTGGCAGTAGAGCAAAAATTTGTGTTAAAGCGGTTGATACTTCATTAGATCCAGTGGGAGCTTGCGTTGGAATGAGAGGATCAAGAGTGCAAGCAGTAGTTAACGAACTTCAAGGAGAAAAAATTGACATAGTTAATTGGTCTGAAGATCCAGCAATAATTGTTTCGAACGCATTATCACCAGCAGAAGTTCAAAGAGTAAATGTTGATAGTGTTGCAAAAAAACTAGATGTAATTCTAACTGAAGAAAATTTAAGCAAAGCAATTGGCCGTAGAGGGCAAAATGTTAGACTAGCCACAAAACTATTAAATTATGAAATTAACATAATGACAGATGCTGAAGATTCAGAAAGAAGACAGTTAGAATTTAAAGAAAAAACAGAAAATTTTGTAAAAAATTTAGAATTAGATGAAACTTTAGGACAATTACTTGTTGCTGAAGGCTTTTCCTCAATTTCAGATATTAAAGATAGCACACCAGAAAATTTAATGAAAATTGAAGGCATAGAAGAAGATACAGCTAAAGCTTTGATAGAGAGAGCAAAAGAGTTTTATCAAAAAGATCAGGAAGATATTACTAAAAGAATTAAAGATTTGGGGCTGCAAGATGATCTTATAAATCATAAAGGATTAACACCAGGTATGTTAGTTACTCTAGGAGAGAAAAATATTTTAAAACTAGAAGACTTTGCCGATCTAGCTTCTGACGAACTAACAGGTGATTATGACATTGTAAAAGGAGAAAGAATTAAAATTCAAGGATATCTTGAAGATTTTGCTTTGTCAAAAACTGAAGCAGATGAACTTATCATGTCTGCAAGAAATATAATTTATAAAGACTGAGTAATGAAATATGGAAAACAAAAAAACAAAATTAACACTTTCTGGCATAGCCAAGAAATCAATAGAGAATATAGAGTTTGCAAAAACTCAAAGTAAAAACTCAGTTGTAATTGAAAAAAAAAATAGCAAATTTGCTCCTAGAGGAAATTTCAGCAGACCTGCAAGTGTGAGATCAAAACCACTAGTAAGTCCAGCAGGAAGTTTTGCTCCAAGAGCTACAACACCCAAACCATCTTCACCAATTACAAATGATTATGAAAAGCGTAAATTAGCTGAGCAAAGAGCCACTAGAAGGCTTAAAGGTGATGCTGGTGACAAGGGGAAACCTGATACAAAAAAAAGAGAATTAAAACTAACAGTCTCGAGGGCGTTAAGTGATGAGATTGAAGCAAGATCAAGAAGCATGGCCTCACTTAAAAGAGCAAAACTAAAAGAAAATAGAGAACTTACTAAAGAAGAAATTCAAGAAAATTTAAAACCAATAAAGAGAGATGTAAATATCCCTGAAGCAATTACAGTCAGAGAATTAGCTAACAGAATGGCAGAACAATCAGCTAATGTTATAAAGCATTTATTTGGAATGGGGGTAACAGTCACTATTAACCAAACATTAGCAGCTGATACTGCTGAATATTTAGTAAAAGAATTTGGTCACAATCCAATAAGAGAGACAAAAGCTGAAGAAATTATTCAAAAAATTAAGGAGTCTAGATCTGAGAATTTAAAAAACAGACCCCCAATAGTAACTGTAATGGGACACGTAGACCATGGTAAAACTTCAGTACTAGATGTACTAAGAAATGCAAATGTTGTATTGGGAGAATTTGGTGGAATTACACAACACATTGGTGCCTATCAAATAGAACATAAAAAAAATAAAATAACCTTTATAGATACTCCTGGTCACGCAGCATTCACTGAGATGAGAGCCAGAGGATCAAAACTAACAGATGTTGTAGTATTAGTTGTTGCAGCAGATGATGGTGTTAAACCTCAAACAATTGAGTCCATAAAACATGCAAAAGCTGCAAATGTTCCAATAGTGGTTGCAATAAACAAATGTGATTTACCAGAAGCAGATCCACAAAAAATAAAAAATCAACTTTTAGAATATGAACTTATTGCAGAAGATTTATCAGGAGACACTTTAATGGTTGAGATCTCTGCAAAAACAAAAAAGAATTTAGATAAATTAGTAGAGTCGGTTGTATTACAGGCTGAAATTTTAGATTTAAAAACTGATTTTGAATCTAAGGCAACAGGAATTGTGTTAGAGTCAAAAATTGATGTGGGAAGAGGTGCTGTAGCAACTGTTGTAGTAACCTCAGGTACAATCAAAAAAGGTGATTTTTTTGTTAGTGGACTAAAGTGGGGTAAAGTAAGAGCCTTAATTAATGATAAGGGAACAAATATTAATGAAGCACCACCATCAACACCTGTTGAAATTTTAGGAATTAATGGAGCTGCAAAATCAGGTGATGATTTTATTGTTTTAGATTCTGAAAAAGAAGCCAAAACTTTAAGTGAAAATAGAGCTGATGAAACCAAAACTGGAGGAAGTCCATTAACTCTAGCAACACAAGATTCTGCTTTTGCAGATAAAGCTGCTGCAGAATTAAATATTATAATAAAATCAGATGTACACGGATCTGCTGAAGCCATTAAAAGTGCCATTAATCAAATCACGCACGAAGAAGTTAAACCTAAGATTATTTTATCAGACATTGGAATGGTAACAGAAACTGATGTGACTTTAGCAAAAGCATCTAATGCTACCCTAATTGCATTTAATGTTAAGCCAAGTAAAGAAGCAAAAAAGTTAGCAGAGAACGAAAAAATTAAAATTTCATCGTATAATATTATTTATGAAGTTTTGGATTATATTAAATCAAAAATGTCTGGTTTACTTGCTCCAGATATTCAAGAAACAATCAATGGTACAGCTCAAATTTTAGAAATTTTTAAAGTTTCAGGGACAGGAAAAGTTGCAGGATCTAAAGTAACAGAAGGAGAAATTGCTAGTGGAGCAAATGCCAGAATAATTAGAGATGGAGCAATCATTTATACTGGAAAAATAAGTACAATTTTTAGAGAAAAAGATCAGGCTAAACAGGTTAGTAACGGCCAAGAATGTGGAATAACTCTTAAGGACTTTGTTGATTTTCAAAAAAACGATACAATAGAAACTTATAGCACAACTTCTACAGAAAGAATGGTATAATGGTTGATAAAACAGGAAAACCAGTATCCCAAAGACAATTACGAGTTGGAGAAATGATCAAGCAATCTTTAAGTATGATTTTTGTTCGAAATGAAGCTAAGGTGCCGAATTTAGAAACTAATGCTATCACAGTTACAGAAGTAAAAATGAGTCAAGACCTTAAAATTGCAAAAGCTTATGTATTGCCCCTAGGAGGCAAAGACACAGAAAAAGTTATTAAAAAATTAAGAGAG
>Ga0209709_10001222_pt1 | contig 23901 bp, 20 predicted proteins | sample ArcticOcean_MG_C_2_FD_187435 | JGI IMG/M metagenome (GOLD analysis project Ga0209709, IMG submission 187435) | Marine microbial communities from western Arctic Ocean - ArcticOcean_MG_CB4_136 (SPAdes) (version 2) | ecosystem: Environmental > Aquatic > Marine > Oceanic | place: Arctic Ocean...
ATTGGAACTATCATGAAGGCTTCTAAAAAAGCACAAGAATTTGCTATGTGGGCCTCTGAAAAACAAAGAGAAGAATGTCCTTTAAGTGACTTATGGATTTCAGTTAAATGTGGGGAATCTGATACAACATCAGGTCTTGCTGCTAACCCTACTGTTGGAAACTTAATGGATAAATTAGAGCCATTAGGAGTTCATTTGTGTTTTGGTGAAACATCAGAGTTAACGGGTGCTGAAAAAGTTTGTGCAACACGTGGTGCAACACCTGAAGCTTCAGAAAAATTTATGAAAACTTGGAGTGATTATAATGATTTTATCTTAAAAGAAGCAACTGATGATCTTTCTGATAGTCAACCTACAGCAGGAAATATTGCAGGTGGTCTTACTACCATTGAGGAAAAAGCATTTGGAAATTTCCAAAAAATTGGGTCTTGTAAATTTATAGACGTACTAGGGCCAGGAGAAGAACCAACTAAAGGAAAGGGCTTATATTTCATGGATACATCATCTGCAGCAGCTGAGTGTATTACTCTTCAGGCAGCAGCGGGTTTTAATATTCACTTATTCCCAACAGGCCAAGGCAATATCGTAGGTAACCCCATTGAGCCAGTTGTAAAATTAACTGCTAACCCACTAACTGTAAAAGGTATGGGTGAACATATTGATTGTGATGTATCAAAAATTTTATCTCGTGAAATGACTATGTCTCAAGCTGGAGATGAATTAATCAAATCAATGATTAGAGTAGCTAATGGTAGATTAACTTGTGCTGAAGCTTTGGGTCATAAAGAGTTTGTTATGACTAAACTTTACAGAAGTGCTTAAAAACTTATCTATATAGATTAATGATATTTAAAAAATACCTGGTTGTTGTGCCAGGTATTATATTAGCTTTCGTTCTCTACACTCTTTCTCAAGGTTTAAATAATATTATTAGTATTGAGCTATTAGGTTACATAAAAAGCCCAATATCTACAGCAATGATTGCTATATTAATGGGAATTGTTCTTGGAAATATATTTTCAATTAGAAAAGGATTTGTACTCGGTTTAGATTTTACTCAAAAATATATTTTAAAACTTGGAATTATTTGTCTTGGTATTCAATTAAAGCCATTTGAATTTTTAAAATTTGGCACCGTTGCTATTCCATTAATTATTGTCTGCATCATAAGTGTATTAGTTGTAATTAAATTACTTATAAAACAATTAAAAATTTCTACAAAAATGGCCTACTTAATTTCTATTGGTAGTACTGTTTGTGGTACAACTGCTATTATGGCAACAGCGCCCATTATAAACGCAAATAAGAGTGAAGTTGCTTACGCTATAGCAAACATAACTGTATTTGGAATTATCTCAATGTTAATTTATCCCTATTTTGCAAATATATATTTTAATGGAGATCCTATGTATGTTGGGCTTTTTTTAGGAACGGCAATTCATGAAACTTCACAAGTTGCAGCAGCGGGATTAATTTATGATCAACAATTTAATAGTCCAGAAACTTTAAATATTGCAACTGTAACTAAATTAATACGAAATACTTTTTTAGTGATTATGATACCTCTTTTTGCATATTTATTTAACAGAAATAAAACAAAGAAAAAAAATTATTCTTTATTGGATATTTTTCCATATTTTGTTTTAGGGTTCATAGGGTTAATTATCTTTAGAAATATAGGTGACCAAATGTTTTTAACTGAATATTCACAACCAATTTGGCATAATACTATTTCAAATATAAATGACTCTGCTAAAGTATTTCTAAGTATGGCAATGGCTGCTGTTGGTTTATCTACAAACTTAAAAGATTTAAAATCAATGGGATATAAACCTTTTATTGTGGGGTTTGTAGCAATGGTAACAGTTGGCTTGGTGAGCATCATTACCATGCAATCATTTGAAAAATTATTTTTATCTTAAAAAAGACTGTTTATTATCAACTAATTTAGCAAATATATGAAATTAATTTACGTATTAATTGTATACAAAATATAATACAGTAATGTTGTAATGGATCTTGATGAGCATTCAAAAATAGTGTGTGCGAAACTTCTAGCTGATTTAATAATTGTTAATCAAGGAAATTCTTCAATAAAATTTTTCAGAAGAGATTTAACAACAATGCTAATTTGGTTATTTATTATGAATTCGTACTCAGAAAATAAATCAATAAATATTGAAGATATTGCAAGAGGGATTGCCTCAGCTACCAGAATTTCAAAACCTTCTCTAAGATTAATACTAGAGAATGCTAAACAAAAGGGATTTTTGAAATTTACTCATAGCATTAAAGATAGTAGATCTTGGATAATAGAACCAGAAGATATATCTATCTCTGAATTTAATTTATGGACCAAAAAAATAGTTTAACTTCTAATGAACAATCTTAGTAAGTAGTTTTAAATTTTTGAAAATATTCCATTAATTACTTCATCCAAATCTTTTTTCTCTTTATCATTTAATTTATTAATATCTTTTTTAGCACTATCCTGAATTTTTTTATCAAATGAAGATGGGACAATGTTTGATTTCAACCCTATAGATTGATTTAATTCTTCAATTTTATTTGCTATAATTTCTTTTTCCGTTTGAATATTATTTAAATTTTCTTTGATCGTTTTATTATTTTTTTGAGCGTATAATAAATCACTAGACAATCTAATATTTTCGTCTTGATAAAATTTTACTTTTTTCGCATCATCTTCTAATTTTAAATTTTTAGAATTTTCCAATAAATTTATTTGTTCCTGCAACTTTTTATTATTAACGATATATCTTGATATAGTATTTTTAATTTCACTATTATGAATTTCAAAATACCTATTTTTTTTTAAAAGCTTATCTTGATTTAATTTTATTTCCTTTAAGTGAGTTTCTAATTCATTGTTTACAATGTTTAATTGTTCTGCATTTTTAGTAACTTGATTTAGATTATTTTTTAACAAATCATTATTAGTTTTTAATATTTCATTATTTTTCAAACCTAGTTCATAATTATTTTTTAATATTTTAAAATCATTTTTTAATTTATTTTCATTTTGTTTTAAGAGATTACATTTATTTTTTAAATTTTTGATTTCTACTTGTGTATCAATGATTAATACAAGTGTATTTTTCTTAATTTTTTTTTTTATATATAGGTAAATTTCATTTACCATTTTATCTTTAATTTTGGGTTTAATGCTGATTTTATAATTAAATAAATTTACTGTATTATTGAGTGGAATTTTATTTTCCAATTTAAATAGAGTTTCTTTAATTTGGTGATTATTTTTTTTTGTAAAAAGAGGTGTCTCTGTTTCTCTTGTTATTTTTTTAGTATTGATTAATAATTTTTCTTTTTTTTTGTTAGTACTTTCTTTTATTGTAATTTTAACATTCGGTTCTAAAAAATTATTTGTGGCTTTTACTATTTCTTTAATTGAATAAATGTTCATAAATATTTATGTTCAGTTTTTTTCATATTTCTTTTATTCAAGCATCAGTTGTATTAATAGATGCTTTTATTTTATGAATAATCTTTACATACTTTTAAGCCCTAAATTTCATACTGATATTTGATTATTACTATTGTTATTTGAGCTTAATTTTTTATCTTTATATAAAATATCACTAATCTCACTTTGAGGTTTAAAGCCTGGCACTATTTCAATTAAAATATTGCGTAAATTTTCATAATCAGAATTATCAATCGCATCACGTAACCCATCTAATAATATTTTTAGATCATCCCAGTAAAGCATATCTTCTTTTGCACGCATAATAAGTGGATTATCTGTCTTGCTTACATTGTTACCTATCAGTAACTCCTCGTATAACTTTTCTCCAACTCTTAAACCCGTATATTTAATCTCAATATCTCCATCGGGATGAAGTTTATCTTTTATCTTTAGACCACTTAGACGGATCATCTTTTCTGCTAAATCTTTAATTTTTACCGCCTTGCCCATATCCAGCACAAATACATCGCCCCCTGTTCCCATAGCACCTGCTTGAATTATTAACTCCACCGCTTCAGATACTGTCATGAAATAACGAATGATTTCTCTATCAGTAACTGTTACTGGCCCCCCATCTATAATTTGTTTTTTAAATAAAGGGATAACAGAACCACTAGAGCCAAGTACATTGCCAAAGCGCACCATAGTAAATTTTGTAATACTTTGCTTAATAGACAAAGCTTGTAATATAAGCTCAGCTGTACGCTTAGTCGCGCCCATAGTATTTGTTGGGCGTACTGCTTTATCGGTTGATATTAATACGAAAGTTTTTACTTCAGCATTAATAGCAGCTTCCGCACAATTGAGTGTCCCAAAAATGTTATTACTAACTCCTTCTGTATTATTAAATTCTACCATTGGTACATGTTTATACGCTGCTGCATGATAAACCGTATCTACGTTAAAACGTATAAACAAATTTTTAAGTCGCTTTTTATTATAAACACTACCTAATATTGGATAAATATTTAATGACCTATTATTAATATTAGTTAGTTCTTTTTCAATTGAGTAAAGCGCCAATTCATTCATCTCATATAAAATCAATACCTTAGGTTTTAAAAAAATAATTTGTCTACACAGTTCTGAACCAATTGAACCACCTGCACCTGTTACAGCCACAGTCTTATTAGTGATATTTTGTCCTAACAAACTGTAATTAGGCTCTACCGACTTACGACCAAGCAGATCTTTAATACTTACTTGAAGTAAATCATCAATCTTTACTTTACCTTGTGCTATCTCTGTCACGCCAGGTAGCATACGTACCATTACTGGGTAACGTTCTAATTTATCAATGATAGAAAATCGATCTGAACGAGAAGCACTTGGCAATGCAATTAAAACTTCGTCTACATTAAGTTTATAAATTAACTCCTCAATATCATTTATAGAATATACTTTTAAATTGGTAATATTGCTGCCTTGCAGATCTTTATTATCATCAATAAACCCAACGGGGTGAAGCTTGTTTGAGTTATTCAGTGCTAATGCTAACTGCACACCAGCATCACCCGCTCCATAAATTAAAACTCTACTTAAGCCAGTATCAACATTATCTGTTTTACTTTTAAATTCGTAATTAAAAATTGATAAATTAATATTCTCGCTAAGTATAAAACGTGCAGCTACTCGTATCCCACCTATTGCCAATATAGCTAGCAACCAATTAATGACTATGACTGAACGTGGAATTATTCCTATGTTAAAACCTCTATCTCTTACAATATCAGCTTGTATAAAAAATCCAACTAAACCCCATATTAATGCATACAAAGATACTGCCTGCACTACAGACCACAATACCTTAAGATCGATATGACGAATAACAGACTTATATAAACCAATTTTTGCAAAGATAGGGATTCCAATAATTGGCGCAGCTAATATTAACCTAATTGTATCATCTTTTGGAAAGTACCAATAATCTAAACGAATTGAATATGCTACGAGCAATATAGTAATCAGCAATATAGAATCAATAAAAGACATAATTAACTGTTTACTTAATCTTGAAAGATTCAATAATCGATTGAGCATAAATATTTACTTTATTTAAGCATCAGTTCTCTTAATAGATGATTTTAATTTATAAATAATTTTGACATACTTTTTGCTTTAAATTACCTTTAAAGTTATAAAAGTCACTGATATCACTTGATCTTAATTTTTATCTTTATATAAAATATTATCAATCTCACCCTCAAGTTTAACACTTGATAGTTTTAAATACTACCAGTTAAGATTAATCAAAAATATTAGTAAATATTGCTATTATTTTAAGCATTGTGTATTTGTTAAATAAGATGAGTGCTAAATATATATTAAGATTAGATGATGCGTGTCCGACAATGGATATTGCTAAATGGGACAGAATTGAAAAGATTTGTGATAAATTTTTAATAAGACCAATTATTGCTGTCGTTCCTAACAATGAAGATAGAAAACTTATTAAAAACGATATAGATATAAATTTCTGGAATAAAGTTAGGGGTTGGCAGAATAAAAGTTGGCACATAGCATTGCATGGATATGATCATATATATATTTCAAATAATTCTGGACTAGTAGCATTTAATAATAAATCAGAATTTGCTGGTGTTAATTTCAAAACTCAATTAGAAAAAATACAAAAAGGTATAACTATTTTTAAAAGAGAGAGAGTAAAAACAAGAATATGGGTAGCTCCATCTCACACATTTGATCAAAATACTTTAAAAGCTATAAAGTTAGGGAGTGATATAGATATTATTAGTGATGGTATCTCGTTAAATCCGTTTAAGAGATTTGGATTTAAATGGTTACCACAAACTATCTGGCATTTTAGAAAAATGCCATTTGGATTATGGACCGCATGTACTCATCCTAATGAAATGACAGATAGGGGAATTGATGAACTAGAAAAGTTTATTCAAATAAATGCAAAACACTTTATAGACATTGATAAATTAGAATATAAAAAATGGACAATATTAAACTCTTTATTTTCTCTTTTTTATTGGACGACTAGAATGGTTATGCGAAAATGAAAATATTTAAAAAAATTAAAAGACTTGGTGTTGCATCTAGCATTGCTTGCTTAATGAAAACACTTCATTTATATTTTTTACAAAGAAAATATGGTTTCGATAATTGGCATGTTATGGCTGATTATAGTTGTAAACCATATAAAAAACAGGTGGTTGATATTGTTAATTCCCTACCGAATATGGATATTGCAGTTGAGGTTGGATGCGGGTTGGGGGATATACTCGCCAGAACAAATATCAAAAATCGAATAGGAATTGATATTGATCAGAAAGTAATTGATTGTGCATCATTATTAAGACCAAATTTAACCTTCCATTGGGGTGGCCTTGATAATGTTGAAAAATATATTAATAAAAAAAATATGGTTATGATAGCAATAAATTGGACACATAATATTCATTTTGGTGATCTTGTTCGTAATTTTTCAAAAGTTATTAATGAGTATTCAAAAAATTGTTATATCTTAGTGGATATTATTAAACCTGATACGGAAAAAAACTATAAATATAAACATACAATAAATGATTTTGAAAAATACTTCAAAATTTCCTCTTCTGTGGTAAGCGTTGATGGTGTTAGAACTTTCCTGACATTGTCAAAATTTTAATATTAATACAGTGCAATGATGAATTTTATTTATTTATAATCTTAATAAAGGGGACTAAAAAAATTAGATGAAAAAAATTATTATAGTTGCTCCTATATCTTATTCTCTAATCAATTTTAGAGGAGATCTAATTCAAGATATTAAAAATAAAGGTTGTAAAGTAGTTACTGTATCACCAACCCCTTCAGAAGAGCACTCAAACATCTTAAAACAAAAAAAAATTTTTAATATTCCTATTAATTTTAAAAGAAACAAAATGAATCCTTTAAATGATTTTATTTTGCTTATTGAGTTATTTAAAATATTTAAGAAACATTCTCCAGATGTTATTTTGTCATATGCGATAAAACCAGTTATATGGGGTGGATTGGCTTCAAAATTTTTTAAAACAAATTTTTATGCCTTAATAACTGGTCTTGGTTTTGCTTTTCAAGGAACTTCTTTTAAAAGAAAACTGCTAACAAATTTGGTTGTTTTTTTGTACAGATTTGCGTTAAAAAAATCTAAAGCAGTTATTTTTCAAAATAAAGATAATCTTAACCTTTTTGTTGATAAAGGTATTGTGCCTATATCAAAAACTTATCTTGTAAATGGATCTGGTGTAGACGTTGAAAAATTTAATGTTGTGCCATTTCCAAAGAGTGCTATTCATTTTTTATGTATTTCTCGTTTACTTACTGAGAAAGGACTAAGAGAATATGCTGCTGCTGCTAAAATTGTAAAAAAAAAATTCCCAAGTGTTATATTTAATTTGGTGGGAGCTGAAGACACTTCTCCTGATGCAATACCTTTAGATGAAGTTAATAGATGGTCAGAGTACATTGATTATAAAGGCTCAACCATGGATGTTCGGTCACATATAAAAAAAGCGCATGTTTATGTATTGCCGTCATATCACGAAGGTATGCCGAGAAGTACACTAGAAGCTATGTCTATGGGAAGAGCTGTTATCACAACTAAAGCTACTGGTTGTAAAGAAACTGTAGAAAATGGCATCAATGGTTTTAAAGTACGTGTCGGTTCTGTTGATGAGCTTGTAGAAAAAATGATCTGGTTTATTGAGCACCGAGAACAAGTTCAATTAATGGGAATTGAAAGTCGTCGTATAGTGGTAGAGAAATTTGATGTTCATAAGGTTAACAAAAAAATGTTAGATATTATGGATCTACAATAGCTACACAAATAAATAATTTTTTAAGAATGTTTAAATTGAGCTTTAATTATATTATAAGGGTAGTAAATGCTTAATATTAAAAGAGTTTTTGATTTATTTTTAGTTCTGTTAAGCATCCCGTTAATACTTCCAATTTATTTATTGTTGATGCTATTAGTATTAACTAAATTCAATTTTCCAATTTTATTCAAGCAATCTCGTCCAGGGTTAAAAGGGAAAATATTTAATATATATAAATTCAGATCAATGACTAGTGAGTGTGATAAAGAAGGAGCACTTTTATCTGATAAACATAGGCTTACTAAATTTGGAAAACTTTTAAGATCAACAAGTTTGGATGAGTTGCCTAGCTTATGGAATGTTTTAAAAGGTGAAATGAGTTTAGTAGGTCCTCGACCGTTATTGGTAGAATACTTACCTTTGTACTCTTCAAAACAAGCTAGACGTCATGAAGTTAAGCCTGGAATTACTGGTTGGGCACAGGTTAATGGACGTAATACAATTAGTTGGGATGAAAAATTTGACTTGGATGTGTGGTATGTTGATAATCAGTCTATTTTGTTAGATATAAAGATATTATATATGACAATAATAAAAGTAATTACACGTTCTGGAATAAACCAAGATAAGCAAGCTACAATGGAAAAATTTAAAGGTGATAATGAAGAAAATTGATAGATTTAGTAATTGGAAATATCCAAAAATTGAGGAAGGTAAACCTACTAAATACAATTGGGTTGTACAAAATTTAAATGGTTTAAATTTAGGATTTAATACTGACATAGGTGCCTTTTCATATATTAATGCTAAACACAAGGTTGTAATTGAAGACGAGGTTCAGATTGGATCACATTGTTCTATTTATTCTATATCAACTATAGATAATTCTACTGGTAAGGTCATATTAAAAAATAATTGCCGAATAGGTAGCCATTCAACAATTCTTCCTGGTGTAACAATTGGTAAAAACTCTATTATAGGTGCGCATAGTTTAGTTAATAAAGATATTCCAGATAATGTTGTTGCTTTTGGTGTGCCTGCAAAAATAATACGTAAATTGAATAATGATAAATACTAAATTTTCTTCTTGGCCTTTATTTACTTCAGAAGAAGTAGATTCTGTTCGTAATGTTTTACTATCTAATAAAGTAAATTATTGGACTGGAAATGAATGCCGTGAATTTGAAAAAGAGTTTGCAGTTTGGTCAAATTCTAAATACGCAATAGCTCTTGGAAATGGCACATTAGCGTTGGACAGTGCATTCAAAGCTTTAGATATAAGTGTTGGAGATGAGGTGATAGTTACTGCTCGAACTTATGTTGCTTCAGTTACGTCAATTGTAATTGCTGGTGCAATTCCTATTTTTGCAGATGTGGATTTAAACTCACAAAATATTACACCTGATTCTATTCGATCTAAAATTACAAACAAAACTAAAGCTATTGTTTGTGTTCATTTAGCAGGTTGGTCATGTGAAATGGATGAGATAATGGATTTAGCTAACAAATCTAATTTATTTGTCATTGAAGACTGCTCTCAAGCTCATGGAGCTAAGTATAAAGGTAAACCAGTTGGGTCAATTGGAAATATTGGCTGCTGGAGTTTTTGCCAAGATAAAATTATGACTACAGGTGGTGAAGGTGGCATGGTAACCACAAATGATAAATCTTTATGGAGTAAGATGTGGTCATATAAAGATCATGGTAAAAGCTATGAAGCTGTCTATAAAAGAAAACATCCAGATGGATTTAGATGGGTGAATGAATCGTTTGGAACTAATTGGCGTATGACTGAAATGCAGGGAGTAATTGGTAGAATACAGTTAAAAAAAATGTCAGATTGGCAAACTAAACGTATCACTAATGCTAATAAAATATGGAATTCTGCGAAAAAATGTAAAGGTTTAAGGGTTCCAAGTATTCCTGATTATATCGAGCATGCGGCTTATAAATGTTATGTATTTATCGATTTAAAAGAATTAAAAAATAAGTGGGATCGTAACAAGATTGTTAAAGAGATAAACAAATTAGGTGTACCGTGTTATTCTGGATCTTGTTCTGAAGTATATTTAGAAAAAGCATTTGATAATACAGGATTTAGACCCAAAGAAAGATTAGCTAACGCAAAAAAACTAGGAGAAACTTCTTTAATGTTTTTGGTGCACCCAACTTTAAAAAAAGATGAGATTCAACAAACTTGTAATGCAATTATTTCAGTTATGAAACTAGCCAATAAACCCAGCAACACCTCTAACTAACCAAGTATGCTGATTATTCTTTAAGTGTTCTTGTAGCTGTTCATATTCTGTCATTTACAGTCTGCCATCTGATTCATTTGCTTTAAGTAGATATTTGATGTCATACAATATATGACTATCTTTACCAAAAGCTCTAATTTGATCTTCAGTTAATATTTTAAATTCATCATGTGCAACTGCTATTACTATAGCATCGTATTTACCTTTTATTGGTTTATCAATAAATTTAATATTGTATTCATATTGAGCTTGATCTTTATTAACCCAGGGATCATAGACATCAACATCGCAATTAAAACTTTTAAATTCTTTAACTAAATCAATCACACGAGTATTACGATGATCAGGACAGTTTTCTTTGAAAGTTATACCCATAATAAGAACATGTGAATCTGCTACATGGATATGTTTTTTCGTCATAAGTTTTGATACTTCTTTTGCTACATATGAACCCATATTGTCGTTTAGTCTACGTCCAGCTAAGATCATCTCCGGATAGTAACCAACCTCATTAGCTTTGTGCGTTAGGTAATACGGATCAACGCCAATACAGTGTCCTCCTACTAATCCTGGACGAAAAGGTAAAAAGTTCCACTTAGTACCCGCAGCTTCTAATACTGATTCAGTGTCAATACCGAGTTTGTTAAAAATAAGAGCAAGCTCATTAATAAGTGCAATATTTAAATCTCTTTGAGTATTCTCAATAACTTTAGCTGCTTCTGCTACTTTAATACTGCTTGTCTTATGTGTACCTGCGATAATAATCTCTTGATATAGTTCGTCAACTTCTGTAGCAATCTCCAGCGTTGAACCAGCCGTTACCTTTTTAATGTCAGTTATTCTATGTTTTTTATCTCCTGGATTAATACGTTCTGGTGAATAGCCACAATAAAAGTCTTTGTTAAATATTAAGCCTGATTGTTGTTCAAGGATTGGTACACATATTTCTTCCGTTGCACCCGGGTATACTGTAGATTCATAAATAACAATATCACCCTTTTTAATAATCTTACCAATTGAAGCACTAGACTTTTCTAATGGAGTTAAATCTGGTCTTTTGTGTTTATCAATTGGGGTTGGAACAGTAATAATAAAAATACTACATTCTTTAAGCTCCTCAAGATTAGTTGTATAGGTTAAATAAACAGCCTCTTTAAGATCTGACTTACTCATTTCAAGAGTTACATCCACACCTTGTTTAAGTGCTTCAATTCTGTTTTGATTAATATCAAAACCAATCACTGGACGTTTTTTTCCAAATTCAATTGCAAGAGGTAAGCCAACATAACCTAATCCAATTAAGGCTATTTTTTTACTACTCATATTATTAAACCTACTTATTAAGTTAATGTTAAATTTACTTAATTTGCCTTAATTAAATATGTAAAATAAATATGTAATAATTCTTTATATAATAAGATAGTAATATGATATTTATTGATCCCAGTTTAACTCATGAGTGATAGATAATTATTCCAACAAGCAAGAATTTTTAACTAAAAAATATTCTCTACGTCATTCTTAACAGTGAGAACTAAACTACTATAAAAAATCATCCACAACGAAAAAGTACCCAATAAATTATTAATATATTCACTTAATTTTCCAAACTTCGTAGTATCTTCCCAGCATGGTTTCAATGCTAAAATTATCAACAATTCTTTTTCGACAGGCTGCTTTACGACTTATCCAGGTACTAGGGTCAGCCTGCTGTTCATTTAATGCGATCAAAATAGCATCTGCTAAGGCTTGAGGATTTTTAGCAGGAACAACCCAACCTGTATCTCCCACAATGAGTGCAGCATCTCCAACGTCCGTGGTTACACAAGGTGTGTTACAGGCCATCGCTTCAGCTAAAACATTAGGAAAACCTTCACTACTTGAAGACAAAACGTGTAAGTCAAGGCTGTTCATGATGGTAGGAATATCGTTGCGTTGATCAAGTAAAAGTACTTCATCTTTTAGCCCTAATATTTGTATTTTCTCAATGAGAGCAACATTAGAAGTGTTTATTTCAAAGCCAACTAAAACTAGTTTATGAGATATGCCTGTTTTTTTAACAATAGTGAATGCCTCTAACAAACCAAAATGGTCTTTTTGCGGATCAAAACGTCCAACCATTCCAATTAAGGGAAAAACATCACCTAATTCTTTTGATAGTTGTGCTTGTGAATTTGGTATTGAGTGCAAACTTGAAAGATCATAACCATTTGCGATCACTGTCATCTTTGAAGTGTCGTAGCCTATTGAACCATGTACCTCAACAGCTTTCTCTGCACAACAAATAATTCTTTTTGGAACTCTTTTACTTAACTTGGCACATAGTTTTGCTATAAAAATAGTTGAGCGTTTTGACTTTCCTGGTTCAAGTGTTGTATGACGGATGTTCCAAAAAACATTTTTAATACCTGCTAAACGGGCTATCACACCACCAATCAAATCAGCATGATACATCCAAGTTTGTACAACATTTGGTTTAAACTTACGAATAAGTTTAAAAAGTTTATAAAGGCCTGACAAAGTCACACGACCAGCTGGCATATTTAAACAATAAACTGCAACACCAGCTTCTTTAAGTAAACTACCATATTTACCTTCATCCATTAAAGAGATAACAGTATGTTTATAACTGATGTCATGCACACATAAACGATATAAAATTGCCTCTGCACCACCGTTATTTAAACCTGTTATTATATTAAAAATTTTCATAATAAAAAAAATTAAGCCTTTGTAATCTTAGTTTCACTTAGAAGACCACCTAACTTTCATAATTAAAAATATAAAATAGATTAGTATCGGCATATACATCCATTTCTGACGTACTGAAATTCCAAGATTAGATGTTATGAGAGATGAAGTAATCATTACCCCTAAGGAAAAAATTAATAAAAACCACCTATTCTCTGTCGGATGGCTTAAACTTAGTGAAAACTTTTTCCCTTTGGAAAATATCACACTAAATATAGATAGAATAAAAAATACAAGCAATATCAGATTATCTATAGATGATATAAAAGATAAAAGACTAAAAGCCTCATATGGCAGTGGCCTAAAACTATAGGTAAACATTTTTAAAAATATAGACATAGAACTAATATCTATAGAACCACCACCCATCTGGTTATAACCTTGTCTCTTATCAATAAAATCTTGTAACAACTCAACAGAAGTCACTTGATCTACGCCTGCATACTGAAACACAATTGGTGTAATTACTGTTAAGCCGATCAAGCTACTGATTAAAAAAAAAAATCTTTTAAATGGAGAAACTTTAGTAATTAATAGTGAGAAAGTGAATGCAAAGGCCATAATACCTGCTATATGTGGGCGAACTAAAAACATACAAATAAATGCAATAAAAATCAGGCTATAATTTCGATTAAAATCAATAGATGCCCACAATAAAAGACCTGTTGACATATATGCAATTGAGTCTTTACCAATTGCTCCAGTCCAAAAATTCATAGAAGGTAAAAGAACGGCTATTAATGCCAAAAACTTAACAAAACTTGATTTATTTTCAGTCACATGCCTTAACGAAGCATCTACTGCAAGAAGTCCAACCGATCCTAGAATATTAAATACCATGAATACACCCAAATAAGACAAAGCAAGATTGTTCGAAAAAAATGCAGTAAAATATAAAATTGCTTGTGTACCTAAATCAAAATTAGCTAAGTTGCCTTTGGATAATATATAATAAGTTGTTGTATCCGCACCCTTACTCAATGATACAAAAGCATAAACTAAACTGAAAATACTATGCCAAATATACAACCCTAAAGCACGGGCTTTGGTTGCTTTAAAAGCAGATGCAAACATAAAAATTAAAAAACAACCAAATAAAAATACAGTTAATGTTGAAAATATATCTGTTGTCTGTTCAAAAAAATTAAGGTTTCTCATAAGTTTATTTTATTTTTTAAAACAGTTATAACCTCATCCAGCATTTTTTGTGTTTGCTGTTTTTGATTTTTCCTATTTTTTTTATCATAATTTCTCTCTTAATATATAAATGCTATATCGTATAGGTGAAAAAATTGATTTGGTCATCATCCAAAATATAGGTCTTGTTTTAGAATACAAAAGTAGTAATAAATAAGAAGATGTAGCGTAGGAAAGTAAAGTTGCATAAGCAGCTCCCACGGCCCCATAATGCGGGATCAACCAATAGTTCAATGCCACATTAAATAACGCACCTACGGCGTGCATCAACATGAAAAAAATTAATACATTTTCAATTACAATCCATTTAGCAAACAAAGCATTCATAAAAATAAATAAAGCTACCCAAATATGTATTGTGAGTATATGTCCAGCATCTTGGTAGACTTGACCAAACAACATCGTAATTAACGGTTCCGCAACCAATGTGGTTACAATAGCAACGCCAAATGCCATAACGAAAAGTAGATCAAATATTTGTTGTAACCGTTTATTAAAGTGCGTAGGATTATTTTCTTTGAGCTTGATGAGCTTTGGAAAAAAAGAATTCACTATAGCACTAGGCAAAAAATACAACGCTTGAGACAGGGTTGCAGCTACCACATATATTCCGACCTCCTCTACACCAACTAACCATTTAAGCATAACTTGATCAACCCTTAGGTAAATAACTGCAAAAAATGACCCTAGGTAAATCATCCAACTTTGAGATAGTAGTTCTTTTGCTCTAGTATATGAAAACCGCCAAGCAAATAAGTTCAATTTTGATTTATATTTATAAAAAAAAATTAAAATTATGGCTGTGAGAATGACTTGAATAACATTCGCGTATGCAAATAAGATTAAATGTGCGCCACCAATAACCAAAGCTATTTTAATTATAGAGGAAATAAAGATTGAAATCATAAGAGCTAGTGACGGATATTTGAACTCCAATCGAGAAGCAAACCAATGATTAATTATATAAAAAGGGTAAAAAAAATAGCTTATAGATAAAATCAATAACAACCAAAACACTTCACTTTGTATATTTTCTGATAATAATAAAAATCCCCATAGAAGTATTAACCCTAATAAAAAGCCAAATCCCATTAATCTGAAGCTTGTACCCATTATTTCTTGCTTAAAATTTGGGTGTTTGGAAAGATCCCTTTCAACCAACACACCCACCCCCACGCCTCCTAAAATAGAGAATAAAGCAAATAATGCTGTTGCATAACTAAACAAACCAAATTGAGCTGGGCCTAAATATCTGGCAACCAGAATGGTAATTAGAAAAGAAACCCCAAGACTGAAGACTCTTTCAGTCAGACCCCACGTGCTGTTTACTATGTAGATATTAAAATCATTAAAAAATTTTAATACTTTATTCTTTAGCATCATTAATTTTATAAACAATTTATAGTAAAAAATAATGTAAAAATTTTTTATAAATTAAAAACATATAAAAAAACTATTGATGGTTAAATAAGATAAGCATTATAATTTTAATAAATTCCATAATACATGTTCATAATTTCTACCTTTATAGACATGTAAATCAGCAATATTCTCTATACCTTGCTTATCAAATCGTTCATCAAGATTATCTATCTTTGAATATAGAGTATCTTTCAACTCATCTCTAAACCAATCTTTTAAAGGAACTGAAAATCCTTTTTTAGGTCTATTTATTAATTTTTTGGGAACTTGCTTATATAGTATATCTTTTAATATAGATTTATTTCCATTCTGAAGCTTAATATGACTAGGTAAACTATAGGCAAACTCTACAATTCTATGATCTAGCATGGGTACTCTCGCTTCAAGACTGTATGCCATGGTTGCTCTATCTACTTTTGTAAGTATATCGTCGGGTAAATATCTATAAAAATCTAGTCTACTCAAACTATCAAGCGTGTCATCCCCATCAAATTTAAATTCGTATAAATCAAGTAAAGTAATATTTTCTTTATTAAATACGCTATGGATATAATCTTTTTTAAATATAGTATTAACTTCCCATGGTTTAATAGATGTTGAAAGAACAGAGAGTAAATTTTCTTTATTTAAATTCCTTAGAGGGAAGCTCATCTTTTCTAATTTATCATGTTTTGAATATCTAAATATTGTTGATAATATTGTTCTCAGTGACTGTGGTATTTTAGTTAATCTTTTTAAATAATCATTCGTAAAAAAATATCTATCATACCCTAGAAACAACTCATCTCCACCATCACCACTAAGTGCTACCGTCACTTCTTGTTTTGTCATCTCAGAGAGCGTCATCATCGGTAGACTAGAAGAGTCACCAAAGGGCTCATCAAAATGATAGTCAAGTTTATTAATTAAATTAACTACATCAGTAGCTTTAAATTTATATTCATAATGTTCACTGCCTATATGTCTTGCCACTTCTTTTGCATAAATGGATTCATCATATTTTTTATCTTCGAATCCAATTGAAAAAGTTTTAATTTTTTTTTTTGATTCTTGTTGCATAATAGCGCTTACTAAGCTGCTATCAGCTCCACCACTTAAAAAACTGCCTACCTCTACATCAGCTAAAAGTCTATATTTTATAGAACTTCTTATCAGTCTTTCAGTTTCCTCCAATGCTTCTTTATAGCTTATGTGAATTTTGTTATTTGGTAAGTCCCAATATTGTTTGATATCAATACTATTTCCATCAAATACTAAATAGTGTGCAGGTTTTAATTTAAAAATATCACTATAATAACTATTATCGCTTGGAATATATCCTAAACTCACAAATTGAATAATAGCCTTATCACTCTTTTTTTTTTTAAAATAATCAGGGAAACTTTTTAATTCACTAGAAAATCCAAATTCATCATTTTGAAAACTCCAATAAAGTGGTTTGATACCAACTCTATCTCTTATGAGATAGAGTTTATTTTCTAGTTTATCAAATAGGGCTATAGCAAACATCCCGATAAATTGTTTAATTGCATTTTCAACTCCCATTTCAGTAAATGCACAAAGAATAGTTTCTGTATCACTTGTTGTCTTAAAATTATTACAATCTAACTTGGCTCTTATTTCAAAGTGATTATAAACCTCTCCATTAAAGACTAAAATATATCTTTCATTTTCCATGGGCTGATTAGCATGAGCTGCCAAATCTTGAATAGATAAGCGATTATGAGCCATAAATATATTTGTATGTTTGAACAAATATTCTTTCACTGTAGAATTGTCAGGTCCACGATGTGACATTTTATTATTTAATGTAACGATCTCTCTGTATGCAAGTTTAGTATTTATAAAACCCAGTATTCCACACATAGTTATTTATCAAATAATTTTTGAAATATTTTTTTATTAAAACTTGCAAATAAATAAACAATATTTTTATAATCAAATACATTGTATTTGATTGCTGTTAAAAAACTCTTACGAGAATCATGTATCTCATGTGACATAAATTGGTATACACCTAATGAGCGATAATGAAGGCCTAAAGATTTTGGACAAAAGTTCAATATATCATTATGAAATATTCTTATATATTCTTTTATTCCATTTACCCAAAGTTTGGCATCTCTTTCTCTGTTTTTGGTAATCCTATCAACTCCTTCAGTATGACAAACCGCCAAGTAATCATCTATAAAAAGAACATCCGATATTTTGAATAATTGATGCCAAATAACTGCCATATTCCTTTTGACATTTGTATCATATGGTATTTTTTCGAAAACATCTTTTCTTACAATAGGTAAAGCATCCCCAATTGAAACACCACCAGTACATATAAAATCGTAATATGTTAATATGTTTGATTTTTTTATTTTGTCTTGAAACTTTTTAGAAACTTGTGTTTTTTGATTTAATGAATTTATAAAATGTGAAAATATTATCTTTATATTTTTATTGTTTGGTAGGTTATTTATATTTTTTACAAGAATTTCTAAACAATTTTGATTTAGTTCGTCATCACTATCAAATAAAATAATCCAATCACCTATTGAATTTTTAATTGAATTATTTCTAGCTTTAATTACACCCTGATTTTCCTTAGATTTAAAATATTTTATTTTTTTATTATTATAGGATTTTATTATTGATATTGTATTATCTGTTGAGCCATCATCGGTAATAACTATTTCAAAGTTTTGATATACTTGAGCAAGACAACTATCTATTGCTCTATTTATACACCAAGCACGATTATATGTTGGTATTACAATGCTTATAAATGGATTATTCATTAATATCTTGGTTTTTTAAATAAACAAATAAGATGCCCATTATCAACAGTATCAAATTATTTTTGATTTTAACCTCCATTATCATTTGCTTTAAACTTGCTGACATATTTTTTTATATATATTTTTAATATTTAATTACTTCTTTTATTATTTTAATATATTGCTGTGATGTTTTGATAATTGAAAATTTATCTTTGATTAGGTTATTAATTTTTTCCTTGTCTATTTGTTTATCAAGATAATAAAATATAGCATTTTTAAATTCATCAACATTTATAGTTTCAACGACTTTACCTAAATTATCTGAATTTATTATCTCATACACAACATCATCGTATTTAGACGTAACTACCGGCAAGCCACACATTAACGATTCTACAATAACATTGCAAAATGACTCATATTTTGAACTTATTATAAGCAAATCAGATTCTTTCATATAGTCCTCTACATTTGCTTTCCAGCCAAGTAGAAATACATGACTTCCAAGATTCAATCTTGTTATTAACTCTTTAAGTTCTTTTTCTCTTTCGCCTTTTCCAATAATAAATAATTTTACATCAGGTTTTTCTTTTAAAATATCAGGGATTAAGTTTATAAGATATTGTTGGTTTTTCTGATCATCCAATCTTGCTACATTTAGTAACCTTATCTTGGAATTTTTAAATTGTTCCTCAAACTCTATATGCTCCCTCCTATTCAAATTAAATTGGTCAGTATCACAACCAAAATAGATAGTTGTTATATTTTTATTTGTTACCTTGATGATATCTTTTAAATATTTTTTCATACTTTCAGATATCACAACTAAATGATCAACTCTGTTGTATGTAACTTTTAATAAAAATTTATAAAGCCAGGTTAATTTTTTAGCATGTTTATTATGTGTAAAAAAACCTTCATTTATAGTGTGTTCAGCAGTTATTAAAGGAGTTTTAACTCTATGAAGTATTTTACCAATATAAACATTTACATTACACCCATCTAAAAATGATAGAATAATATCATATTCATTTGCCTTTAATATTTTGCCTATATTATATATTCGCTTCAAGAGTCTTAAAATTTTATACAAAAGACTATGATTAGGACTATTATCTGTCCCTACTAATTTTATATTAATATTTTTTGGTATTTCATAATTGATAATTTTTTCATAAAGTATTAAATCAATAACAAACTCTTTTTCAAAATAAAATAACATCTCAGATAAGAGTTTTTCACAACCAGCACCATGAAGGTTAGGTATTATGATAGCCAATTTATCTTTCATCTAATAAACTCAATTCTTTTTTTAATTTTATGTATTTTGCATCTAAGCTTTTAATGTCAATTTTAAATTTCAATTTAAAAAGTACATGTGAAGCAAAGTTTTTTATTTTTCTTAAAAAATATTCTTTAAAATTAGTAGGGACAGATAATAGTCTATTTTTAAAACTATCTTCATTTTTAATATATGAATACTTCACAATGTCTTTTATCATTCTTTCAGTTATATTCATTTTTCCTACCTCTTAGGTTTTCTAAAGATTACATAGAACGTTTTAAGAATTATATAAAAATCTAACCAAATATTCCAATTATTCATATACCATAAGTCATGCTCCATTCTTTTTTTCATAAGTTCACTTGTAGGTTTGCCACCTCGGTAACCGTGTATTTGTGCCCAGCCGGTTAGACCTGGGGCTGTTTTGTTTCTTTTTAAAAACTTAATAAATACTTTTGCATAAAGAAGATCATCTTTAAAGACATGAGGTCTTGGTCCAACAATGGACATATCACCCCTTAATATGTTAAAAAATTGAGGAAACTCATCTATATGGAATATTTTAATTATTTTTCCTATTTTAAGAGGTATTTTGTCATCTATTTTTACTTGAAAAGTTTTATCAAATTTATTATTTTTAAAAGTTCTTAATTTTTGAACATTAAATCTTCTACCGTCCCATCCAGCACTTTCTATCGAAGTAAAAATTGGAAACCCGTCCTCAATATAGATAGCTATTATTGATAAAATAAATATAGGAGATAAAAATAACAGAAAAATTATAGAAAATATTTTGTCAAGTAATACCTTAATAAATAAATTTAAGCCATAAAATTTAGAAGTTTGATAATTACTATAGCTATATTTATTATTGATTAAATTATCAGATAATAAATTAAGATTATTTTTCAATTTATCTTTTATATTTATTATTATGATGTCTACCGAAAATTTAACTATTAAATCTAGGAAATAATTTATAAGACTTTTATCATTATTATCTAATATCCAGATTTGTCCCAGCTCATGATATTCTATAATCACTCTCATCTCTGACTCTTCGGTGAAAACTGGAATCTTAAGAATTCTCCTAGCGTTTTTTAAAATAGTGGCGTTATCAGCTTTAATAAGACAACATTTATATATGTTGATTTTATCCTTTCTTTCTTCAAGAATTTTTTCTATGCTTTCAATAGATCCAACTAACATAATATTTCTTTGAATAACATTATTGTTCATAAGAGAAGTGTAAAACGTATCAAAAATTTTTCTAACTATAAGTAAGTTGACAATAGTTAAAATCAATAAATATGAAGTGTTTATATTTATATTGAAATCTATTTTAAGAATGAAAAATATATATAAAATGAATGGCGCTGTAATAAACAACGGAATAATATCATTCAACAAAAAAGATAAAAAATTTGTTATATATCTTTTTTTCATTACTCTAAAAATAAATGAAAATAATAAATAAAAAATTGGAAAATATAAGGATAAATAAAAATATCCTGACGTTTTATAAATATTATAATTGAGTAAATCGAAAATTGAATTAAATTCTAATATCGAAAAAATATATATAGATAAAAAAACTATAAAACTTCTAAAAAATATTATACTATTTATAAAAAAGTTATCATCTTGTTGAAAGATTTTTTCTAATCTGAACATTGATTAAGTCTTGTTATAGCTAGATGAATAATTGTAGTTATAGTTGTAATTGTAATAACTATCTTTTGATGTATCCAAATCATTGATAACAATACCGTCAATTTTTGCTCCTACATTTTGAATTTTCTTCATAGAAGACATAAATGCTAGAGTTTTAGACGCATCTGATCTAATTATAAAAAAATTATAATCTGATGCCTGGGTAAGAATTAGTGTGTCTGATACAGGTTGTACAGGCGGTGAATCAATTATCAAATAATCATACTCCATCTTTAATACATCGAAAAATTTTTTGATCTGTTCCTTGCTGACAATATCAGACATATCAAATCTTTTAGCACCTGAGGTTATAATTTTTAATTTAGTTCCAGGTACAGTAAAAATAGTGTCTTGAAAACTTATGTTGGAAGAAATAATTTCACCTAAGCCAAATATTTCTTTATCAAATTTGTAAAAACTATTTAATACTGAAGGTCTTCTAATATCTGCTTCTACAAATAAAACTTTATAATTTTTTTCTAATGATAAAGCCAAATTAAAAGCATAACTAGTTTTACCTTCAGATGGATTGCTAGAAGTTATTAAAAAACTTTTATTTTTATCAAATTTAGCTTCAATAATAGCTCTAGAGGACCTAATAGCTTCAGAAAAATTAGACTCACTATCTTCTAAAAAATTTTGTAAAATATGATAACCCTTTTTTATACTTACAACCTTTGGCAAAACACCAATTTGTGGAATATTTAAATGATCTAAAGCTTCTGGAGTTTTAATAACTGCTGAATTCATTTCTCTAAAAAATACCAAAGCATAAAAACAAAAGATAGATGATATTAAAGTTATAGTAAGGTTTTTATAGGGTTTTGGTGAAAATGGTCCAACAGGAAGACTGGGAGTTTCTATTATTTTTAATTTTGATATTTGCAGATTTTGTGCCTCATTAGTTTCTTTAAGTCTTTGTAAAAAAGTTTCATACAACTTCCTACTACTGTCAACCTCTCTAACAAAATTCAACATACCCGCTTCTTTCTCTTCTAGTTCTCTTAATTCATTTTTTGCTTTTTCTAGGTCTTCTCTTGATAGTTCAATAAAATTTTTTAAATTACTTAATTCAAAGACTTTTCTTTGAATCACTTCATCTAAAATTTTTTTTAATTGGTTTTTTAAACTTTTACTTAATTCATTTGCTTGTGTAACTTTAGGGTGCTCTTCTGTATAAATTAATAATAAAGACTGAATATTATTTTTATTTGCAGATAAATTATTTTCAATATTTGAAATTTCTTTTCTTGCATTAAGGTCTTTAATGGCAAGAAGAATATCCATATCACCATTTGCAGCTTTAACTGAAATTAAATCATTTTCATGTTTTTGTATTTCTTGTTTTGAATTGAGAATGTTAGTTGAAATAGATTGTATTTCTTTTATAATTAATTCCTTGACGCTTCCTGTATCAACTAAATTGTGCTCTTTTTTATATTCAGCTAATTTTTTATCAGAAATGCCCATTTGAATTTTTAACTCTACTAATCTCTCTTTAACTTTTGCGTTAGCATAACTTGTTACTTCAATTTTGTTATCCACCTCATAGCGCTGGTATGAATTAATAATATTATTTAATGCTAATTGTGATATTTTTGCATTATTAGAGATAAATGTGAGTACCAAAACATCACTTCTTGTTATATTTATTACATTAAAATTACTTGTAAGAACTGATTTTATATAAGCTTCATCAATAATTATTTTTTTTTTAAATATTCTACCAAATATATTTTTTTTTTTTACTTTTGAGTAAAGAGCCTTAAATTCAAGCTGGTTTTTTTTATCTGCTAAGATATGTGAAATAATTTCATCACTTTTTAAAATGGCTATTAGATTGTTTATTCTATTATTATTTATGCTTTTTGAGTATGCCTCATTAATATCAATTATTTTATTTTCATCTGGTGCTAAAACTATTGTTGCCTCACTTAAAAATTTTTTTTCTATATTTAATGAAATAAGAAATACGACTAATGATACTAAGGCGGATGCAAAAAGTATAAATTTTATATTTTTTTTTGCTATTAATAAAAAAAAGCTTAAATCAGCTACATCAAAAGCATCAAATAATTCAGATGTTTTACTTTTCATATATTCAATCTAATCAATTTACCTTAATTAAATATGTAAAATAAATAGATAAACAACTTATAGCTATATAATTGATGATAATTGTTAGAAGATT
>Ga0209709_10001223_pt1 | contig 23889 bp, 29 predicted proteins | sample ArcticOcean_MG_C_2_FD_187435 | JGI IMG/M metagenome (GOLD analysis project Ga0209709, IMG submission 187435) | Marine microbial communities from western Arctic Ocean - ArcticOcean_MG_CB4_136 (SPAdes) (version 2) | ecosystem: Environmental > Aquatic > Marine > Oceanic | place: Arctic Ocean...
AAAATTAGAATGAACTCGCTTGAAGGTTATATTCGTCAGATAATAGGCTGGAGAGAATTTATGCGTGGAATTTATCAAGGTTACTCTGATGAAATGGAAACTAAAAATTTTTTCAAACATGAAAGAAAAATGAAAAATTCTTGGTATGAGGGCACAACGGGTTTACCCCCATTGGATCATGCAATTAAAAACGCGGTTAATCATGGGTGGTCTCATCATATAGAAAGGTTAATGATTTTATCCAACATCATGAACCTTTGTGAGGTGAAACCAACTTATGTTTATAAATGGTTTATGGAGATGTTTGTGGATTCATCTGACTGGGTGATGGTTCCTAATGTTTATGGAATGGGTCTGTTTAGTGATGGAGGTATTTTTGCAACAAAACCATACATCTGTGGATCAAGTTACTTTATGAAGATGATGGATTTTAAAAAAGGGGAATGGTGCAATACGATGGACGGCCTTTATTGGAGATTTATAGATAAAAATAGAAAATTTTTTTTAAAGAACCCTAGATTATCAATGATGGTTTATGTATTTGATAAAATGAAAGACGAAAGAAAAAAAATGATTTTATTTGAAGCAGATAAATTTATTAAATTAAATACTGCATAATGTATATTTCTATAACAGGTATAAAAGTTAAAGGCTTTTTGGAATGTTAAGATTTATGAGATACACAACATCATGCGTTGGCAATGAAGAATTTTAGATCTATTGGAACAGGTTCTGTTTATGGATATGAAGACGACCTAATGCCGAGTTGGGAAGATGCAATAAAAAAATGGAAACAAAATTTTAAAGAAATTTAAATTGAAAAAAGAAAATCTACCCTCAAAAATTTGCATTACCTGTAAGAGACCTTTTACATGGCGAAAAAAATGGAAGCTAAATTGGGATAAGGTTAAATATTGTTCTAAGAAGTGTTCTGGATGATTTATTTATCTTTATTTGCAATATCCTTTTTAGCAGCAACTATCTTACCATTTTCATCTGAACTAACACTAGCTGGCTTAATGGCAACATCTAGCTACGATAATTTATTGTTATTAATAATTGCAAGCTTAGGTAATGTTTTGGGCTCAGTTGTTAATTGGATTTTAGGTTTTTATTCAAGAAAACTTTCAAAAAAAAAATGGTTTATATTTAAAGATGAACAAATAGAAAGGTCTTCAAAATGGTTTAATAAATTTGGAAGGTGGTCATTATTATTTGCTTGGATACCGATTATTGGAGATCCTTTAACTTTAGCAGCAGGATTGCTTAGAGTTAAATTTATAGAATTTTTAATTTTAGTAACAATTGGAAAAGTTAGTAGGTATTTAGTTATTTTTTATTTGCTTAGCTAATTTTACTGACTGTGTTAAGTACTTAAATGCTTGAAATATTTATTCAAACCTTTTTCTTATATTTTATTGTTATTGATCCACTAGGAACAACACCACTATTTTTGATAGTAACTCAGCACATGGGGACTAAAGATAAGATTAAAACAGCCCTAAGTGCCACAACAATTGCAGCTGTTATACTACTATTTTTTGCATTGCTTGGTAGCTCTTTACTAAGATATTTAAATATATCTTTTCCTGCCTTTACAATTGCAGGTGGGATTATTTTATTTTTGATTTCTATGGAAATGTTGTTTGATAAGAGACAACAAAGAAAAGAAGATGACCTTGATTATAACTCGGAAAGAGTAAGTATATTTCCTTTAGCGACACCCTTAATAGCTGGGCCGGCTGGGATTACCTCTGTTATTGTTTCTGTTTCAGATATAGGTAATAATTTTACAAATCAAGCTGTAGGAATATTAGCGTTAGTTTTAGTTTTGCTTTTAACTTTTACAATTTTTTTTATAGCTTCAAAATCTTCAAAAATAATTAATAAAAAAATAATTAGTGTAATTTCAAGAGTAATAGCAATCATTCTAGCAGGGTTAAGTGTTCAATATATTTTAGACGGACTAAAAACTTTTTTAGCTTAAGATATTGTTCTAGAGAGCATTCTAAATTAGTATAAATTTAGTAATGAATATAATTGTCTTACAACATATTAAAATTGAAGACCCAGGTTATATCAAAGATTTAATGTTAGCTGACAATGTTAATTTGACCACCATAGAACTGGACGAGGGTGAGAAGATACCAGATGATTTAACAAAGTTTGATGGAATGCTTTGTATGGGAGGTCCTATGGATACTTATATGGAAAAAGAATATTCCTGGTTAGTTGATGAAAAAAAAAAGATTAAAGAATTTGTTGTTAGTCTTAAAAAACCTTATTTAGGATTTTGTCTAGGTTGTCAGTTGTTGGGTGAAGTTGTTGGTGGTAAGGTTGTTCAATCCAAAGCCCCAGAAATCGGAATAATGGATATAAATTTTTCTAAAGATAAAGAAAATGATATTTTATTTTCCTCTTTTCCCGAAAAGATTAAAAGTTTGCAATGGCATTCTTTTGAGGTTGATAGTCTTGATAATAACAAAGATATAATAATCTTAGCTTCATCTCCAGTTACTAAATATCAAATTTTTAAATATCAAAATCATGCTTATGGAATTCAATTTCATATAGAAATTAAGGATACAACAGTTAATGAATGGGGCTGTGTTCCTGAATATAAGCAGGCTTTAGAAGATCAATTAGGTGAGGGTGCTCTAGATAAATTTGATCAAGCTGCAAAAGATAACATGCAAAGCATGAATGACTACTCTAGAATTTTATACTCAAATTTCAGAGATAAAATTATTTCTAAATAATATTTATTTTTTTCTTTTTTTAAGACCCAGCTTGTCACTATGTCTTAATCTTAGAATAACTATAGCAGATGCTATTAAGACGATCGCAATTGCCTCATAAACTAATGCAGAAGGGTCCATTTCCTTTCCTTGTAATATAATAAACCGTGCTAATGCAGTGATAGCAATCAAAAGAGGTAAAGTAATACTTATTGATTGTTGAGACCAAAAAACTCTAACCATTGCCAGCACCTCTAAGTATAAAAACATCAACAGAAGATCAGCCAATGTTACAGAGTGATTTAGAAACATATTCTTAATTTCCATAACAACAGCTATTACTGTGCTAATTAAAATAATACTTAATAAAACAAGTTGTAAGGTTTTTGCAATTTTTTCCATTATTTTACTTTACTAAAAGGTAGCCATTTTTCAAACACTGATTTAGAAGGTCCATCATAGGGGATAGAATAAGAGTTAGGATTAGGGCTTGTTAAAATCTCTATTCCCTTAGAAAATACAAAAATAAATACAATTACAAAAACTAATACCATTATCTTAAAAGGATCAAAATTTTTTGTTTCAAATACACTATTAGACTTTCTTTCAGCACTGTGAAATTGTTTAAAGGTCATATAGACCGCAAATATTAAACCAATGTGAGCAATGTAGAGACCAGCCCAACCAAATGCAAAGGTTGTATAAGAAAATATATAAAGACTAAAAACAGTTGTCCAAACAAAACTTAAAACCAGTAGAATTTGTAATCTTACAGATCTTGGTAAGGACCTTAAGTCATTTTTGCTATCATCAAATAAGATGTTAGCACTATCTATCATCCAATTTTTTAATGATTCCATGTAATTATTTTAATTGTTTTCAAGACTAAAACAAAGGTCTATTTGTCCATCTTAATAGTTTAAGTTGGCTTTTATTACACTTTCTAAATCTGCTGAGCTCTGAGCTCCAGAAATAAAATCTTTTCCAATCTCAAAAAAGGGAACACCATTAATCTGTCTCTCTTTAGCAATGGTCATATAGGAGTTAACTTCTTCTACATTGCTTGAATTGAAAAAATTATTTATTACATCTTCTTTAATATTAAATTCTGTTCCAATATTAATCAAAATTTCTTTATTGCCAATATCAAGACCTTCAATAAAGTATGAATGATATATTCTTTCTTTAACCTGATTTTGCGCATTTGTTTGTTCAGCTAACTTGATCAATAGATGAGAAAGCACTGTATTGGGTGTTTTCTTAATATTATTAAGATTAAAATTAAGATCTTCTTTTTTGGCTTCTTCAGTCATGCGATCATACATTGCTTGGGCTAATTCTTTCCCACCAAATTTCATTTTTAAATATTGATCTCTTTCAATTCCTTCTTGTGGCATATCTGGATTTAATTGAAATGGAACATGTTGTATCTCAAACTTAGTTTCAGGAAAATTTTTTAAAGCTTTATCTAGTTTTGTTTGACCAATAAAACACCAACCACAAATTGTGTCTGCAAATACTTTTATAATCATATTTTCTAATTAAACTTTGTAACTATTTTAGGTATATGGTTTTTAAAATTAAAAAAACCTTTATTGCAAAACTGCCATGAAAATTGATCTATTTCTCTATAAATGAATTTAATATTCTTTAAATGATTGAGCTGTAGGTAGTCTAAATTTTCTCCTACAGATGGATAAAGTGCATAAAGTGGTTCTTTGATATTTTTAAGTTCATCAATTTTAATTATCTCTGTTGTAATTGATTTTTCTTTAAGTCTATTTAGCTGGTCATTAATTAAAAGTGTTTTAAAGTTTAGTGTATTTTTACTTAATTGAATCTGTCGATTTTCATTTTCATTTGAAATTAGTAAGATTTTTCTAAAGTTGTGACCTTTAAAATCAGTAAGCTCCATTGAAAGGTTATTATCAAATACTAATAATATTTTATCTTCTGATAAATTAGGGTTAGTAAAGCTTCTTTCTTTAATTGAGTAGCTTTTTTTGGAAGTTTTTGGAGCAGCGTCTTCATTTATTTTGATATTTTGAAATCTATTATTAGTAAATTTTTTTATATTCCATTCTGTAGCTAAATAATTTTTCCCCAGTGTTTGAACTCCAGCAACCCACCTCCAGCCCAAAGTATTAGATGCAGCATCCCCGTCAAAGAGATGTTTCATAAAAAATTCAGCACCTAGTTGCCATGGTAAATTTAATGTAAAAATCCAAATACTAGCAAACCACATTCGTGTGTGATTATGAAGATAGTTAAAATTTTTAAGTTCATTGACCCATTCATTAAAACACTCAATATTTGTTTTACCCTCTATAGCATCTAGGTAATCCTTATTATCTTTAAAGTTTTTTTTAATATCTTTTAATTCTTCCAAGTAGTCTGTCCAAACATCAGGTCTTAATTCAAGCCATCCTTTCCAGTAAACCCTCCATAGAACCTCTTGAATAAATTTCTCATTTTTAATAAAAGAAAATTTCTTTAATGACTTATTAATAATTTCTATTTCATTAATTAACCCATGTGACACATAAGGGGACAGACATGAAGTGTTATCTCTTTTTTGAGGGCCAAAATCAAAATTTCTTAACTTAGAATACTCTAAAAGATTATTATCAATAAATAGATTTAATTCCTCAACAGCTTCAGCTCTTGATCCTTTAAATTTCATATTAAATTATTTCAATTGTTTTTTATGAAAATTAATAAATCTTTCTACATTTGATTTATTAAAAGTTTTATTTTCTTCAAAGGAAACTTTCTTCATCGAGTAAGCAGCACTTTTTGTTTGTCTGGACATTATAGTGATATTACCTTTATATAATTTAAGTTTAACAGATCCATTTACTTTGTTTCTTTTAAGGTCGACAATTTTCTGAAGTTTAAACCTTGCTTTTGAATACCAGTAACCATTGTAAATAAGTTCAGCATATTTTGGCATAATTTCATCTTTTTTATGCATAGTTTCTTTATCTAAAGTGACAGACTCAATTGCTCTATGAGCAGACATTAACAGTGTCCCACCTGGTGTTTCATAAACACCTCTAGACTTAATTCCAATAAATCTGTTCTCAACTAAATCAACTCTACCTATTCCATTTTTACCAGCAACCTCATTAAGCTTTTCTAATAAATTTCCTGGAGATAATTTTTTACCATTAACTGTTATAGGGTCTCCATTCTTAAACCCAATAGTTACGAATGAAGCTTTGTTAGGCGCTTTTTCAGGAGATACAGTTCTTTGAAAAAGAAATTCAGGAGCTGCATTTTTTGGGTTTTCTAAAACCTTACCTTCAGTTGAGGTATGATATAAATTATCATCAATAGAAAAAGGTGGTGCACCTTTTTTATCTGTCGGAATTGGAATATTGTTTTTTTTTGCGTATTTAATTAAATCAGTTCTAGAATTTAATTTCCATATTCTCCATGGAGCAATAATTTTTACTTTAGGACCAAAGTAATGATAGCCCAATTCAAATCTTACTTGATCATTACCTTTTCCAGTGGATCCATGTGAAACAGCATAAGCACCAAATTTTCTAGCAACTGCAATTTGACGTTTTGCAATTAAAGGTCTTGCAATTGATGTACCTAATAAATAAACACCCTCATAAACCGCATGCCCTCTAAGCATAGGAAAAACATAATCTTTTACAAAAATGTCCTTCAAATCTTCAATTATAATATTTTTAACACCTAATCCTTTTGCATTTCTTATAATTTTTTTTCTATCAATTTCTTGACCCACATTAGCAGTGTAACAAATAACTTCTGCATCATAATTTTCTTGAAGCCATTTTAAAATAATAGATGTGTCTAACCCACCCGAGTAAGCGAGAATAATTTTTTTTTTTGGTTTCATTTATTTAGCTGCAGTTTGCTTTGGCAGCCTTGTATGCTTTACTAAATCCTAATAATGAATAATGATCAATTGTCTGGGATCCTTTTAGGTTATGTGCTTTAACCATTATTCGAGATCCTTTTTGCATAGTTTTGATCATTTTCTTTTCAAATTTATTATCTGTAATCCAGGCAAAATTTTCTCGCACTATGTCAAATGTATATTTATTTTTTCCTGATATTGCTTTTATAGAATTTTTATTATTAAAATTATAACCACTAGTAATACTAATTTCATTGGCTATATTTTCCCCTGGTCTAAAACTAATAAACAATCTTGCTTCTCGAGGGTTTTTTTTTGGTGCTTGCAATACAGGTTTAGATTGTGCGAAACAAACTTTACCTTTTTCATTATTAATTACATATGTTTCCCAGTCTTTATGGGTGCCCATTTTTTTAACTTCTTCAGCATTAACTTGATTAGCGAAAGCACTTAATAATACTATAAATATAAATTTTTTAGTTATGGACATGGATTAGGATATATAGCCTGTACTTCATTAATGTCATTAATAATTTCGTCTGTTAACTTAATATTTACACTTTCTATATTTGTTTTCAACTGTTCCATAGTCGTAGCACCAATAATAACAGAAGTTACAAAAGGTTGAATTTCTAAAAACTTTAAAGACATTTGAGCTAAATCTAAACCATGTTTTTTTGCCACTTCGTAGTATGCATCTACTGCTTTATCTGAGTTATGTTTACTGTATCGTGTCCAAAAATTTCCATCACGCTCTATTCTTGAATTCTTTGGAATTTGGTTGTTTCTGTATTTTCCAGAAAGGTATCCACAAGCCAAAGGAGAGTATGCTAGCAATCCACTTTGTTCCCTAACAGATATTTCTGCAAGACCAACTTCATAAGTTCTATTTAACAAATTATAGGAATTCTGAACAGAATGCACTCTTGGAAAGTTTTTATTTTTAGATAGATCTAAAAATTTAGTTAATCCCCAAGGTGTTTCATTTGATAGACCTACGTATCTTATTTTACCCTCATCTATAAATCTTTTTAAACTTCCTAAAATATCTTCAAATTTTGTCCAGTTATTATCGTTTGGATTATGCTCATACCCTAATTGACCAAAAAAATTTGTTTTTCTTTCAGGCCAATGTAATTGATATAAATCAATATAATCAGTTTTTAATCTTTTTAAACTTCCTTCCAAGGCTTCTGTAATATTTTTTTCTCCAAATTGATTTCCACCACCCCTAACATATTCTCTCATTGGTCCACAAACTTTTGAAGCTAGAATTACTTTGTCTCTCTTTTTAGTTTTTTGAAACCAGTTTCCAATAATTACCTCTGTGTCTCCAAATGTTTCTTGTTTTGGAGGTATAGAATAAATTTCAGCTGTGTCCCAAAAATTTACACCTTGACCTAAAGCGTAGTCCATCTGCTCAAAACCTTCATTTTGGGTGTTCTGTTCACCCCAAGTCATTGTTCCAAGACAAATTGTGCTTACTTCTGCATTGGTATTTCCTAATTTTTTGTAATTCATAAATATTATTATTTTATGTTTTGTAAGACATCTTGAAATAATAGTAAAAGGCTATTATATATAGGTCATGATATTCAATAAACAAAATTTACTAAACAAGGTAAAAGAAGTCCAACAATCAACGGTAGTGATGGATGAGGGCTTAAGAGCTTACATGCTAAAAGTTTATAACTACATGGCTTCAGGTATTTTGTTAACTGGACTTGTGTCTTTAATATTTTTTAAATTATCTGTAGTAACAGATGCTAATGGATCTATTGTTGCTCTAACAAGCTTAGGAAATACAATTTTTCTTTCTGGTTTTAAATGGATTGTAATGCTTGCTCCACTTGGAGTTGTTTTTTATATGAGTGCTAAAATTAATAAAATGGCAGCATCTACAGCCCAAACAACTTTTTGGGTTTTTGCCTCGTTAATGGGAATTTCATTATCTTCAATATTTTTAACATATACAGGTGCTAGTATTACTAGAGTATTTTTTATTACTTCAATCACTTTTGGTGCAATGAGCTTATATGGTTACACAACTAAAAGAGATCTTACAAAATTAGGATCTTTCTTAATGATGGGATTAATTGGAATTATTGTAGCATCAGTTGTTAATATGTTTATGAAATCTACTATGATGGATTTTGTGATTTCAATTTTAGGTGTTTTAATTTTTGTAGGCCTTACTGCTTATGACACTCAAAAAATTAAAAACATGTATGCAGCAAGTGATACAGGTGAGTTGATGGGTAAAAAAGCTGTAATGGGTGCTCTAACTCTTTACCTAGACTTTATAAATTTATTTATAATGCTGTTAAGATTATTTGGTCAAAGACGTTAGTCCTTTAATTTTTTAAGATTTTTCCAATTAGTATTTTTAAGTAAAATTTCTAAATCAAAAGAATTTTTTAAAACCTTACCAGTAGAGTCTGTAATTAAATATTTTAGGTTTTTGTTATTTGGTTTAAAGTTTTTACAAATCTTATATAAAGCATTCTCTGCAGCATTTATAAAAACATTAAAACTCACTTGTCTACTAGAGATATTTAAACCATAATCTTTCCATGATCCCTCAGAGACCATTTTTGCATATAGGTCTAAAATAATTTTAAGCTCTTTTTTTTCAAAAAATTGTCGTTCTTCTATTTGTTTATGTGGATTATTAACTACTAGTTTTAGGTTTCTATTCATCAAGCTTGTGTTTATTAATTAGTGATATCTGAAAAATCGTAAAAAAAAGGGTTATTGGCAACATTCCCCATACTTTAAAGTTAACCCAAAATTCTTCGGTTTGTGTTCTCCACACAAACTCATTTAATATTGCAAGACTGAAGAAAAAAAACATCCATCTTTTATTTAGCAATTCCCAACCAATATTAGTTAAAGCAATTGATTTTCCCATAATTTTTTTAAGGACCGGCTCATTTGTAAAATATTTTCCAAAAAATAAAGCAAGAGCAAATAAAATATTTATAATTGTTGGCTTCATATAAATGAAACGCATATCGTCAGTAATAATCGTGAGAAAACCAAAAAAAGTAATTAAAACACCACTCATTAGGGGCATCATGGGTATTCTTTTCTCAAAGAACCAAACAATAGCTAAAGCTATTAATGTTGCAACTATAAGTGGAGGAATTGCAGCTGATAAATTTTTATCATTATTGTAATAATAATAAAAAAATATTGCTAAAGGCCCAAAGTCTGTTGCAAATTTAATAAATGATTTATTCATTTATTCTATATTAACATAATAAAAAAACATTTATATTTTTTTTATTGATTTTTTTTTTTTAATCCCCATATTCTAGATTATGGCAATTCAAAAAGCAAAATTTTCAATCGGTGATATAGTAAAGCATAAACACTTTGAGTTTAGGGGTGTGATTTATGATGTTGACTTTGAATTTAACAATTCTGAAGAATGGTATCAGTCTATTCCAAAAAATGTTAGACCCAGAAAAGACCAACCTTTTTATCATCTTTTAGCAGAAAACGATGAAATTACTTACGAAGCGTATGTATCTCAGCAAAATTTATTAATGGATGATTCAGAAGAACCAATAAAGCATCCATTAATTAATGAAATTTTTTCAGGAAAAAAGGGATCTGGCTATTTTAAGCCTTCTAATTAATTCTTTTTTTAAACACAATTAGCTCAAATCTTGAACACAGATTCTCGTTAAATTAAATCATATTTTGATCAAGGGTGTTAAAAAAGTACCCCAAATATGACTACCTCCTCCCTCTAAACTCTTGGTCAAAATAACTTTCAAAAATAAAAACTAAATCATCTTTTTTTAATATATATAATTTAGGAATGTTTAAATCTTTTGAACCTAATAAAATTTTTGCAATTACATCTAGAGCACCAAAGTATATTTTATTTCTATTTATTGTTGTTTTAACAATTGGTTTAACTGAAGCTCTTATTTTATCTCCAGAGGATTATAAACAAAGTGACGTAGTAAGAATCATGTACGTTCATGTGCCAGCTGCATGGATATCACTTGGAATATTTTCAAGTTTAGCCTTGTTATCTGTAGGAAGTTTTATTTTTAAAAATAAAAATTTTGCTTTAATTGGTAAAAGTTTAGCACCTTCTGGATTTGTTTTTAATATCATTGCACTAATTACAGGATCAATTTGGGGCAAACCTACTTGGGGTACTTGGTGGGCTTGGGATGCAAGAATAACTTCTATGTTAATTTTAGCTATATTTTATGGAATGTATTTATTGGCTTGGAGAGTTTACGAGAACAAAGAACAAGTAATAAAAGTTACCTCCTTGATTGCAATTTTAGGGGCAATAAACGTCCCTATCATTAAATTTTCTGTTGATTGGTGGAATACACTTCATCAACCAGCATCAATAAATATTTTATCAACCAACACAGCAATTCATGCATCAATGTTGATCCCTTTGGGCATTATGACTGCGGCATTTACTCTTTTTTCACTACTAATTTTTTTGATGAAATATAATACTGAACTGATAAAAGTAAAAAATAAAGGATTAGATAGATTATGATAAATGAAATAATTTCAATGAATGGATATGGAGCTTACGTATGGTCAGCTTTTTCTTTTACATTGCTTAGTTTTGCAACTTTATATTTTGTAACTAAATCACAACTTTCAAAAGAGCAAAAAAGATTTGCTTCTAAATTTGGTTCTCTTAATTTAGAGAAAGCTAGAGCTGCAAGATCACAAAACATTAATAGAGAAATATTATCCAATACATCAAATATTTAACCAACAAACCATGTATGGTAAAAAAGTTAAATTACGATTTTTATTTTTAGCTTCAATTATAGCGGCAGTAATATTTACAGTTTTTTTGATTTTACAATCGTTAAAAGAAAACGTTGTATATTTCCAATCCCCATCTGAAATAAAATCTTTAATAGAATTAGATAAAAAAAAGATAAGAATAGGAGGAATGGTTAAAGAACAATCAGTTTTTATAAATTCTAATGAAGTTAATTTTATTATTACTGATTTTAAAAATGAGATTAATGTTATCTATTCTGGAGCTGTTCCAAATTTATTTGCCGAGGGAAAAGGAGTGGTTGCAGAAGGCTTCTTAAAAGATAAAAATTATTTATTAGCTACTAAAATTTTGGCAAAACATGATGAAAACTATATGCCCCCAGAAGTTAAAAAAGCCATAGGAGATAAATAAATTGTTTGCTAATCAGATAGGTTATTACTCTTTAATTTTAGGATTGCTAATTTCAGTTTTACTATGTGGTGTTTCAATTAAAGACTTTAACAGTAACAGTAAACAGATCAGCCAAAATATATTATCATTATCCTTCCTACAGTTATTTTTTGTAATTATAAGTTTTTTGAGTTTAATTTTGTCTTTTATAAACTCAGACTTTAGTAATGAGACGGTCTTTAATAACTCTCACACAACTAAACCTTTGTTTTATAAAATTTCAGGAACATGGGGAAACCATGAGGGAAGCTTACTGTTATGGTTATTAGTATTAACTCTATTCATTTTTGTATTTTTAATTAAATCAAAAGAACAACCTAAAAAATATAGAATTCTAACTTTATTATTTCAGGAAGTAATAATTATTGGATTTTTCCTATTTGTATTGGTTACATCGAATCCTTTTAATTATTTATTTCCAATTCCCACAGAAGGTCTTGGTCTTAATCCAATTTTACAAGATCCAGCTTTAGCAATTCATCCTCCAATTTTATATTTAGGTTATGTTGGGACATCCATAATATTTTCATCATCACTTGCAGCAGTTACTCAAAATTATGTTTCAAAAGAATGGGGCCAACATATAAAAAAATGGGTTTTAGTTTCTTGGGTTTTTTTAACAATAGGAATTATGCTAGGATCAATTTGGGCATATTATGAGCTGGGCTGGGGAGGCTTTTGGTTTTGGGATCCAGTTGAAAATGTTTCTTTAATGCCGTGGCTAACATTAACAGCTTTAATACATTGCATCTTAGTTCTGGAGAGAAGGGGTACGTTAACATCTTGGGTAGTCATATTATCTATTACAACATTCACACTAAGTATGTGTGGAACTTTTCTGGTTAGATCTGGAATATTAAATTCCGTACATACATTTGCAAACGACCCTGCACGAGGGATTTTTATATTAATTTTTTTATTTATTTTAATTATTTTATCTTTAGGAGTATTTTTTTTATTTCATAAAGAAAATAATAAAAATTCAAATAATTTTTTTTGGCTTAGCAGAGAAACTTCTATCTTGGTAAATAATTGGTTTATGATGTTTTTTTTATCTGTTATTTTAATTGGTACGGTCTATCCAATATTTTTAGACGTTATATCCGCAGAAAAAATATCAGTAGGACCTCCTTTTTATCAAAAACTAATAGTACCTTTTTTAATACCTTTTTTATTGTTTATGTCTCTTGGACCCAGACTTAAATGGATTAAATCTAAAATTGAGAATAAAAATTCACTAATTATCACTTTTATAATTTCAGTAATTTTAACATTTTTTATAATCAAAAATTTAACATCTGACTTACTTTTTTATACACTTTTAGTTTCAGCTGCTTTTTTTCTATTTTTTACAACTTTGAAAGAATTATTTATTAAAAAATCTAATAACATTTCTCAAAGTGTAGCACATTTCGGTTTTAGTTTATTAATATTAAGTATTTTGTTTAACAGTATTTTATCCTCAGAAATTATAACCAACATAAAAATTGGTGAAAAATATATTTTTAGTAAAGGGGAAATTTTTTTTAAAAAAATAGAAAAAAGTGAAGAAAGTAATTTTAATTCTATTATTGCTTATTTTGAGATAAAAAATGAAAATGGAAAAATTATTGAATTGAATCCTGAGATAAGAGTTTATAATCAACCTGAGGTCATTACTAGTGAGGCAGATATAAAAACGACATTATTAGAAGACAAGTTTTTAGTAATGAATCTAGTGAAGGGTAATGAATATTTTAATATCAGGTATCAAGTAAAACCATTTATGATTTGGATTTGGATTTCAGTTCTACTATTAAGTCTTGGTGGACTAATGAGTTTATTTAAAAAAAAATATGAACAATAAATTTATCTTAATCTTTTTTTTAATATTTTTAAGTTTCTGTTTTATTATTTTTTACAAAGGATTAAACAATTCAAATACTTACATTCCTAAAATTAGTGAAGAAAAGAATATACCTCTTTTTAAAGCTAAAGATTTTAATTCAAATATTGATATTACATCAGATAAAGTTTTTGAAAAAAATAGCTATTATATTGTAAACATTTGGGCGTCATGGTGTGTTCCCTGCAGAAAGGAACACCCTTTATTAATGGAATTAAGTAAGACCCAATCTGTTAAATTAATTGGATTGAATTATAGAGATAAATTAAAAAATGCAAAAAAATTTATCAATGAACTTGGAAATCCTTACTCTCAAATTTTGATAGATAATGATGGGATGTTAGCTGTCGAATTTGGAGCTTATGGTGTGCCTGAAACTTTTCTTATTGATAAGAATAAAAAAATTATTGAAAAATTTGTAGGACCCATTAATCAAGAAATAGTTGAAAAAATTAAACTAATCATAAAATGAAAACTATTAAGATATTTTTAATTATATTTTTATTTATCGGTTTGCCCCAATTAAAATCTAATGAAAAAAATGATAATTTAAAAAACAAAATTTTAAAGAATATTCGATGCTTGATTTGTCAGGGACAATCTGTCTATGATTCAGAATCAGACTTCGCTTCCAGCATAAAATTGATTGTAGATAAAAAAATTGATGAAGAGTCTTCAGAAGATCAAATTTATGAATTTTTGAGAGAAAAATATGGTGATTGGATAATCTACGAGCCTAAATTAAACAAAAATACGTATATTTTATGGTTATCGCCATTGTTGTTATTTCTTTTTGGTGGTTTAATAATATTTAAGAAATTATATAATCAAAAATAAAACTGTAATAAGTTAATTCAACTGATATTACTTTTAAAAATTATGAATAGAAAAATTATTTATTTACTGACTATCTTTACCCTATTTTTTTCTCCACTTTTAAGTGAGGAAAAAAATAAAGTTAATAACGATCATCAATATAATTTTTTTATTGGAAATTTTGATTTTAGTGATGATAAACAAGCAGCTGCCCTTTTTGGGATACAACATCAAAATGAAATGTTAACGAGAGATAGTTTTTTTGGTAATATTTCTCCTATTACAGGTGGCTTTATAACAGAAAATTCTGCGGCTTATATTTATTCTGGAATTGAATGGAATATTAATATGGGTTCATTCGAATTTACACCTAGTTTCGCTCCAGGACTATACCACGAGGGCGATGGAAAAGATTTAGGACATGTTTTAGAATTTAAAACTGAAGTTCAACTTTCTTATACTCTTTCAAGCAGTACTAGTTTTGGGATGTCTTACAATCATGTGTCAAATGCTAGCTTAGGAGATAAAAATCCTGGAGCAAATAGTTACGAATTTAATTTATTAAAAAGATTTTAATTTATTTCTATGAGATTGAAAGAATGTCTCAAATTTAGTGACTTTAGAAAATTAGCTAAAAAAAATTTACCATCACCCATCTTTCACTATATTGATGGAGGCGCTGATGATGAAATTACCTTAAGAAGAAATACAGATTCTTTTAACGATTGTGATTTAATTCCAAATATACTTGCGAGTGTAGGTAAACCTGATTTATCAACCACTATTTTTGGAAAAAAAATTGAGATGCCAATTTTTCTTTCACCAACAGCCATGCAAAAACTTTATCATCATGATGGAGACAAAGCATCAGCAAGAGCAGCTGAAAAATTTGGAACTTTTTACAGCATGTCAACAATGGCAAATAATACCATTGAAGAAATAGCAGATATATCAAGCGGTCCAAAATTATTTCAACTCTATGTGCACAAAGACCAATCTATTACAGATGATTTAATTGATCGGTGTAGAGTGTCAGGTTATGATGGAATGTGTCTAACTGTTGATACATTAGTTGCGGGCAATAGAGAGAAAGATCATAGAACTGGATTTACAACACCACCAAAACTTACACTTCAAAGTCTAATGAGTTTTGTGATGCATCCTAAATGGGTATTTAACTATCTTACCCATGAAAAATTTGAATTAGCCAACGTTTCAAAAAAAACTGACAAAGGAACGAATATTTCAAAGTCTGTAATAGAATATATTAATGAACAATATGATCCAGCTATGAATTGGAAAGATGCAGAATATTGTGTAAAAAAATGGAATGGTCCTTTTGCACTTAAAGGAGTGATGTCAGTTGAAGATGCAAAAAAAGCAATAGATATAGGTTGTACAGCAATCATGATTTCTAATCATGGAGGTAGACAGTTAGATGGTTCAAGGTCGCCATTTGATCAAGTCAAAGCAATCTCAGATGCAGTAGGTGGCAAAATAGAAATTATTTTAGATGGTGGTGTGAGACGAGGAACACATGTCTTAAAGGCTTTAGCAGCAGGAGCAACGGCATGTAGTTTTGGAAAAATGTTTTTATTTGCACTGGGAGCAGGAGGTCAACCTGGTGTGGAGCGCCTGTTACAAAATATGCATGATGAAATTAATAGAAACATGGTTTTAATGGGGTGTAAAAATTTAAAAGAACTAGATGCTTCAAAATTAATCTATAGAAAATAAATTTTACTTATTAAAACTATATATATAAAAAATAAATTAAATTAAAAAAAATTAATATTAAAATAAATCATGAAATTAGCAAAAAATTTAAAAAAATTAGGAACAGAAAATGCATTTACTGTTTTGGCTGAGGCTAAAAAATTAGAAGCACAAGGAAAGCATATGATTCATTTAGGTTTGGGGCAGCCAGATTTTAAAACACCACAACACATAGTTGATGCAGCAAAAAAAGCATTAGATGATGGTCATCATGGATATGTTATGTCAAATGGAATTTTAGAATGCAGACAAGCTGTTACTAGAAAAATTAAAAAACTTTATAATAAAGATATTGATCCTGAGAGAGTGTTAATTATGCCAGGTGGAAAACCAACAATGTATTATGCAATACAATGTTTTGGAGAGTCAGGTGCAGAAATTATACACCCTACTCCAGCATTTCCAATTTATGAGTCTATGATTAACTACACGGGGTCAACCGCTGTTCCTTATGATCTAACAAAAGATAAAGATTTAAAGTTTGATCCAGAAAAAATTTTATCTTTAATTACAGATAAAACTAGATTGTTAATATTAATTAACCCAAATAACCCAACAGGAAGCTTTGTTGAAAAATCTGCAATTGATGTTTTAGCAGAAGGGCTAAAAAAACATCCGCACGTAGCTATCCTTAGTGATGAAATTTATAGTAGACAAATTTATGATGGAAAAGAAATGCCAACATTTTTTAAGTACCCTGATCTTCAAGATAGATTAATAGTCTTAGATGGCTGGAGTAAAGCTTATGCAATGACAGGATGGAGAATGGGATGGAGTGTGTGGCCAGAAGAGTTAATACCGCATGTTAATAAATTAATTATTAATAGTGTTTCATGTGTAAATGCACCAGCGCAGTTTGCAGGAATTGCAGCGCTAGATGGATCGGATGATGATATCAACGCGATGATGGTGAAGTTTGATCAAAGGAGAAAATTAATCCATGAAGGTTTAAATAATTTACCAGGTATAGAATGTAGTTTACCAGGAGGTGCTTTTTATGCATTTCCAAATGTAATAGGAACTGGGATGAACGGAGAAGAATTTGCAAAAAAATGTATGTATGAGGCAGGTGTTGCTTTAGTTCCGGGGACAGCTTTTGGTAAAACTTGCCAAGATTATGTTAGATTTAGCTTTGCTGCATCACAAGATAACATATCTAACGCATTGGAAAATATAAAAAAAATGCTAGGTTAAAATAATGAGTGAATTAGTTCTTCCAAAAATTGATAAAACAACGACTGATAAAAAAGAGTATATTTTTAAAAATCTTGCAAAGATTATAAATCCAGAAAATGTTCTAAGTCATGCGGATGAAATTAAGCCGTATGAAACTGATGCATTAGCAGCTTATAAGCAAACGCCCTTAGTGGTAGTAATGCCAGAAAATACTCAAGAAGTAAGTAATATTTTAAAATTTTGTCATAAAGAAAATATAAAAGTTGTTCCAAGAGGAGCGGGCACTGGCCTTTCAGGAGGAGCATTACCCTTACAGGATGCTGTCCTGTTAAGTCTTGGAAAATTTAATAAAATTTTAGAAATTGATTTTGAAAATAAATGTGTAGTTACACAACCAGGCGTTACTAATCTAGGACTTACGTATGCAGTTCAGCATAAAGGTTTTTATTATGCACCTGACCCGTCAAGTCAACTGGCGTGTTCAATAGGTGGCAATGTTGCTGAAAACTCAGGTGGTGTTCATTCTTTAAAGTATGGGACAACTACTAATAATATTTTAGGTGTTGAAATGGTTATGATGGATGGAACTATTTGTAGGATTGGTGGAAAAACCCTTGATCAAGAAGGATATGACTTGATGGGATTGATTTGTGGTTCTGAAGGTTTACTAGGTGTGATTACAGAAGTTACCGCAAAAATTTTAAAAAAACCACAAGTGGTTAAAGCAGCATTAATAGGATTTCCAACTATTGAAGAAGGTGGAAATGCAGCTACAGAAATTATTTCAAATGGGATTGTACCAGCTGGCATGGAAATAATGGATAAAGCTTTAATTGAAGCAACAGATAATTTTAGTAAAGCAGGTTATCCAAGAGACGCAGAGCTTTTGTTGATAGTTGAGCTTGATGGAACAGAATCAGAAGTGGATGGGTTATTAAAAGAAGTTAGTATTATTTGTAAAAAAAATAACTGCTCTAGTTTGAAATTAAGTAAAAATGAAAAAGAGAGATTATCATTTTGGGCGGGGAGAAAAGCTGCATTTCCAGCATGTGGTGCTATGGCTCCTGACTATTATTGTATGGATGGTTCTATACCAAGAGGAAAATTGGCTGAAGCTTTATTAGAAATAAAGAAACTATCTCAAAAATATAATTTACCTGTAGCCAATTGCTTCCATGCAGGCGATGGAAATTTGCACCCTTTAATTATGTATGATGGTGGCGATAAAGAACAATTAAGAAAAACAGAAGAATTTGGATCGGAAATTTTAAAAACCTGTGTAAGATTAGGAGGTGTAATTACTGGAGAGCATGGTGTGGGAGTTGAAAAAAGAGAGTTAATGTGTGAAATGTTTAATGACAACGATATTCAACAGCAGTTAGATATCAAAGCATCTTTGGATGAAAAAAATTTATTAAATCCAGGAAAAGTTTATCCAATACTTAGAAAATGTGCGGAAGAAGGGAGGGTTCATGTCCACAGAGGTGAAGAAAAATTCCCAGATCTTCCAAGATTCTAATAAAACTTATTACCCTAAAAATGAAATTGAGGTCTCAAGTGTAGTTAAAGAATTATATAAAAAAAATTTACCAACAGAATTAATTGGAACAGGCTCAAAGAGTTTTATAGGCAACAAGATTCAGTCAGCAAATAAACTTTCACTTTCTAAGCTGTCAGGAATAGTGGAATATCTACCAGAAGAGCTTTATATTAAGGTCAAAGCAAATACACCATTAGAGATTATTGAGAAAGAATTAGAAAAAAATAATCAAGAACTAGCATTTGAACCTATCGACTTTGGATTTATTGAAGATGGTAAATCTAACAAAGGTACTATAGGAGGTTATTTATCTTGTAATTTTGCTGGATCAAGAAGGTTTAAAGTTGGAAGTGCTAGAGATCATATATTGGGTTTTAGAGGAGTTAATGGCAAGGGAGATATAATCAAATCAGGTGGAACAGTTGTTAAAAATGTTACTGGTTATGATCTATCAAAACTTGTTACAGGTTCATTTGGAACTCTAGTAGCATTAACTGAAATTGTTTTAAAAGTTTTGCCAAAAAAAAAGTTATCTAACACAATAATAATTTACACGGTAGATAAAAAATTAATTAAAGAATTATTTGAAAAAATTTCAAGTTCTTGCTGTGAGATTTCAGGAGCAGTTTATATTCCAGAAGAACCTCAAGATGAAAACTATAATCATAATAAAGAAATGGTTTTCAAATTTAACGATCTTGAGTCAAAAGGCTCATTTCTAGCATTAAGAATAGAGGGCGACAAAACATCAATTAATGAAAAAATTAAAACAATAACAGAAGAATTAGAATTAAAAAAATTGAATATTTCAATATTAGATGTGCACCAATCAGTACCATTTTGGAAAAAAATAAATAATCTTGAGCTTTTTGCGGAGACAAAAAATAATCTATTAAGAGCTGTCATACCACCTTCAAATGGAAATGAATTAATGCAAAAACTAGGGAGCAAATATAAATATTACATTGATTGGTGTGGATCTTTATACTGGATAGAAGTCCAGTCAAAAAAAAGTATGAAAATTATAGAAGTAAAAAAATTAATTAAAGAATTAGGTGGCTATTTAACAATTGTTAAAACGTCGGAGGATTATGATTATGAAGAAACTATATTTACAGTTGATGAAACAAGGTTATTAATATCCAAAAAAATAAAAAAAAGTTTTGATCCAAAAAGAATTTTTAATCCAGGTAAGATGTATAGAGGTATTTAATGCAAACAAATTTTACTGAAAAACAACTAGAAAATAAAGATAATAAATCTACAGAAAAAATATTTAAAAAATGTGTTCATTGTGGAATGTGTAACGCAACATGCCCAACTTACCAGTTATTAGGAGATGAGTTAGATGGACCAAGAGGTAGAATATATTTGATACAAGACATGTTGGAAAATGAAAAAAAGCCAACAGCAAAAGTAGTAAAACATATTGACAGATGTCTTTCATGTTACAGCTGCATGACAACATGCCCGGCGGAAGTTAATTATATGCATGTAATTGATCACGGTAAAAAATACATCGAAAAAAATTTTGATAGGCCATTATTTGATAAGGCAATTAGAAGTTTTTTATCAATTGTTCTTCCAAATGTTAGGTATTTCAGACTTGCAAGTTTATTAGTTAAATTAGTTAAACCATTTCAATTTTTAATGCCATTAAGAATAAAAGATATGATCAATTTAATGCCAACAAATTTTCCAAAAAAAACACTAAAACAAAAAGAAATTTATTCTGTGGGTAGTAAAAAAAAAATAGCCAGAGTTGTGCTTTTAACTGGATGTGTTCAAAAAGAAATTTCACCACAAATAAACGAATCAACCATTAGACTTTTAAATAGACATGGAGTTGAAGTCATTGTGCCTAAAAAAATAAGATGTTGTGGCTCTTTAAATCATCATTTGGGTAAAGAAGATGATGCTCATAAAGATTTTAGAAATAATATTAATATTTGGTATGAAGAACATCAAAAAGGAAACTTAGATGCAATTTTATCCAATACATCTGGTTGTGGCACTACAATAAAAGATTATGGCTTTATCTTTAAAGATGATCAAGAGATGAAAAAGAAAGCTAAAGTTATATCGAATTTAACAAAAGATGTTTCAGAATATTTAAGTGAAAGCTTAAAACTTAATTTTAAAACCAAAGATAAAAAATATAAAATTGCCTATCACTCAGCTTGCTCGATGCAGCACGGACAAAAAGTACATGATCAACCAATGTCTTTATTGAGTAAAACTGATAATGAAATTATGGAAATACCAGAGGGACATATTTGCTGTGGTTCAGCTGGAACGTATAATATTCTTCAAACAGAAATTGCAAAAGAACTTTTAAAGAAAAAAGTAAACAATATAGAAAGCTTAAAGCCAGACTTTATTTCAACAGGAAATATAGGGTGTATTACCCAGATTTCTAATGGAACAAAAACACCAATTTTACATACTATTGAAATCCTGGATTGGTATACTGGTGGACCTAAACCGAAAATATTGCAAAAAGATTAATTATGAAAAAAATTATAATCACAAGAAAACTTTTAAAAGAGTCAGAAGAAAAAGCCTCAAAAATTTTTGATACAAAATTTAATATTAATGATGAATTATATTCTCAATCAAAACTTATTGAGTCTATGGAGGGTTATGATGCAATTTTAACATCCTTAACAGATAAGATGGATAAGGACACAATTAATAAATTGCCAAACAGCATCAAGGTAATTTCAAATTTTGCAGTAGGTTTTGGAAATATAGATTTAGAAGCAGCAAAAAAAAGAGGAATTGTAGTAACTAATACGCCTGAAGTTTTGTCTGATGCTACTGCAGAAATTGGAATTTTATTAATATTAGGCGCCTGTAGAAGAGCTTCAGAAGGAATTCAAAGTGCAAAAGAAAGTAGCTGGAAATGGTCTGCAGATTTTCTTATAGGAAAACAATTAACAGGTTCAAGACTTGGGATTTTAGGAATGGGGAGAATAGGACAAAAAATTGCTAAAATTGCTAAAGCTTTAGGAATGATTATTCATTATCACAATAGATCAAAACTTGACGAAGAAAAAGAACAAGGGGCCATTTATCATGATAGCATAAAAAGTCTTTTTGGAGTTTCGGATGTATTATCTATTTGTTGTCCAGCAACAAAAGAAACTGAAAATTTAATTAACAAAGAAACATTAGAATACTTTCCAACAGGAGCCGTTATTACAAACGTTGCAAGAGGAGATATTGTAGATGATGAAGCTTTAATTGATGCATTAAATAGTAGAAAAATTTACGCGGCAGGACTGGATGTATATAAAGGTGAACCTAATTTGAACCCTGGTTATTTAAAGATCAAAAGCGCTTTTATTTTACCGCACCTTGGAAGTTCCACCAAACAAACGAGAACAGCAATGGCCAATTTAGCAATAGATAATATTGATGAGTTTTTCAAAACAGGAAACTGCACAAATAAAGTTAATTAATTCTTTAATACTTTTGTTCGAGCTAATAACCTTATTTAAAGCTAATATTTACAGGAATTTTTTCCGTATGTATTAAGTGATTACTTAAGATATAGTTAATTTATAAATTTAATATTAATTAAATTATGAGAAAAAATATTTTCACAAAATTAAATGTGAGTACTATAATTAATAAAAAAATAGATTTAAGTACCAACGATTTAAAAAGACAAAAGAATATAATTAGTAAATTAAATCTAAAAAAACTTCCCTTTGATATACCGACCGATAGAATTTGTGATCTTAATTTAGAAATGGCCAGACATTCAAGGTCTGTCCTAAAATACCAAGAAGATAAATCAGGTATTAAATGGATTTTTTCTTCAATAAAAAAATATAAAGTTTTTTTAATAATATTTGAGGCAAATGAATTGGGAGAAGAAATATATAAAGAAAAAATCTCCAGCAAACTACCAGAGTATTCTTATAAAACTGTTGCTCAAATAATTGATGATGGAATAAAAAAAAATTTTTTTATTAAATTAGAAGCAAGAGCAAAAAAAACAAAAGATTTAAAAATTAGAAATGTTAGACCTTCAGAGGATGTTATTATTGAATTTATAAACTGGAAAATTGACTTACTGTCTTCCTTAATGAAATTTAAAAAAGATTTAATCAATTAGGGTCAGTATAATACCAACCCTATATTAAGGGCTTTTAATGATTATAATATTTAATAATAATCAGAGTTAATTTATTTGAGAAAAATTGTTTTAAAAAGCAGAAGTATTTACGGAAAAAAGTTACCCAAAAAAAAATAGAAAAACTGAAAGTAATTCTACTTTAGATTGAATTATAATATTTGTGTGTCACTTTCTCTATAGACACTGAAGCTGTTTTATAATTAAATCTAAAAAGTTAATTAACTAATAGAGGAGTAACTAATGATTAAAGATAAAAAATCTTTGAAGGCTACAACACCTTCAAGAAGAAAGTTCTTTAAAGTAGCAGCAGTGACGGGTGCAGTAGCAGCAACAGCTGTAGCAATGCCTAGTATTGCTAATGCAGCTCCCATAACATTAAAGATGCAAGCAGCTTGGCCTTCAGGCGCTAACATCTTTTTTGAAATGGCACAAGACTATTGCAATATGGTTAGCGACATGTCTGGTGGATCACTTAAGATTGATCTTCAACCAGTTGGCGCAATCGTTAAAACTTCAGAAATCGGATCAGCAGTAAGTGATGGAGAAGTTGATATGGGTCACTGGGTGACTGCATATTGGTATGGCAAAAATGCTGCAGCTTCACTTTTTGGAACTGGTCCTTCATACGGAATGTCATCTCAAGAAGTTATGGGATGGATGGAACGTGGTGGTGGAAGAAAATT
>Ga0209709_10001224_pt1 | contig 23877 bp, 9 predicted proteins | sample ArcticOcean_MG_C_2_FD_187435 | JGI IMG/M metagenome (GOLD analysis project Ga0209709, IMG submission 187435) | Marine microbial communities from western Arctic Ocean - ArcticOcean_MG_CB4_136 (SPAdes) (version 2) | ecosystem: Environmental > Aquatic > Marine > Oceanic | place: Arctic Ocean...
GTACGTTCTTGCAGCAATTTGCAGGGCATAAATGCTAAACAGCCTGAGGACGGTTTCAGTGAATAATACAGACTTAGTCGAAATTCCTACATCAAAGATCAGTAGGCCAAGTAAACATACTGTGACCATTTCAGTCAGGTATTGTAGTGATTTCATTACTTGGGTTGAGGTCGCTCTCATTACTCGAAGTTCGGATTCAGATAGCATCAACTTCACGCTATGAATTGCTTCTTTCATCATGTTCATTGGGTTCCAGTCCAATTGCATTTGGACTCGCCCTAAATGTAGCCTATGGGACATTTCTAACACCACAAATAGAGTTACTGCGGTTTGAGAAATATCAACTAACATTGAAGCCCAAGATAAATCGAACCATCCTGCTCTATTGCCAAACCAAAGAACCCAAATCCAAATTAAAATCAGATATTGAATGGGCCGAGCGCGCTTACGTATTCGTTGCACTAAGGACTTTTCACCACTCAATAATGTCTCAACTACAAGTGCAACGCATGATGTCAAAGAAAGTAGGCTTCCAACCAAAAGTAGCCATCCTGAATTATCTCCATCAATCCATGCTTGTCCAAGAATAAATGTGGTTGCCAACAACACAAATGCGGTTAGTATATTGGTTACGCCCAACATTACTGAAAGTGGGTCCTTAGGGTCTTTTAGAAGCATTAACCCACCCATCAAATGAGATTCAAACGGGGTCTCGCTTTCAATAAGTCCTTTCGACATTTGTTCGCGTGAAAGCGGAATTGAGGGGGGCAAAGCCGAAAAGGTTTGTTTAGCAGAACGTTCATCAGCCCAATCACGCAATAATGGAGACGTAAACTTCTCAACATCATCTTCACCAAATGTTGCTCCGTGCTCGGTGTAAAGCCAACGGTTCTTCACTTGGATTGGAGTTTTGGACACATCCGAGCAAACAATTTGAAATTCACCAGGGGATAACTTATGCAGTTCATCGACCAATCCGGTATCATTGCTGTTTACCTTTAGTAAATCCGCAACCTTACTCCTGTCTTGTTTAGTTAGGAATTTGCCGATGAAAATTGTATTTGCTTGTCCCAATATTTTGTAATCTACATTAGCAACACTCTGTGTTGCAAGTACACAACTCAGACCATTTTTCCGACCCTGCTCAAATAATAATTTGATCACCTTTTTCGCAGGAGGTTGCCTAGGATCTGATGGTAAAAACCGTGATGCTTCATCGAGGAAAAACAACAACTTCACCTCACCTTCAGCCGCTTTTTGCTTAAGCATCCAAGCATATAGGCTACGACCTAATTCCTGCAAGAATGATTGACGTAACTCTTCTGAACCAAGTGACTTCAGAAAGAATATATTTACCGGGACTTTACCATTTTTTGCAGGTTCAAGAAGTGTATCAATATCCAGTGGCACACCTAAGGTAAATAGAAGTTGACTGACACCCGAATCAAGTGCATTGAGTCTTCTAGACAATTCTTCTCTTACCGGACCTTTGATGCGTTTTATTATTGCATCGACACTAGAGGTCTCTGCATCTCCATCGAGTATCATAGCAGGATTACCAACCATTTCAGATAAGTCGGCGAAATTAGTTGGTAAACAATTTAGACGAGCAGATTCAGTTAACAATTCATAGAGAAATGTTTTGATTTGGATGCCGGAACTCATTTTCTCGACATCATATCCTGCAAGGATGGTAAAATTAACGGCCATCAATTCCCAAGAACTAATCAGTTCTGTTTTCTTCATTTTACCCGTCGGTGGCCGGAATGGGTCCAAACAAATTGGCAGGCCAAACTCTGCAGTAGGTGTCCAAATCCTAACCTCTGCTTTCTCCTCCCATGCCATTGCACGCTCAGCATTGCCACCATTCTCGATTAATGTGGCACGCTTACCAATCGCAGCTAAACTCGCTAAATCGCCCTGAGGGTCAACTATAATGGAAGGTATGCCTTCTAATGTCGCCTCTTCGATGAGAATCTTAGCTGCGACTGTTTTTCCTGAACCGTTGGCTCCAAGCATTGCTACCTGTTTGCGCAAAATGGAGGATGGGAGTACAACAGGTTCACCTGTTTTCCGATTAACTCCAATCTCCATTTTATCACTCATCAGAACTTTCTAAATCCGCTTCAAATTTGCCAACATCATCAATTCGATCTTCACTAGAATGGGTCTTGGGATAATTTTTCCAAGCACCATAGGCTTTGAACCAAGCTATTGCCCTTGATTCAAGAGTATCTGTTGGCTTATCCCCATTAGTTGGTCCATCTCTCTTCTTCTTCTTCTTAAAGAAACGGTTTACTTTCGTTTTCTTTCCTGTTTCCTTTTTATTGGCGAGCAAATGTTCTTTGCCCAAGAGCTCCGCATCTGAGCCAAATGATTCTTTCATTTCCTTATAATCATCTTCTGACAATTGGTAATCTTCCTCTTGTTGGCTCCAAACTTTCTTATCAATTATTCCAGCAGCCTTCTCATACCTTAATGCCGTTATTCCAATTAATTCCATGATGTTCCTTACACCGCCCAAACTACCGCTCAAAGCAGTATTGAAATCCCTAGTATCTTCTTCGGGCATATTTATATCACCTGGGAATGATTGCTTTTCCTTCTCTAGACGGATTTTATCATTATCTAATTTTACAGGATTACTGTAGTGGAGTTCTATTATATTTGTTGGAAGTTGGAACCTTCTGATATATTCATGATTTCCGGGGTCAATCCATTTGTTAATTTTAGCACTTAACCATAACAAATTGTATAATAAGATGTAAGGGTGTAACTTACTATTTTCGAATGCCCAGAATGGATTGTTACCAGAAAGACCTTCTGACTTATCGTGCACTAATTTTTGAAATTGGTCGGAAATATCGGCTGCCGGCGCATTTTGTAGAACTACTGTCAGATAAGATGTCGGCCCGTAGTCAGCCGCTGTATTGAACGCCTTTGGGCTACCTAGTTTAAGTCCAAAGTTGTAGTTTATCGACTCCCTGATGCTACTTTGAACTGCGTCCATGGGCAATTTGGGGTTCCTATCATGGACCAATACTAAAAGGCCCTTAGGTTTTCCAATTAATCTATCACTAAAACCTGTCATTTCAAAGTGAACACTTCTAGACGACTTGCTATTATCTTGATTCAAATATATTGCCTGGCCGAGCGCTTCATTTAAGTTGTAAGCGACATCATAAAACAATTGTTTTAAACCAACAATTGAAGGATTTTCATTAGAAACGGTTGAGATTTCTTCGTCATCTGAACCCTCACCTACTGATTCTGAACTATTGCCTGTTCCCTCACTTGCTTGTTTGGTTCCCTTTCCAATAATTGAATATACGTCTTGCAGCCAAGTTCTGACATCAGGTATGGACTCGACATTGTTACCATACAATTTATCCACTTCATCGATATTTTCTGACATAATTTCTTCGTCTTGAAGCACTTGTTCTAACAAGAATCCAATTGCATCAATATCAAAATTATTCCAACCATTGGGAGGATTGTTTGAAAGTTCTACCAACAATGATTTTGATTCATGAAGCCTCTTAATAAATACCGAAACCAAGCCAGTGTATATTGCCGGTTCATTGAATACCTCGGTTTTGCCATATCTAACTCCAAGTATTCGATCAATATATGGCGATAACAGTTCTAGATCTAGACCCATACTTGCAAATTGTGGACCTAATCTATTTTTCAATACGATTCCATCTTCTGTGCCCAATAGCAAAATCCTCATTAATGGGATTAGAGATAACCTCTTTTCATCAGGTAATAATCCGATATACCTCATTTGATTCATTATGTGTCCACCCAAAGTGAATGTTGGAGAGGCAATTCCTGTTCTATTCTCAGGTTCATAATCCGCATCTAATGGTTTATCTAAGGAATCTGCATGAAGATATCTAGACAAACTAGCAGACGCATTTCTTGCAGGGAGTAGTTTGTCACCGGGCTTTGTTGGGATATCTCTTACTGCTGAGAAATATCTGTTCAACCGGGGATGCAATCTTAGCCGATACTGTGAACCATCGGAAATTAATTGTAAATCGAAGTAGTCTAAGACACAATTGACTTCTGTACCTAAACATTCTAGCAACTCTTCAATTTCACTATCAGGGTCATCAATAGTACCATCTATTTTTAGAGTATGATTTTCCTTTAACATTCCAATTAGCATTGATGAAAACTCTTCAGAAGTATAGTCAATTTCTTCTTCGATTTTCTTATTGAATGATTTATCACTAAATCCAAAACTTTTGTAATCAAATTTACTTGTATCGAGATTAATTTCAGTAATCGAATAGAGTAACTCAATCGGTAAGAAAGAATTGAGATAAGCCGAACCAACACTCCGAAGAATTTCGGTATTATGAATCCCCATCTTCGGTAGAGAATTATTAAGATGGTCCGAGTTTCGCTCACTATCCTTGCCTATAAATCTTGAAATTGATGAATCTATCCGTAGTACTCCAATATCAAATACTGTATTTCCATCATTCCGAACGGCACCCCATACCTTGTCAGTTCCACTCATTAGTTGACAAAGAGTTGATTGTGACCTGTTTGTACCAATAAAGCGGCTCAAACTTTCTTTTTCAATAAGAGAAATCCATTTGACTAAATTGGAAATATGTAAGCCAGTAATCCCATTAGCTTTCATCAAAATTTCCCTATTATCTGGACCAACATCGAATACTTTCTCACTTCGAGAATCCCATAATTTTGTCAATTGATCACAATATGAATTTAATCCATTTTCATCTAAACCATTACTATTGATTGTGTTGTAAGGATTTACTTGTAACATATACTTGTATCGGCTACCAAAAAGACTCAAAAACAATTTATCTGATTTGTCACTCAGTTCCATCTTAGCCAAAAACATCGGATTTGATAATTCAGTTACCCCACCTGGATTTGCATAAGGTTGGGTAAACATTGATGTAAATAATGTGCTGACATCATCTGGATTTATTTTTCCAACTTTTCGTTCTGGAGGTTCGGTAAGGCTAGCGGAATCCCGATGATTCAGCAAACCAACAACTAGAGGCGGATTGGTACTCTTTACCATGTCCATATGATCAATTTTTTCATCCATAATAAACGAACCCTCCTCAGTGGGTAATCTCGTTCCGATAATATTTAGCATCAAATCAAAGATTACAGAATTATAAACAGTATATGCCTTACCAGAGGATTCAAGATTATTTGTAGAAATAATGCCCTTTTCAAGGTGAGCATTACTAACAATTATTGACTTGACTAATCTATCGCCAGCAGTTCCCGAAAGAGATTGTATGTGAACTGTCATCTTTGTTTTAGCCTTATTTGTTTTATCTAGTGCGTAAGCATAATCATCTAACTTCTTCTTTATTAGGAATAAGTTTTCTTGCTTTTTAGCTTTAGTATCGAACTTCGCAATGTAGTTCAAAATTGCATCTTTAAGAGGGACCATCGCTGGTGAAATATCTGAATTAATCCCAGGTTGGCCCCTTTCATTCTCAATATCTTCTTCATAAAATATTTTGTCAATGACTGATTTTAGATGGCCGCCAGTAAGATTTGGCGTGAAGTATTGTTTCCCACCTCCGCCTGCTTCATCAGCAACTGTTTGATGTTGCTTTGTTTTACCTTCTAGAAACATACTAAGTGGATCAAAAACACAGTCCAACCAAGTCATCCAAAAGTCGGATGCAGGTTTGAAACCGCCTTTCTGCTCCTTACACCAAGAAGTGAAATCAGCCGATTGGTCTTTACTGTACGGTAAAATACTAAGCATTGCATTTATTGATTTTACAAAATCATTTTTGATGATTGAAACATCTAGTTGGTTAGTGATAAGTGTGGACATGTTCAATGATTCTTGGCTATTATTGTTGTCTTTCAATTCCCCATATTTCTCAGTCCAATTCTCAGAATTATCGTGGAACTTACCCTCATGACCACCTTGTAGGATTGTACTGAGTTGAGTCAATAATACATCCCCTGCATTGCCACTCAATATCATTACCAATTCTTTAGCAGAGTCCGCCATTGTAACGGCTGCAGTAGAAACCTCTCTGCCGAAAGAACGCCATGCGTTGAGAGTTATTGGTTCATGTATTGCGTGGATACCATCATATGTTGCTTGTAAGATATCACTGATGATGAACGGAGTGTTAACTTTTGCAACTGAACGAGATTCCGAGGCACCTTCTCCGACAGAAACCACCCAAATGACTGCATCTGGGCCAAATGTTCTTCTTGCTTGCTGTAGAACTGGTAATACCATCCCACTACCGCTTCCTCCGGCTAAACTATGAGTGATAACAATGTGCTTTGGACTACTATTTCCTTTCTTACCTACATCCTTCATTACATCCGTTAAGTCTTGACGGAATCGAAATCCGTAAGCTCTACCAACGCCAGTTTCTCCTCCTGCCCCTTCGCCTTTTGGCTTGAGTTTCAATATATTCTTGGTAGTTCTTACCGTGCGTGAGGTACTGTCGGCTCGCAATGACTTTCCACCACTGCCCCATAAGAAATATCCTGGCTGATCTAATTTTGCTAACTCATCGACTTCCTCTCCGAGATTTACTGCTAACAAGTGTATCTTATTGTGGAAGATTTTTTCTAACGATAGCCCTGCTGCTTTTTTGTCATCTGGGTTTGATGAATAGATGCCCTTGAAATTATGCTGAATATCCCTTAAGTCCTGTGGTTGGGCACCTAATGCTGTAATCAGGGCTCTACACCTAGCATCAGAAAGATTGTTTAGGCAATATAGCAAACATTCACGTAAAATTTGTCCTCCTGCTTGTCCCAATCCAATCCAAAATACGGTTTCATCACTAGCATTAGCCGAAAGTTTCTGTTTAATGTCATCGAGCATATCGATTGCATCAAACTGACTCTTTTTCGATGACTTTTTCAGAATCACTTCATCAGACTCTGTCATCATTTGTTTTCGAATTGCACGAATCGCTTCAGAAATTTCAGATTCAGCATCTTTACGAATTCGTTCAGTATCTTTAGTTGTAGAATGGTCTTGAATTGTCTTTCTAGCTTCTCCATAAAGCTCCAGTGCTTTATCGTAACCGTATTTGATGTTATTAATGTTCAAGAATGTTGCTTCTAAGGTTTCTGTATCCAATGGTTTCTGACCACCATTTGTTATTTTATTGTAAAAACCTTCGAAATAATTCTTTATTTCCGCACTCATCAATTCAGTAAGGCCGTTTTGGTGAATTATATTATTGATATTAGATTTGAGTAATTTAGGTGAATTACTAATTGCTTTCTCAACTGTAAAGGGTTGACTGCACAATTCTCTGATCCTTTCACATTCACTCTTTGCAGATTCCGAATTTAATTCTGGATTTGTACCAATATCATTGGCCAAGGCTTTTTCTACTGGATCGAGTTGCTCCAATACAGCATCATAACTTATTTCGCTCTCATTTAATTTAAGTTTCAATTTTGAAATGTCCTTACTGATAGCGATGGTTACAGAGTTATCTGAAATCCATTCGTCTACTAACAGAAAATCCTCTAACAGATTTTCAATTGCCTTTATTACATGCTCAAGGTTATATTCATTTGGCTCGCTCTCACCAATAAAATACTCCAAACTACGATGTTCATCCCAATTCATCGCAGGAATAAATAGCCGATCTATATCTTCACTAGCAGATTCGGGGACATTGGTTGAAACTTTGCCTGAATCTGATAAATAACGGGACAAAGTGACCATTTCATCTTTGAAACTTTTAACTCTACTGTTCAAAAAAGAAATGAGATTGGCTGTTCCAGTTTTCAACTCTTCAATTGCGTTGATTCCTTCATTTTGAAAAACACCTTCAATTGCAATGATGATACTCAATAAGTCAAACGGCACTAAAATATGAGGATTCGTTTGTACGTCTACTAATCCATTGTTCACTCTTTGTTCGACTCCACATAAATATTTTTGAGATAACCAAATCGAGTTGAGCAATAATTCTCCATGTTCCTTGGTCAAAGGTTCGCTTATTTTTCGGTCTTTTTCCATTGATTTGTCAGCATGAATAACCTCACTAACTCCTGAATCTGAATACGCAGTAAAATAATAATTACTATTGGTATCAATCTTAACTGAGAATTTTTGTGAAGAACCAGGTAAAATTGCAACGGGTAGATGTCCCTCCGTTGGTACTTCAAATCGCATTAATCTAGCTTTAGTAGTTCGCTTTACCTCAATAATCTGAGATTCATTCAACCTATTTATCAGCGACTTAAGTTTACCAGATTCAATTGAAATCATTAAGTGGGTAAGTTTCGCAGACCCAATGTTGTCCCCTTCCATAACCCCCGATATGTGTTCAAATAATAACTTGTTCGCCATCTATCTCCAACGATTTTGCCCAAGTTCCATTCCAACACTCGCTGAGTATTGCAATAGCAGAAGTTTCAACGAGATCGTTGGTCGATTCAATCACAACATTTGAGGATTCAAGGAATCTCATTTCAGACAGGCCTAATTCGCTTACTCTGTTCACAGCATCAGTCAAAAAATCAGATTCGAAAACCGAGTTAGGACGGTTTAGTTTCATGACAGGATTTGTAAATACATCATCATTGACCCCCGGTGACAGGTAAATATTTCCACTGGGGAGTGCTCTATTCAAAGCTAAAATCTCTTTTTGGGTGAAAGATTCTAAACTATAACTAGAGAACCGATTGGTACTTATGAATAATATCACACTTACCGAATGAGTCCCTGACTTGGCGGTGGAGTAGATTGAATCAGTGAATGCTTGTTCAACTAAGGAAGGTTGAAAATTTACCAATGGCTGGTCTGACCAAATATACAGATGAAATGTCCTGAAATTTTCAACAATCTCAATACGACTCTGAATATTAATTATACTTTCAAAAAGAGACTCAAAACCAGAATTTATATCCCAAAGTTCATCCAAATCACAAGATTGTCCATATTTTATGGTTCGTCTTCCAACTTGCAAATTACCATTCTCGTAGGGAACTAATAATTTCTCTTTAACTTCAAATTGCTCTTTCATGTCTGTTTGTAAAATCTTTATTACAGAATTACTACCATTTAAGATTCCATAAGGTCCTTCTGCCGCAAGAACATTACGCATTTTGTTGTAAGTATGAGTTCTCCACTCATTCGACTCATCTGCACCTATATCTTCAGCAATCAATGAACTTGACAATTCCAAGAAATTCCTAATTTGAGAATCAAGATTTGTTTCAGACATCACATCGCGATTATTTTCAGAGTACAATAATTGTCTAATTCTTTTTGGCATGGAAATTAAATCATCTATATTTGAGATTATGACCCTACGTTCATCATTTGACATACCATAATTACCAATAGTCAAATCGTTATTTGTAAGTATATTGCAGTTAGGTACAAATTCTGCAATAAATGATTTAACAATATTTGGTTCGAACACTATATCACCTGCCCTAAATCTATACCTAAGCTATCCAATAGGAGCATACGTTCTATTCCCTTATGTTCAACAACATCAATAATTTTACATGCTGGTTGCTCAATTAAAATTTGGTCTAATTGATGTTTCGGAGATAATGCAATTGCTGGAAAACGAGGATACAATGATACTAATCCTTGTGGAATCTCTTTCATAGTTAATGGGAAAATCTGAGAAATTATTTGGCAATGATTACTCTCTTCTAAGTCATCATCCAAACTATTCAGATATATTTTGAGGTCCATTGGCTTAAGTTCAAGCCACCTCAATGCTAAATTCAGGTATCCTGAACCTGATGAAAAATAAGGTAAATCGAGTATTGGTGTCATTTGAATATTCGCTAATTGTTTGAAATGATGATTCATAGATTTACTCTTTAGTACTCTAATTAGCCTAGAACAAAGTAAATCCAATTCGATAATCGCTTTATCGCCTTCACTATCGTTAGTCCACCCATTCATCATTGCTACATCAATCAAGCAATTTCTATCGAAACTAGTCAAATCTCCATTCCTCAAACCTTGTGTTCCAATTATTTTGAAACTAATTGTTCCTGTAATCTGCTCATAAATCTCTAGGAATTGCTGATCAATTGGCCAAATCGCATTACCAGTCGGCATGTCATATCCAACTGCAGCATCAAATTGAAAGTCTATACTCGACTTATTTGGGAAAATTGAATCGAACATTTTTTGAGTCAATAAATACAATTTTCTGGTTTTCCCAGCACGCATTGAAAACCCAAAGAATGGATCACTGTTCGACATAATTGTAGAAGTTTTTGGAAATAATACTTGGTCATTGATGAAACTCCGTGAAGGTATTCTAGCACTACCTAAAGCGACAACTTCAATGTAATCTTGTTGCTCTAGATTTATTGTACAATTTTTCCTGTAACCGCAATATACGCAAGTAGTATAGTCAATTCTCTTGTTCTGTAAGTCATCAAACCACCCCGGGTTTATGCAATCAAAATACTCATCACTATCATCATCAGGCCGTAAATATTCACGAATTTCCATCGCTGCAATCTTGTAACCTTCATTAGAATCAGCAGTCAGCAAATTCATTACTAACATTGGAAAATTCTCATCATTTACCAAACGGACATCGGCATCTAAAGATGAAGATTTAGATTCAGAGAGAGAAAACTTCATTCTGCCACCTCAGCGTAATGACTGGTAAGCTTGCCAGGTTAATTTGATCAAATCAAGCTCGAATACTCCCGAATTTCTATTGTAAATCTGCATTATTACGTTGGCTGAATCCGAAGATTCATCCAATGGAAATTTGCCACCAAACACATCAGATAGAGTAAAACACCAATCATCAATGCTCTCTTTCACGAAATCAGAATAAGCAGATAGACTACTGATATTTTCATTGAGTTGTGACTCATTCATCGTGATAATCATGCTTCTAATGTTTAGCAACCACCAAGGGGAAAAATCGTAATCAGAACAAAGGATCGATTTTATCGAAATAAAATTGATGAAATTTAGTAGAGATTTGTTAGTAGATTTGTGTAAGATCGATACATTGGAAGATGCATTTTCACTACCTCCATAAATAAGATCAGCACTATCTAACTGAATTGCAAATCTACCTGAACAGGATAATAGACAATCAAATAACTCTGAATTAGCACCACTATTGGGTTTTGACAGGTAAGCCAACAACTCATAAACTGATGGTAAAAGAAGTAATGCAATCAATGAATTTCTTACATACGAATCCTTATTTTCCTTGGTGATATCAGAGATATCAGATAACCAGTTATTGTAAGAGTTGTTTAATATATTGATAAATAAGATTTCAGCTACACCACCCGATTCCTCATTTAATGAATCATTTAGTATGGAAATTAAATCCTTGCTTCTTTCAAAATTTGATAGTTTAGACTTTATTTCATCGAGGAATATCTCCTTTTGCTGTTCAATTTTTTGTTTTTGCATCAAAGATAAATTATCTTTTAGTTCTCCCTTTAACCATGACTTCATTTGAAGATATTCACTATGTTTTGCGGATAGATTCAAGTCATCCCATCCATTTTCAGTAGCAGATTCTCCAATTGAAGAACCTAAATGCCTGCCAGTAATTGTCCCCAACAATGAACTACTAAAGAACAAAGATAGTGCAAATAATGTATAATTTCTGACTGATAATGAATATATTGATGTTAAAAATAGTAATACCGAAATTAAAAATAAACCTATTTCGATTAAAATTGCATTAGATTTTTTTGATGTTTCTAAACCTTTCAAATTGCCAATAATAATATCGATTTTTTGACTAAAAGCATGCCTTGATTCGATTGTGAATGATAATAACAACCCCCCAATTCCAATTAATATCAGAGGCCCTGAAACTGCAATCTTAAGGAATATATCTTCACCCATCAGGCCTAACATTATCAAAACAATAGATATTGAAATTAGAGACATATGGGTAAATGAAATTTTAGTTTCATTGTGGTTCTTTATTTCATCCAACGAAATCACCTCCGTTCAGGTCCACTATCGGATCTAATAATATGCATAAAGCAGAAGAATTAGTAGGGATTGTTAAATTGGATAAATTCAAGTTTTGCTTTATTGTTTGGTTTACATTTTCCAATTCATACATTTCATACCATACTTGGTTTCTACTAGCAAATGACTCCATTACATTTTGGAATAGGCTACTTGTAGCATATTTATTTTTATTATTAATCAAAGCAACTCCAATTATGCCCTTAGAATTTCTTGAAGGCCCATCTAGGTGCCATTTATCATTGATTGAATTGAGAGTTTTTCCGATATATTCTGGAATTTTATCTTTATGATCTTTTTTCTTTTTTGTTTCAGACTGTTCTATAGTGTTCGAAAGGTTAGTTGATACTAGTAACTGCTGAGTTAAGATTCCTTTAACTTCAGAGAGTTTACTAGACTCTATATTACGATTCGAATTAATTCGAATGATTACTAACATTGCTGAACCTAATCCAGTACCACCTACTTCAAACCGAACTTCATTTGAATCTTTACCGTAAGATAAGGAATGTATTTCTTTTGTGGTCTGAGTGCCACGATGAGTCAAAAAAGTATTACCTCTGTTCATGGCTAATTCATAGTTTGATATGAAACCAAATTTAGAAGAGGTGTGCCCCCTTCTCCAACACAAAAAGGGGTTGATTATACCCTTTGTGAAATCAGGTACTTTACTTTTTGATTTAAGACATGAATTACATAATGCTGGAGTTTCATTATGTACATCAAGAACCGATACTTTTGATTCTTGTGTCAGATATTCGGAATCGCAACTGATAGTTTTGAGATTCATAATTCCAAGATGCGAATGCTCGCCAGTATTGGACATATTAAGAAAACTTGAAGCTAATTCGCCACCTCTAAATGATTCTAAATCTGCTTTATTACCAAGTAACATGCTTTCAAGTTGTTTTTTCTTGAACTCTTTAGCTTCATAACTAGAATCTGGCGAATCAGTAATAGAGAGTTGTTTAATACATTTTGAAAGAACTTCAAGCCTTTTTCTAAGCGACGTGAGATTATTTCTAATTTCGATTCCATGGGATGGGATTACCATTAGTTACTACCCCCTTTTGAGATAGAAAGTAGGCTGTCGATAAAATACATTTTACAAATTCCAGAGAGAATTATTCCTTTGCGGTTTAACCCAAGCTCCCTTCTATTGCCAAATATGATGCCCTGGTTTACCTTATTTGGAATGGGTGATCTAGTGTTAGAAATGATAACTTCTTTCTGAACTGAATTAACAATTGCTTTGATGGACGCCGATAATTCAGCAGGTAAATTCTCTTCATCGACATAATTTCGCAATGTGTCATGTAAATCCATGAACATACTGATAGGGTCAATTATTCCATCGTTGAATTTTTGCTCCCACATGTTTAGAGTTGTGAATTCATTCAAACATCTAGAACTAGAAAACACCTCTAACTTAGATATTTCAAATAGTGTCAAATCTGATTGTATCATCCTAAACCAATTTGACATCGACTTGATGCAATATTTACTTACCTCACTTCTTGACAAAGCCTTACTGGAGATTTCTTGATGCAGCAAGACAAACAGGTTGGAGTAACTTCGAAGAGATAAAACCCTAACATTGAGCTCATTATCTGTAACCTCTGTATTAGCAATCATACCTCTTTCAATCTTTAAAATCAATTGCTTTTCTTTTTCAGACATCAGAGCAGAGTGTAATACATTATTTTCTTGGCTAGATTTGAAGATTGATCTATTTGCAAAACCCCAATCATGTTCTGGGTGTCTCCATGATATAATCATGCTTAGCGAATCTACTTCAATTCTTTGACTCTTTGCAGGAACCTTAGAATTATGAACACTGATTGATTGGGGGTTTTGGATGATTGTTACTTGTATGAAATTAATCCAAGTAGTTCTTATTTCGCCATCAATTATTGATTGTTTATAAACAGATAGAGCGTCTTTCCATGTAACTGTCAATCCATCAAATAATCGTAGAACTTCACTTAATGCTGAAGTAATTTTGTTGGCCCTAACATTAATGGGACATAGGTGACAAAAGGGTATGATTTGGCCATTTAATCTAAAATTTACTGAGTTATTAGATGCACTCCACCTGGGATTTATGTCTTTGGGATCGACAATTGAGATATCCCCCTCTGAATCCCAATACATGTAAGAGATACCATTCTCCTTCAAGACACCATTGACATGTCGCATGAAAAGAGCATTGCCTAACCATTTTGCATTACTCATTTCACCCGAACAGATCCCACTTAACAAAGCGATTTGGGATGCGATGTAATAACCAACAATAGATTTGAAAAATTCAGATCGTTCTAGTTCAATAGAACCGATTGCAGACATAATCAACAATAAAGTAGACAACATGGGGAAATAGAATACAAATAATTTCCACCTCCTGTCCAAAGATAAACGAATCGAATAGTAGTGGCCAAGAAAAATAAAAGATACTGAAATCAGTACAATGTTACTCACTGAAAGGTCAGAGAATGGGTTTGTAAGTGATTGAGTAATGGCAAGTAAACAGGATATAATCAATCCTAAAAGACAACAAAAAATTCGGAAGGTGCTTAATTCAGAATATGAGAAGTTTTGCAACTTATATCTGATTAAATTCAATCCTACAAAAAAAGACCTCTTGAGATTTGAAAATGAGGTGGACTCCTGTTCATCGTTTTGACTCAATTAGACCACCCCTATTGCAATAGTTTTTTTCTAATCTTTAGTATCCTTTCAGCTAATTCAAGTAATTCTTGTGAGATTAAGTCTTCTGTTTTAGGTGATTTGAGATATTTGCTATTCTGAAAGCATTGATCAAAAACTAAAATCATGTCATTTAATTTGGCATCTTTTTCTAATTCTCTTAACCTAAGTAATTCCGAATTGTCTGACAGATGTACCGAATTACCAAATTCAATAATTTTCTTTTCTAACATTTCGACTTCAGACGTTCTAGCAATTAGCAAATCTGATTTGTACCTACAGGGAATGTACTTGAAGTATCTTGGCGCGCTTATTTCAGAAGAATCCATCCACCAAGCAAAACCCATTTCACTCACCTAACCATCGCTCGATTTCACTAATCTGAGATGCAATGAATTCCAAATCCACACTAGAATTTATGTCAGAAGTACTAGTTTCAATTTGATCAACTTTGTTACCTGAAAGATATTGATGGTCCATAGACATCACCTCTCTTAAAGAATTCAAACTACTCACTAACAGTATTTTACTAAACTCTGAAATCAATATCCCATAGGCGACGTACGCAAGATTCTTGTTCGTAACCGATATATGTTCACAACTACTGCTAGAAGGTAGTGATTTGGCAGAATCAATTAATCTGACACAATCTTCAATCTCGCCTAGAGCATCGCCAATCTTGGCATTACTTAGAGTCGATTTCGATAGTGTGGTAGTACTCAGTGACGAGTGAGGCAAAATATCACCTATTGAATCCCATCATGTTATCGAGAAATTCATCTGACTCCGAAGTCATTCCCTTCATAACAGCCTCAGACAATTTAAGATTCTTCTTTAATCCTGCTGTCAATATCTCATCGTCAATAATTTCTCCATCCATTAATTCAATTAGTCCTGGCTTAACATTGCCATTTATAATAAATCTAAGCAATCTCTTGGAATAACCATGACGAACATTCATTGCATTACAATCTTGTACGTCTTGCCTAAGTTCAGTATACATGCTCGACCAAAGCGAAACTGAAACCTCCCTCTTAGCTGCTACTTGAATTGGTGCTTTTAGAGCGTTTGCTTCTTTTCTAATCAACTCTAACTTGTCGATATAATCTCCTAGTTTCGACTCGATTAAATCGATTTCAGCAAGATTTTGTTCCTTCAGTTTATCTAAGTCCCCTAATTCTCTCGTTGCGGAAGCAACAGGGGCCTTGCCAGTAAGTATGTCCGCATATTTCGAGTTAATCTTCCACCTTTGCATTTCATTTTGTGTTATTCTTTGAGTCGATGAACGGTTCTTATTTGCATTGCCTGATAATTTGCCTAAAATAAATCCAATCAAGGTTGCAACACCAACGGCTGCCGCTAACATCTCATATTCTTCAATGGCCATATCAATCGTTCAAAGTAATCGTAATTAATATCTTCTACAATAAAACTTTCTTAATCGTTTAACCTTTCAATTAATTCAGTTTTATTTCCAGATACTGGGTGCCCCTTTTGCTTAAGTAATTCTCGTAATTGAACTACAGTCATCTTATTATAGCGACTTTTCACCCATTCCCCAGCTGCTAAATTCAATTCGGCACCTGAAAGCCATCCATCAAAGTTTTCATCATATTGAACTCCATGCAACAAAAATTCTTCTTTATCTTCAGAAGAAATACCATACTTTTGTAGAATATCGTGCAAAATAGCATCGTCCCATTTGAAACGATATTTCACCTGATCTGCTGTCAAGTCATCTTCGGCATCTTGATTTGTTTGAATTTCAACTATGCTAGAGGCATTCTTCCATTTACGATAGAAATTGACCAAGATTCCAACTATCGCAAATAAAGCCGTGAACAGAAATGTACCAAACAACCAACTGTCTACGAATTCAGTAGCACCCTCAATTAAATTCTTGCTATTCTCAACTTCTGAGATCGGATTCAGAGATGGCGACACTACGACATCAAATAATACATATTGTACAAATTCACACTCTACGATATTATTTGAACAATCTCCTTGAATAATCGGTTTTGAATAATAACCTCCCTCCGAAATTGAGTAATCATCTTGATCTCTGACATAAATCGATTCGTCAACAACCCAAGGTCGGACAACAACATTAAACACGCCAGATGGAAATTTGTTTGAAGGATTACTACACCGATTTGCATCAATAGCATCCTGGAAATTCCAATTTGCTGGGAAATATGTTGACTGGCATTCAACTTCAGATTCAAAACGCTCATCTCCATCTATGAAAGTCAACTTCCATATGATACGACTAATTCCATCATCATCACTGATCGAGTTTGAACAACTCGAAAGAGGAGAAGTGGACTGACTTTGCAAGAATCCATCTGAATCTTTCAAATCCGAATTCGTCATTCCCAAGGGGCATGCTGAAAGAATTGACATATCGAATTTGGGAAGATTATCTGCCGTTCGAATAATATCTTCAGAATTAATTAGCATGTCATCCAAATTTGATTGAGAGACCACACCCAATGGGTCGCTATACCTCAAACCAAGAGAATAATATTCCAAATTAAATAATGGAGATTGGTGTTTAGGTGAGATTGATAAATCATCGCGTACTATTGAATGTTCGACTGACGCGGTGAACGAAATATCACCGTCATTCAGGAAGACTAGCGATTGAGAATCTAATTCACAATTATCAACTTCTTCTTTGACTGAAATATCATTTTGACGGGCGAAGGAATAACTCGAATAACACTCAAATATGTCGTTTAGTCCGATCATTCCTCTCCTGAGCATATAGAACTTTAACTCATTAATAGGCGGTGATACGACTACATTGAATTCAGAATTGTTAGAGTCCTCCGAAATTTGAGGATTTTGTAATTCTAATTCAGACCAGGCACTTGTATGTTCAAACAGACTGAAGTGAATATTTCCTATATCTGAATATTCATCTGATAACTCAATCTCGAACGAATTAGTATAATGATTGATGTAGGGTATAGTCATAACTCCAGAATTTACATCGACCGTTTCAATCCCGCCTCCAGATTTGTAAATAATCAATTTAACATCACGAAGCCATGGTTGATCTATATCGAATTCTATTTGGATTGGGACATTCGTGATTGTAGAATCCTTTCTTTTCCAGAGACAATTAATTTTGCGTAAATCATCTTCAGAGGAAGACTCAAGGCATTGTAGAGTGATCTGTTCAGAATTAAAGATATCTTCAACCACTCCTATTGATGTAGTTCTAACGGGTGTTGTTGAAATATTCATGTATGAAATTCGACCAAAGGAATCTTCAGCGCTAATTGTAATATTATTTTGTCCCAGAGTAGAGGTTGGTAGTGAATATTGGCCCATTTCTGTAGAGAAGAATCCATGGTTGGTATTAGTAGTGTACTCTGAAATTTCATTGACCCTCCATACCAATTCACATTCATCACATGAAAGAACCATATTTTCACTGATGATACCATTTGATAATGCGGTTAAGATTTCAATTTCCGGAGCGTTATTATCAAATATAAATGGAATTTGATTAGTGGTATATTCCCTTCCTGCATCATCAACAAGTTTAGCTGTCATCAAATAACTTCCATCAGAAAGTAAGGATGAAGAGAAGAAGTTATTAGCAAAATTGTGATTTGAAAGGGCGTTACTAAAGTCGAAATCAACAACGGTTATGGGGGCTTGTTGGTAGGGTGTAATTACTCCGATTGTCTCATTTAATGAAGAGGATAGAATGCTGGTATCCCAAGTGCAGGCTGTGTTTCCTGAACAGATTAATCCAACCCATATAGGGCTAATTTCATCGCGAGTAATAATGTCCAGATTGTTTGATGGCATCGCTTTGCCAGTAAGGTCTGAGCCTTGAACTGTTACTGAGATTACGCTGTTAGTATACTGTGATAGATCAAGAATTGTTGAACCATTGATTAAACTGGTTTGTGTCAATTCACCATCTTGATAGATTTTCATTGTAAATACAGATTTGACTCTTCCTTGTGAGTCATCAGTTATTTCTACATTAACTTCGCAACTCGACTGCATGTCATAGTGCGTACCTGTATACCATGAACACGATTGTTCAACCGAGTATTCAACCATCGGAATCATGTAATCTACAGCGTATGTTTCATTGATAATTATTGAATTACCGACGTGATCCGAAATTAGCATGAACAAACTTATTTCTTTACAGGAATACAAATTAAAATTTGCTAGTTCAAATATATCGGTTGTGAGATTAGAATAACTAAACTGACCATCTGTACAGTTCAATAAATAGTTCTCTGACAATGATTCATTGACACCTGAATTCGAATAATTATCAAGTCTAATTTGGCCTTGGTATGAAACTACGCCGTCCTGTAAAATTTGATTGGTAAACTCCGAATAGGAATTTGCTAATATTTCGGGTGCATCATCATCTATTGTAAATATCTCTGAAATAGATTTACTATTACCCACAGGATCTGTGATTTCTACCATGACCCTGATATTAGAATTCAAATCAGGCAATAGAATCATTATTGTTCCATTTCCTATGAATGTTTCATTCTCTAGTAAATTGCTATTGGTAATATCGATAACTTTTACATTTATATCGCACAACAAACCTGAATTATCATTGCAAGATACTGTAAATTCAGCATCTGATCTTGTAACTTTTTCATCAAACGAGATGGAGTTATCTACTGAATTTATAGTTACATTCGGAGCCATGTCATCATGCATCACCTGATATTGTAGAGCTAATGTATTGCCCACATTGTCAACCATTTGGAGCGTGACCAAACCAGAGCCAGGAGGAGGTGCTATCCAAGTTTGATTGTGAGTGTTTATCCACATGGATTGATTTCCGGACTGTAACCAAGATATGTATCTTATATCTGAGATACTATCTGAACATTCGAATGAAGAACTTCTCGTACTTGGTAAAATCAATGTTTGAGAATCTAATACAACATTGCCCATCGGTATACATGTAGGGGCAACTCCATCATAAGTCAAATACAAACTTTGATTCAAAATATTTCCTAACTCATCAGTGAAACTAACTGTGATCTGTTCAAAGTGTTGATTCGAATTTATATTTAATTCAAATTCATTTGAATTATTAGAATTTGAACAAGAATAATTGAACAGATTTTGGCACGTCATGGATAATGGAACAATGTGGTTTGAGGTCAAATAAAGAGATGCTGAGCCATCATGATATATCTGTGTCGAAGTAATCGTAACATTATCTGAATGGCTGGGTTGGATCGAAACTGATAGGTTTTGAATACCGTAAATTCGGCTTATGTTATAGTAAGAGAATACTTGATGTCCAACACAATCAATCGCAACTAGTTTAATCCAAGTAGCGTTACCTGGTATTGATAGATTTGATTCCACGGATAGTGAGTTATTGCCACTATCCCATTGATAATACCCAGAGATTATACATAGATCGTCAACTAAAGATACCGATATTTTGGGATTGCTATTACCTACATAGATAACTGAATTTTCAACAACTGTATTGGTATAACTTGCCATAACTATCGACGGATAGGAATTATCAACAGTGAAATCCAATGTTACATTTTCGTATAATCCGACACCGTTAACAGAACTAATGTACAAACTTCCATTACCACTTGTAATGTTGACAGGGATATGTCCAGTGGTAATCACGTTCGGCACGCAAATGGAACTGGATATACAATATTTTTGCAAAATTATTCCAGATTGATTATCCCATGAATTTAGGGTGAAATTGGAACCTCCTGACTTGATAAATTGGTTATAGTTTGAATTAGGCCAATCAATAGAGACAATAGGTGCCGAATTGTCAGTAGTGATATTGATTTGAGAAGAAATGTTGTTTCCAAATATGTCTTCAAGATAACATGATACAACTCCATTACTTACCATATTGGTAATTGAATTATTGTTTATTACGCCTCCACTACCACTCCAGCTGAGATTAATTGTAGATAGAATAGTTCCAATTCCTTGTGAACAATTGAATCTAGAATGCGAACTAATCCAGTAAAAATTGTTATCTGAGACTGAGTAATTTGAATTCCAAACAGGCGATTCTATGCCACCATGGTAAATTAGATTCCATGTATGTGTTTGATTATTACCAAGACTATCTGCTACAGACAAATTGACTACTACAGGCAAATTCTTCCCCTGAAGGATAGCACAAGATGAATTTTGCAGAAGATTCTGTAACGTACCATTTACCGAAAATTCTGAACTCGCTGGTATCCAGTTTTTGTTACAGCTCATAGCCCCTGAACTTAACTTCAAATTGACATAATCAATTAGTGTATAATTTTCACTGGAATTGAGATAAATTATCGTATTTGTGCCAAAGTTAGAACTAGAATAGAATTCTCCTTCCAATGAAATTTCGGGAGATTCACTATCTAGCGTAATATTCCATTGTGATGTAGATGAAAGGGCGAGTGAATCTGTAACTTCAACTGTTAAATTGTTCAATCCAGTTCCAGAAGGGACGTAAAACCACCCGCCTTGGTCTATGATTTGGTTTCCATTCCATTCGATAGTTGCATTTGCCGGAAATACAGATGAAATTGTGAAGTTTTGAATATCGCCCGGTCTTAGGATCGAGGAGATTGGAGAACTAATTGTTGGTGGGTTTGAATGATGAACCAAACTAAGTGAGGTAATGTTATTGTTACCTGCAAAATCTGTTGAATTAATGGCCAAGATATAATTTCCATCTAACCGAGATACATTGAAACTATTACCTGATACTGTTAGACAATTAGAGGCCATTGCAGCCGAATAGTTATTTCCAATTTTCACACATAGTAGTGCGACATCACTCGGCCATTCGAGATATATTTCCGACTGATTACTAGTATTTTGCCCAGAGATATTAGTTGAAAGGGAACTTGAAATTCCAATCACAGGTGCGATATTATCGGGGTTCAAAGTAGATGATTTTGTAACAACAATTTCTGAATTAGATTCGGTTTGTACAACAAGATTAACACTAGATTGATTCCAAATCCAGGCCGGATAATCTGTTGATGTTAATTGATATGAACTTACATTGTTTGCAATTAGAGTACTTTGACCACTCGCACCATTAATTCTTATTGTGCTCCATGAAAGTCCAGTAGATTCTGAAATTTCAATTGAGATTACTGTATCTGGACCAATGTATCCCGGGTTTGTATTATTCACCGAGATTACAGGTGGTGTAATATCTCTTGTTATTGACACGCTGAAACTTGAACCATGCGTCTCCAATGAGTCAACTCCCTTTATCGATAACCATGAATTAGAAGAAGTACCAGGTGGTAATACAACATGGGACAGATTTGAACTCTGAAGAGATGAACCGTTATCCCAAGACCAAACGTAATAATCAATTCCAACGCCAGAGTCGGATGACATTAGATCAATAATTGACCCATTTGAAATTATAGAATTCGAGTTTATTTCAACTGATGGTCCAACTAAATCAACCACCATGAGATTCGAATAACTAGTATTGGAGAGAGATGCTCCTACCTTCATTACGCGTACCTGTAGACGGAGGTTTTTGCTATCATTTCCTGCACCCAAATCTAGATTAAACGATGTTGAATTTTCCGTAATCCAATTTCCTCCACTTCCATTCAATATGTAGCGGTACTCATGATAGACATCCAGACGTGAATTGGATAGAGTCACAACTCCAGTATCTGTAACATACAGAGTTCCGTTAATTTGTTCTCCTGCAACTGAAATTGTGCTGGGCGTCAAGTATGGAAGCCATTCTAATGTTCTCGAATCAATTTGTTCATTTCCTGCACCATCACTACAAGTTATTTCAAATTCTAGGTCCCCCCCAGAACCTAAATTGGATATTGTCCCATAGCGAATTGAAATTGTCCCTGAGGAATTGATTTGGTACAAGATATTACTACCTGATTTAATCTCTAGATACATATTATCAAACAGAACATTGTCGCTACATGAGGCATTGTACCACCCAGATGGTGCGATCACACCACTTGTTGAATCATCATTAATTGAAATTGAAGGAGTAGTATCGTCCCTACGAATTGTGAATTGAATAGAATCACCCACATTGCCAACTTTATCTTTCGAATAGCAATAAATTGTGAACCATTCCTCGGAATCTACTAAGGATAGAGTTGAAACAATTCTTTGTGAATTGCTAAATGCCACGCCCACACTTGAACCATTACAGATTGTTTGAGATATTCCGGAAGCTGAATCACTTCCACTAGACAATGTAATTTGTTCACTACCCATTACAATATGAGATTGATTAGAATTGACATACCCGTTTGCGATTGAATAACTGGGATTACTAGGTGCTGTATTGTCGACAAATAATAGTACAGTGGATTTTGAACAGCGACTTAGTAAATCACATATTGTACTATTAATCAAAATCTGTCCTTCTGATAAATTGTTGAAAGATTGACTAGACAATGTCTGATTCAAATTTCCAGAAAATAGAGCACTTGAACTTGCAGAATGTTCGACACTCAAGTTAACAGTTATTCCAGTCATCCATCCAGATGATGGAGTGATTGTGAATGACAAATTGCCGTCAATATATGAGCCACTATTTGTCGATGTCACTGATGTAGTTAGTGTTGGTAAGTTATGTAAGTACTGGAATGCGCTTGATGATTGGTTGATAGTATTGCCAAGTTGATCACTTGATATTGCATAAAATGTCACAGTGCCGCTACTAGTTGTGTTTAGCAAAGTCGATAGGGAGACGCCAGGGCTTGGACCTGATATTGATATTGAATTCCAAAATGAATTACTACCATTATTGAAATATACACTAATCTGGCTCATGCCACATCCATTAGAATCTGAACATGAAACCGTAAATGTACTGTTAGAGGAAAGAAGACTTCCTGATGAAATACTGTAAGAGACTGTAGGATTCCTCATATCCACTGACCCATTTATCCACTCAACTGTTCCAATATTCCCCAATAAGTCTACTACTGAACATCCAAGATTGTAAGGCACCACTGAACCTGATGTTGATTGAGGTGTCAAAACTGAATTAGTATTAGCCGTGAACCAACTAGAATTATCCCAACTGCATCGTGCATGTGATTGGCCAACACCACCGACATCATCTTGCAAGGTTGTTATTGATATGTACCCTGATGAAC
>Ga0209709_10001228_pt1 | contig 23837 bp, 22 predicted proteins | sample ArcticOcean_MG_C_2_FD_187435 | JGI IMG/M metagenome (GOLD analysis project Ga0209709, IMG submission 187435) | Marine microbial communities from western Arctic Ocean - ArcticOcean_MG_CB4_136 (SPAdes) (version 2) | ecosystem: Environmental > Aquatic > Marine > Oceanic | place: Arctic Ocean...
GACAAGACCAACAGAGAAATAAACAAACAACAGACAATTAGGCAGGATTGCCGCATATATTTTCTCACATCAGCTTTCTTTACTAAAACGTTGAAACTGAATCGAATTCCAGTTTTCCCGCTCCAACGAAGCACGATAGACAAAACCCATTTCCGTTAAAGAGTTTCTTAATTCTTCTTCTTGTTTTCCAAATAATCCGCTGCAGATCAAAGTTCCACCCGGACTTGTCAGCCTAATTAGATCCAGACGTATATCCAACAATTCAGACAGAAGCATATTACTGATTACAAGAGGTGCTGGTTTTTTCAGAAAGGAAGGTTGTCCGACGTGGCCAATGATCCTTCCTGACAGACCATTCAGTTGGCAGTTAAGTTCAACTTCCGCTACTGCTTCAGCTACAATATCCAAACCTGTAACTTTCTTAATACCAAAACGGCAGGCTGCAATAGCAAGGATTCCAGAACCAGTCCCAAGATCAAGCATGCTTTCCGGCAAAGTATCCGTTTCCAAAAGATATTGCTCCAGCATTTCCAATGCCAGAGCCGTCGAAAGATGATGCCCAGTTCCAAAACCTTGACCTGGATCAATCCACACTGGATGTCTTCCGGAAAGTTCTATTTCGGTTTTCCATGATGGAAGAATGATCAGTGATTGTCCAACCTTTACAGGATGAAAATGTTCACGCCAGTTTGCCTGCCAATTTTCAACCGGATGGCTACCTTCTTCGTGAATTATAATTTCAAGCTTTGCATTCAATTCACTTTGGAAACATTCAAATAATTTTTGTGCACCACCGTCTGGTTTTTTTGGGTAGAAAATCTTGAGTCTAGACTCCAGTGAAGATTCTTGCAAAGTTTCTGTACCAAGCGCACCTTTTTCAAAACAAAACCAATTCCAAAGTTCTACCAACTCTGCAGGAATGGTACAACAAAAGCTGAAATAGGTTTCGTTAAGAGCTAAATTATTTTGCATCACTGAGTATTTTTTTTATCGCCCGCCACATAAACCTTGAAACCGTCCTCGAGGAGTCCACGGAGACGCAGATCATTTTTTGTTTTGGCATTTTCACATAATTTACATTTACAATCGATGTGGTGAGTTTTTTGAAATTTCTTGAGTTTTAAGCGGGATAAATCCTTTCCACTAGTCTGCATTTCTTTTAACATTTTTTCAATTTGACGCATGGCCAGAGAGAGTATTTGTTCCTGTTGACTTGGAGATCGAAGTTTTAACATACTTTATTTAAATTAGATGGAGCTTCTGGCTCGTTTAACTATTTCAACTTGACAAGAGTTACGACATTTCCGACAATTATGAACAGGATAATAGTTGTCACTCCCATTTTGTCAAAAATTAGTGTCAACTTCTACTTTTTCATTTTTTTTAGGTAATAAAATATGTCTGAAAAGCTAACAAAGTTTGGGGGAATTATTATCCTCATTGCTATAGGCACCATTTATTTGAGTACATATATTGTAGATAAGACTCAATATGCAATTGAAATTTTATTAGGTGATCCAGTTGACATTGTCTTGGAGCCAGGACTCAATTTCAAGTTACCATTTGTCACTCGAATTGTTTTCATGGAAAACCGACTTCAGGATTATGATGCAGATCCGGGTGCAGTATTCACCAAAGATAAAAAAGAAATGAAGGTTGATACCTATTCTAAGTGGCGGGTTTCTGATCCTCTTAAATTTTATGAAACCGTACGTACAACTAACGGAGCCCATGCTCGGTTGGATGATATTATCTATTCACAAACCCGTGAAATCCTTGGAGCGCATACGCTTATGGAAATCGTATCCGGAAATCGTAAAGAAATTCGTGAATCGATAACTTTGCGTTCCCGTAAAAATGCTGAGAAATTTGGAATCGAAATACTGGATGTCCGGATTAAACGTGCCGACCTGCCTGAACAAAATAGTCAATCAGTTTTTGGAAGAATGAACGCAGAACGAAGACGACAAGCAAAACTATACCGCTCTGAAGGTGAAGAGGAATCCTTGAAAATTCGTTCTGATGCTGACAGAGAGCGTGTTGAAATCATTGCGGAAGCAAAGAAAATAAACGAAGAAACTCGTGGTGGAGCTGATGCTAAGGCCACCAAGATTTATGCTGATGCATATCAGAAAGACATGGATTTCTTTAAATTCCTGCGCTCACATGATGTTTATCGAAACAGTCTGCAAGAAGGTACTACACTGCTGATGGATGCAAATAGTAAATTTTTCAAGTACCTAAAAGATTAGGTCTTTTTTCAGTACTATTTTAGCTAAACCTGAAAAATTAATTTTTCCCGCCATTTCTGTCTAAGCCTCTACATCTGTTCTTATAAGTCGATTTTATTTAAGTAACTTCGGCTGCATTCCTTCTGAAAAATCATAATGTCTCCGCCTGATAAAAGTTATTTACAAGTTCTTTCTGAACTGGAGCAATGGGGAAGTTACGAAACAAGTGCTCAACCACGTGACATCAGTAAATTGGAAGGCATCCGACTTTTACTTAAAGATTTGGGGCATCCGGAAAGAGCATTTAAGATTATCCACATTGCAGGAACCAACGGCAAAGGCCTGACAGCAACAATGATCAGCCGATTATTATGTATTGAGGGAATTGCCACAGGTTGCTACACATCTCCACATTTGATTGATATTAGAGAGAGGATCGCTCTGAATGATCAATATGTTTCAAAAAATATCTTTGTACAAAGTGCATCCCTCGTTTTGAAAATTGCACGCAGTTACAAAGGAACCCCATACCTTTCATATTTTGATGTTTTAACAGCAATTGCTTTTCATGTATTCATGGCAGAAAACATGGAATGGGTTGTCCTGGAAACCGGATTGGGTGGACGAGCAGATTCTACCAATGTGACTGACAAAAAAATATGCGTTATTACAAGAATTGGTTTGGATCATATGGAAGTTCTGGGAAGAAATTTGGAGGAAATTGCGGCTGAAAAAACTGGAATCGCACGCACAGGAATTCCAGTAATAATTGCACCACAAGCGACTGGATTAAAACCTTGGCTGCAAAAACACTTCAACAGCGAAAACGTTCCTGTTTATTTTGTAGAAGATTTTTTCCCTGAGCAGTTTCTAGAAGCCGACATTACTGCCGATTTTTTCTCAATTCCATGGCAGGAATGTTTTCAGACAAGTTTATGTACAATGCAGGTATTGTTTAACGAAGACAGACTAAAGAAACAAATCTGGTTTGAAGCCGTCAAAAAAATAAAATTAGCTGGTCGTCTCGATTTACGGCAGAATGTTACTTGGAGCAAACATTCTCTAGATTTCAAGACCATGCTGCTGGACGGAGCCCATAATGGCGATGCCCTGATGGCACTTTCAGAATACATCTCAAAGAATAATCTTATACCATTTACACTGATTTTGGGAATGGCCTCTGACAAATTGAATGACACATTGTGGTCTCCTCTAGTGGAATTGTGCTCGCAAGCTGAGAAATTGATTATTACGCCGATTCCGTCACCAAGAACAGCAAGTCCGGAAATGATGGAATATTTTTTAGATGAGTGCGGTGCATTAGCGCATTCTCCTGAAATAAAGTATGTCAGTTCTGCAGAAGATGCACTGGAAGTTGCTTTAGATTATCGGGAACAAACGGTTGTCGTTGCGGGCTCGATTTATTTGGTGGGTCTTGTTTTGCAGATCCTTGAAAACTAGCGTTGTTCTTAAAAGGAATATGTCCATGACATGCGTGTGATTCCTCCCGGCATTCCTACCTTTGACGGTAATGCTCCTCCGCGGTCATTATAAGTTGAGTCGTAGACAGTCGAATCGATGATGGTGTTAGTCGCAAATGGGTTGTCTATGATTTCATTTATTCCAGGTAATAAAAATTCAAGTATAAAACCAAAACTGTCTCCTCCAGACGCAACTCCCATTCGCCTAAACGGCATCATTCCGCTTGAACCGCTGAGTTCAGTCTTTGTGACTGAAGCATATTCTATAATTGTGGGATTTTCGCGTATTCCATATCTCAAAGTACTCTCAACTCTTGACAGTCCGAAACCCAAAAAAATATCCAGGTCGTCTGGTCTTGGTACTCCAAATGGATGAAGTGAGGCAGAAAACATATAGAAATGAGAAGCCATACGTAGCAGAGGTGTTGCATATGAATCATCGGCACCTTGGGTGGCTGCCCTTACTTTTGTATCATCCAGCCAAATATTTGTGTAGGCAAAGGCCAAGCCGATGCCCACATCATAACCTGTAGGAAGTATGTATTCCAGGGAAAAAGGAGGCAGTCCCTTTAGCAATGGGATATTGCTGAATAATTTGGTTAAAAAGCCGTCTTTACTGCCGTGCTCATCGGCATTTTTATTGGAGATATTAGGAATTAAATCGTTTTTTTCAGGATCAAGAACTGTCTGGCCAAAAAAACCTTTTCCACCTTTGAACCGGTTTGTACCAGTCATTTGATAAAATGGATTTAAATCATCACTGCTGAATGTCTGATGAATGATCTCCAAAAAACCAATACGCCATACAGCGTTACTGCCTTCGGGTTGCACGGCAGCTTCTTCCTGAGCATAAGTACCAGGCACAAGTAATAGCAGTATAATTACTACAGGTACAAATTTATTTCGTAAGATTTTTTGGAACAACATGAACACATCAGAATCATCAATAATCAAAAACCGAGTAGTACATTTTCAATTCGGAAACATACAGATAGTCCAGGTAGATTTGGTTAGCGAGTGGGAATAATATTGGAGTTTTCAAGTACATCACTCCAATCTTTGGCCCTGCGAATTTTCGGGTGCTCAAAATCATCATTAAAAGGCCGGGACATCAACCAAATTTCTGCATCTGGGAATGATTCGCGGACATTGAGACAATTGTCTGGATGATCATCTACAAATAGAATTTTTTCTTCTTCTTGCTTTAATTTCAGGATAACATCCGCTTTTGTCTGAACTGGATGGCCGTCATAATTTATAAATCCTGCACAGTGTGCAGAATCAAATTTGAATCCTGCATTTCTTAAATTAGTTTTTCTACGCTCCAGACAATCCGGTGGTATATTTGTGATAAAATGTACTGGATATGCGCCAAATTTAGCATTGAAATGTTCCGGATCAACCATTGGCTTGAGTTGTTCAAATTCTGGACTATGGAGAAAATAATCCCATCCTTCCATAACTTGCTCCTTTGTCAGTAAATCAGAAAACCAAAAACTCTTAGATGAAAAATCATCAGGAATATCTAATTGAAAATAATCTTTGATTGCCTTCATGAAACCACCCTCAAAGTCCAACAAAACACCATCTACATCAAAAAAACTACAATACATTTTATTTCTTCTGTGGGAATACTAAATTAAAGGGCTGAGTACAAGTTGCATAAATACAAAGTTTGCAATGCTAAATCTGTACAAATAATATTAAAATTAAAAATGAAGGGATTAACCGGAGGTTATCTTGATTTAAGCATGTTTCACCACCGTTAGCTATAATAGTGACAAGACATCTTCCAAACTTATTCTGCATCAATTTTACTGGCACATGAAATCTTTCGATATTTTGTAGGGAGGAGCTGCAAACCAAGATTTCCTTGATACACCACGAGTCTTTTGCGAGAGTGCTTTATGATTTGCCAGTCTGTTTTGTGAGACCAAATAATTTTTGGAACTTAAAAATAATAAATTTATTTTAAAGATTTATTTAACAAAAGTAAAGCATTATTGTATGAAATTGGACTACTCATCGACAGTAAAATGTAAATCACCTGGAACTGGGTGAAAAGAACAGAGATAAAATATTTGACTTTTAGTGGCATTTGATTTTCTGATATAATTAAGCGCATACTTTCAAATTTTCTATCCATGATCACACGTTTATGCTACTAAAATAAATTATGTTTTTTAGCCTACCACCACAAGTTTTAATCATTCTAGTTTTCTGTTTGATATTTGCTCTTACTTTTCATGAGTTCGGTCATGCTTATGTTGCCCATCTTTGTGGAGACGACACGGCAAAATTGGCTGGTAGAATGACACTGAACCCTATGGTTCATTTAGATCTCTTTGGCAGTTTAATGTTGCTCATGGCAGGTTTTGGCTATGCCCGTCCGGTGCCGGTTAATCCTAGAAATTACCGTATCAGGAATGCAGATTTTTATGTAGCTTCTGCGGGGCCCCTTATGAATTTACTGTTAGGATTTGGTGCTGCTTTTTTGTTTCGCTTTCTGGCACTGAATAACTTAACACTACTGGCTGGAGTACCAGTACTGGAAATCCTTTACTTGTTTATTTTAATTAATTTTAATCTTTGTCTTTTCAACTTAATTCCGCTTGGTCCACTGGACGGAAATTCAGTGTTTCCTCATTTTTTACCTTCAGACTTAAGAAGACGTTTCCAGAACTGGAATTACCGTTATGGCTCACAGGCCTTGATAGTGCTGGTTTTATTAAGTATGTTTTTGCCTGGATTCAGTGCTTTCAGCTGGATTTCAAGCATTAGTAAAAGCATGATTAGCGGACTTCTTTAGATTGCCACTTTTCAACTTCTGAAATCCTCATACACAACACTAAATGTTTTATAATAATTACAAATGACGCTAGAAGAATTAAAATCACTTTTTATAGGGTATTGCCATAAAGAGTACGGTGCTCCAGACAAACAACTTTTTGGCATGGAGTATGAAAACTTTGTGATGGTTCCTAACAATGATGACGGTAAAGAATGTTTCCATCCGTTACCTGTTGAAGGAAAATCCGGAGTTTACAGGGTTTTGGAAAATTTAGTAGCACTGACCAAAAACAGTGATGATCCACTGGAAAAAGTTTATGAAAAAGACATGCTTTTAGCACTAATTAGTCCTGCAGGATCAAAAATAACGGTTGAGCCTGGAGGACAAATTGAACTTTCTGATGCACCAAAAAAATCTCTTTTAGATGCATATAACTCATTACAGGATTATTTGAAGCTGCTTGAAAAAGCGATTTCAGATTTTAAAGGAAAGATTTTGTTTCAGGGCATGCAGCCGCTCCATTCTTTGGATACATTGCCGTTTTTTCCAAAAACCCGTTATCGGATTATGTTTAAACACATGTTGAAAACCGGTACACTCGGTCAATGGATGATGAAGGGATCTTCTGGAGTACAGGTCAGTATTGATTATGCTTCCTTAGAGGATTTGCAGAGAAAATTTATTTTTCTGAATCGCCTCTCACCTTTTTTGACAGCTATGTTTGCTAATAGTCCTTTGAATGCTGGGAGTCCCTGCGGTTTTCTTTCTTATCGCTCACATATTTGGGAGAATACGGATAATTCACGTTGCGGTCTTCCTGAAATCTTTTTAAGAGAAAATTTTCGTTTGGAGGACTACATCACTTGGGCATTAAAGGCAGAACCATATCATTTGATGCGTGAAGGTGAAGTTGTTGAGACAACTGATTGGAATTTCAAACAACTTTTAGAAGGAAAACATCCGGATCTAATAATTACTCCTGAAGACTGGGAAGATCATTTGGGAATGCTGTTCCCAGACATCAGAATTAAAAATATCCTGGAAGTCCGTGTCGTTGACAGCGTACCTCCTAAATATACTATGGCGATTCCGGCATTGATAGGAACATTGCTCTATAATGAATCAGCTTTTTCTTCTGCACAATCTTTACTAATGGACCTGCCACAAGATGAATTCCAATTGTACAAGAAAGCTGCTGCAAAAGATGCATTGCAGGCAGAAGTTAATCAAACTAACTTTGCAAAGACAGGAAGGAAACTGGCAGAAATCGCTCTGCAGGAACTTGGATCAAAAGATGAAAATTGGTTTCTGCCTTTTTTTGAAGAATTCACCAAAGAGGGCCGATCTCCTGCAAACGAGACTCTGGACCAGTTCCGGGAATGTGGAGAAGACCCGGACAAGTGGCTTGCTAAAGTCTTAAATAACCCGGATTACTGACTGGGCCAGGTTACTTGTTTAAATGGCATCTCCTCCTGAATTGCGGAAGGTTTTTTGTCTTCAATTCTACGAGTCACTTGAATAGAATAGTGACCATCAGATTCTCCCGTATAACCTTGTAACACAGGAGTCCCGTTAATACGTATTGTCGCCAGATTTTCTTTACCCAGTAACGGCAGTAACTGTCCAACTTCCAACTTTCCTTTTGTTCCACCCAAATCTGCATTCCCCAATTCTGCAACAACCGAATATTTTTTCTTTTCCAGAATATCCATGAAATGCCGTTTAACATGTGGAGAATAATTTTCTATGGATTCAGGCGCAATAACACTTTTGTTTTCAAGATGACTAAGTAGTGGATCAATCCCCGAATACGGTAAACAGAGTAAAATCTCTGATTGAATATCTTGAACACTAAGCCGAACACTACCCACGAAACAATATTCGTAGGGCAACATGACTTTTGCCCTTTGAGGGTAAATGGTTACACGATTTAGATTAAGCTCCACATCTGCAATATTGAGCCAGCTTTTTTCAAAGTCTTCTATCATAGGTTGCACCAAAGCGAGTAAATCTTTCTGGTGTTCCTTCATCAACTTGCCCAGGGAAGAACGTTCGAGTGTTATTCCCGCCTTTGTGTTCAAGATCAACTTTAAAAAAAATGTATTGTCTACAAGGAACAGACCACGGCTCTGGTTCGACGTTTCAAAAATATAGATTGGCTGTTTAGATACAGAACTCAAAAAATTTTCAAAACGTATTTTTTTCACATTTTCCGTAGAAACCTCAAACATCAGGTTCTTTTTCGCATAAAGCCTGTCCTGTATAAGAGATGCCCATCTTCGGAATACAACATCCATTAATTGGTGTCGCCCTGTTGTCAGATGAACTTCTGCCAGTTCAAAAGTCTTTACGGGAATGTCTTTTTGGTGAAGCATAGTTTAAATTATTCCTGAACGATACCAACAATTCGAATACCAAGTTTATCATTGTTGATTTGTATAACTTCCCCAAGAGCAATTGTTTTACCATCAAGCACTAAATTCACTGGTTCTCCTGCAACTTTATCTAGTTCAATAATGCTCCCATAAGTTATCTGTGTGATTTCTTCGCCTGTAAGTTGAGTACGTGCTATTTCAACCACGGCTTCATGGTGAAATTTTAAAAGCATGTCTGCATCTAAGGGGACTGCTGATGTTTCTGATGCCTCAATTTCAATTGGCATTTTGCTCTCTACTTTTTCAATAACAGGAGTTTTCTCAATTTCAGGCTCTACTTCTACTGAATCAGATGAATCCATTTGCGCACCTGTTACCTCATTCTCTTCCGGGGAATCTGCTGATGTTTCTGATGCAAAATTTTCCTCCGTTTCATTATCAAATTTTAGTTCATCAATTTTACTTTCTCCAATATCAACCAGTTCAGTATCAGACTCTTCAGAATCTTTTATGTCATCTAAAGCATCAATTCCAAGCTCCAGATCTTCTGTATCATTTGCTTCACTATCTTCACTATCTTCACTATCTTCACTATCTTCACTATCTTCACTATCTTCACTATCTTCACTATCTTCACTATCTTCACTATCTTCACTATCTTCACTATCTTCACTATCTTCACTATCTTCACTATCTTCAGAAATCTCGGGATCGTGCAGCATCTCCAAAACCTCAGACGACTCAGTATCGGCCTCCTCAGCAGAAAGACTTTCTACGGATTCTTCTACAGCATCAGTTTCACCTGATGAATCTGTCAATTCCTCTGGATCAAGATCTTCGGACAAATCTAATTCTTCCACTTCTTCTTCTGTACTTTCTCCAGAAATTTCTGCATCGTCTGATGCCTCAGACTCAACTACATCTAATGCTTTGTCAATTTCTCCATCAATATCATCTACAAAAGAATCGTCAGAATCTGAGTTTTCTTCGCTTTCGTCACCATCCAGTTCATCCAGCAAGCTTTCTACGGAATCACTACTCTCTTCTTCAGTTTCTTCCTCTTCAAAAACCATGTCTTTTTCTCCATTTACTGATTCATCAGTTTCTTCTTGTTGAAAATCCATTTTTAAATCCTCAACAAGATCCCCAATTTCATCCATGCCAAGATCTATTGGCTCTTCATCCGGTTCACTATCTAATTCTTCTGACTCAGTATACATATCATCCAAATCAGATTCAGCAAGCCATTCTGAAGAATCATCTGTGATTTGATCATCATCTAACAGTTCTGTGTTTCCAGGTTCAACTAAAATATCGGTAAGACTGTCCTCCTCAGATAGTTTAATTTCAAAATCATCAGACTTTTCTGCCATTGACCCTCAAATTAGACGTTTTTCTTTTACTGAAAGTTAATAAATTATTTAAACAGTATGTTGACTTAAGAATATAATCTTCTCTTTTTTTCAATTTAATCATTTTCCACGAATGAACTTCACTAAAAATGCCATATCCGGCTTGGTTTTGGCAAGTCATTTCTTAAAATAGGTAATTATTTTAGCATTTTTCAGTTAATAAAAAAAACTTGAATTGCTTTTAAATTCTATCAACCTGTTACTTTTTTATAATAATCATATCATTGTTAAAGATTAACTTTTGATTTAAACAAGGATTTACAATCATGATACCTTCGGATATGATAAAGTTTAAACTTGGCAGTGCCCGTTCAGTATTACTACTTGAGTTAATCTGACTCACAGGCTACCACAATATTAATGAAAATACTCAAAAAAATTTTCGGTCCTGAAGACTCCCACAAGGAGGTCAATACCATTCTTGCCCGTGGTAAAAGTCTGCTTGAAAAAAACTTCTATGAATGGGCAACAGTAGAATTTAACAAAGCTCTTGCACTGAATCCAAAACTTGCTGCAGAAACTGTAACCAAACTATTTCAGGAAATGCAAGGTGGTGGCAACCCTGACGGGATAATAAGTCTGGGTATAATTGTCCTAAAAATGGATCCTAAAAACGTAGATCTTGCCAATCAACTTGGTAATACATACCGCAAAAAACAAGACTGGAATCAAGCAAAAAATATGTACTTGCACTGCCTGAAGTATGATCCTGATTATAAAAACGCTGTTTATAATCAGGCTGCAACCACAGCAAAAGTTGAAGTTGCAGATGGCATGGCTATCTCCGCCATTGACGAGTTTGAAAAAATGACGGAGTTTGTCCTTCCTGACATTGAAGAGGGCATGGGAATATTAGTCGAAATGCAAACTAATTTTGCTGTTGATACGGTTGAGGTTGATCAAGAAAAAGGTCCAGACGAAATTAATGAAACAAAAGTAATGCCTGAAAAAGTGGCTAAAGAAGACAATAATATAAAAATTAAAACCAATACTGATACTGATACTGATACTGATGAAGACAAGGAGGATTTAGACAGTATTGACGCTGTTCAAACTTTCAAATACATTACTTCCAATCTGGAGGCAGAAAGCTTACAAGAAAAGGAAGCTATTTTCACACTTGGCATTTATTGTTTGAAAAATAATAAAACAAAGATCGCCCAATATTCATTGAAACGATTGCTGATGAGGGATAAAGAAAATATGGATTTACGTTGTTTCCTTGTTCTTGCAATTTCAATCGATGGTAAGATAAATGAAGCAATTAAATCTTTTCAAAGCATACTTGGTCGAAATCCAAATCATCGCTACACCAATGTAAACATGGGGATACTGTTAAAACGGAAAGGAATGATTCAGCAATCCCGAGTTCGTTTTTTCACTACTTTCAGGCTACTTGAGCAGTCTAATGGTAACTACGATATGAATGCATGTTTGGAAAATGCAGATACACTTTTCAACAACAATCAAAAGAAAAAAGCTCTCGAAATTTATGAACCGCTTATTTCAGAAATCACATCAGAAGTTTTGCTGCACAGAATTGCTAATGTTTATCTTGATAAGAAGTTATTGGATGATGCACTTGAAATTTATAAACGTATTTTTCGTAGAAACCGTCAAAATATAGAGGCCCGTGAAGGTATTAAATCTATTCATAAAGCATATTTGATTGAATCCGAAAACTGTCTTAAAAAAAATGACAAAATAAATGCAGTAGTTAATATTGAAAAAGCTCTAAAAATTGCGGCAGGTATTAATCTGATTCAAAAAGCTATTAGTATCAACCTGCTTCTCAAAAATGAAAATAGAGTGGTGGAGTTGGAGGAGATGCTGAAAGATACCAAAAGAAAAGAGATTCAAAGTAAAGTTCAGGAAAAAATCAATAAAGCAGAGGAATCTGAAAAAAGGACTGATTACAAAGGAGCTATCCGTTACTTTCAAGAGGCAATCAAGATTGAACCACAAAACAGCACATTAAAGAAATTAATTGACCTTTGCGTCCGCATCAATCGTCCTGATTTAACTGAAAAAATTACAGAATGGTTTAACAAGTATCAATATTCTATTCTGGAAAAAGAAAAAAAACAGGCTCATGAGGAGTTGAAGCAAAGCAAAAATAATGGTGATAAATCTCAGAAAGATGGAATTTGATGCACAGGAAACGGGGATTAAATGGCGACTTCCATAATTTATTAAACTTGGATTCATTGGTTGATATTGTTTCCAACAATGTAGGAATACTCATTATATTAGCTGTGTTCATGGCAATGTTTTCACTATTGGGGAAGAATGAGCAGGTAATTCCAAAAACACAATCCACAGAAAATATTAAAAAACTGAAAATTCCCTGGTCTCATGTATCACAAAAAAACATCCTTTTAATTTTTCTGCGGAGTGACCGTTTATTGTACCTAGATCGTACTTTAGTTTATCAAAGGCTAAAAAAATATCTCTCTGGTAGTGAACCTTTACCAAAACACGTCAATCTGGATCAATTTTCCATTGAACTCACAGTCGGAAGTGGAGACGCACACTGTCTTAAATTTCTTCCTTCTCCGAGATCAGGACAGTGGTGGCATCAGTTTTCTCAAAGTAATGGGGTGATGGAAAAATTAATGAAAAAATATCCTCCAGAAGAAAACTACTTTTTTTTCTGGGTTGACCCAGACAGTTTTGAAATGTTCCGTGAAATAAGAAAATCTTTGTGGGCTCTAAACTTTGAAGTAGGTTGGAAGCCAATCCGAATTGAAACCCCTTTGCGTTACTGCAGTGGTGTTGGTCAAGCACGAGAATTTCTACCACAATAACAATATGCTCAAAACAGCAATAATGCCTGTCACCAAAAAGACAGCTAGTTCTGCCAGTGATAAAGCCTTGATTGCAAAGTTAGTCAAGCAAATTCGGAACTATGTTCTGGAATACGGTACAGTTAAAGATTCAGAAATGCTTGAACAAGCCATTGCTGATATCCAGAAACACCACGAACATCAAAAACGGAAATCCGGACAACCGGTCATTATTCACCCCCTTCGTGTGGCAAACTATATCTGTCTAGCAGGACTGGATGCCCCAACAGTTGTAGCAGCCATTCTTCACGATATCATTGAAGATACTACAATTACACACAAAGACATCAAAAATCGATATGGTGCCTGGTATGCAGATATTGTCAGAGGATTAACTAAAATAAAATTTCTGGAAAGTCCAAAAGAAGGAGAAGCAGATTATTTGGAAGCAACTTATCAGCGTATGTTGAAAGCCATGACACAGGATGTTCGTGCTTTGCTGATCAAGCTGTTTGACAGACTCGATAACATGAGAGACATGGAAGCCATGCCCCGCCACAAACAGCGTAGAATCAGCCTTGAGACTCTAAATGTATATGTACCTATAGCCGAACGACTGGGACTAACTCAGATTTGCCAGGAACACACCGAGCTCTGTTTCAAGTTGTTGTATCCAAAGAGATATAATAAAACACTCACAGATATTGATGAACTGAAAAAAGCACGAATTCCAACTATAAATGGAATGAGGATTTCTTTGCAGGAAACTCTTGAAAAACATAATTTAGAATATAAAACGATCAATCCTCTATTTGTTCATCCTTCTCACAGAATTCAGGAAAAAGGTCCTATTGACCATGTTTTGGAAGGATTCAGGATCATTGTTAATAACAGCTTGGACTGTTTTAAAGCACTTGGAATGATCCATACCAGTTTTAATGTAATTCCTTTGAAAATTAGAGATTACATCAGTAACCCTCTCTGGAATGGTTATGAAGGAATCCAGACAGAATTAAGGATTGAGGGAGAGCAAACATGTATTGAGATTGTTTCTGAAGAAATGTTGAAAAAGAATCAGCATGGAATCATGGCTCATTGGCAAGGAAGTCCAAATGAACTAGCTGACTATTACAAGATATACCTCAATCAACTTGATCAAATGGCTGGTGATAAAGATGTTCGAATGCTGGAAGTTATGAGTTATGTACAGTCTGATCAGATTCAGGTCTATAGTCCCAAAGGGGATATGTTTGTTTTTCCAAATAATGCTACAGTGCTTGATTTTGCTTATGGAATTCATTCAGAACTTGGGAACCATTGTATTGGAGCTCTGGTTAATCCTTCTTCAGTAGGAACAACAAAAAAAAGGGTCCCTCGTGAACGTCAGTTATTTGCAGGAGAAACCTTGCTAATTCTCACAGACCCTGGAGTTCAACCAAGAGAGGAATGGCTTGAACAAGTTAATACTTCAAAGAGTCGTTCCCAAATTAAACATGCTTTAGAACAACAAAAAGTAATCAGTGCCAGAAATTATGGACGAACATTATTAGAGAGGGAATTGCGAAAATTTGGCGTAGAGAAAGGTGCCGATAATTGGATTAAATCTAAGGGTATAAAAGAGGCACTTAAAATAGAAAAATTATCGGCAAACAAATTTTTTCAGGAAATAGGTCTACAAAAACGTCCCCTGAAAATGTTTCTAAGAAAATATAATTTGCTTGAGTATCAACAGACTGGACGTTTAAAAGAGATGTTAGGTACAGAATTTTGGGAAAATATATTTGGTGGCAACAAAAATATTTTTTTGATCGAAGATGTTAAAAACCCTTTAATTCGATTGGCGAGTTGCTGTTTCCCAATTCCTGGAGACAAAATCAGAGGTTTTATCTGTAATGACCAGGAAATTGAAATACACGTCACAAACTGCTCCAAATTAACTCGTAAAAATAAACGTCTGCAGCAAAACAAAATTCCAATTGATGTGGCTTGGAAAATCTCAAAAAAAATAACTCGTTCTCACATTATTCATTTCCAAGTGATTGATGGAAAAGGGATTCTTTTTAAAATAACGAAAATAATAAAGGATGCAGGTGTAGCAATAATTAATTCCGAAACCTCCGCTAAGAAAAATAAAGAGGCAGATATTCGTATAAAACTTGAATCGATTTCCTGGCCAGTTTTTCATAAAATAGTTGTGAAATTGAGACCATTAAAATTTGTAAAGAAAATCTGGGAAGAATTTCCCGATAGTATTTAGTGGTATATAAATCTTAGATGTATGTTTTAAAAAAAAATAAAAGAATAGCACTCTAATTTATTATGGAACTTCCAATCTGGATGGAAACCCGCTTGATGCAGGTTTGTGACTTGGTCTTTGCTTTAATACCCCAACAGACTCCTACTCTTGAAAAATTAGTGGAATGTAAAATTATTTCCCACCGCGGGCAGCATGACAACCAAGAAATTTTTGAAAACACTTTGACTGCATTTGATCATGCGCTAGAAACGGATGGGATTTGGGGTATTGAATTTGATTTTCGCTGGACAAAAGACTTGTATCCAGTTGTTTCCCATGATCCGGATTTAATGAGATTGTATGGTTCTAATACAAGGATTTCAGAAACAAAACTGGAAGATCTAAATCGAATCTGCCCTCATATTCCAACACTGGAAGAAGTACTTCAGCGCTACGGGGGTAAATTGCATTTAATGGTGGAGGCCAAAGAAGAATTTTATCCTCAACCGGAAAAACAAAACAGGATACTGAAAGAACTATTTTCTCAGTTAAAACCTCAAAAAGATTTTCATTTGCTCTGCCTGATTCCAGAAATGTTGAAATTAGTGACTTTTACCGAAAATTCAGCAAAAATTTTGGTTGCGGTTTTTAATGAAAAAATATTAAGTGATATCTCGTTAAATGAAAACTATGCCGGTCTGGGTGGGCATTATCTGTTACTTCACAGAAAATTAGTAAACCAACATTTGGACTGCGGACAAAATATTGGAGTTGGTTATCCCAGGTCTAAAAATAATCTTTTTAGAGAAATTAACCGTGGAGTGGAATGGATCTTCTCCAATGACGCAGTAGGTTTGAGCAGCCTTCTTCATGCAGAATTGAAGAAGGCTCAAACAATCGTTGTGGAAGGAAGTGTCAACTAACAGTAAAAGAGACGCAAGCTATGAGTGATAAAACTGTTCGAGTTTTATTCACAGGGGGAGGTTCTGGTGGTCCTACCATACCACTGCTGGCTTTGGCACAGGAAATTCGAAAACTAAAAAAGAACTCCGAATTTCTTTTCTTAGGCAGTAAATTAGGTCCGGAAAGAAAAATGGTAGAGCAAGCTGAGATACCGTTTTCCATAATTCCTTCTGGCAAATTCAGGCGTTATTGGAACTGGAGAAATTTTATCGATCCTTTGTATATCCTCGGAGGTGGAATAACAGGTTTGATTTATTTGCTCCGTTTCCGCCCACAGGTTATTGTTTCTGCAGGAAGTTTTGTTAGTGTACCTGTAGCTTATGCCGCCTGGCTTTTAAGGATCCCTCACGTGATTATGCAAATGGATTTGCGCTCCGGACTGGCTAACCGCATGATGGCTCCAGTTAGCAGTGCGCTTGTATTCTATTTTGATATTACTGCCAATCAGTTTCCTTCCATATCTTTGAAAAGAAAAATAGGCCCGGTTGTACGTCAGGAAATATACTCTGCCAGTGTAAAACGTGCAAATGAACGTTTTGGACTACATCCGGAACGCCCGCTTATACTTATCACAGGAGGTGGTCAGGGAGCAGTTGGTTTGAATGAAGCCATCTTTCCCTTGATAAAACATTGGCTTGTTGATTTTCAAGTTGTACACCTCACTGGAACAAAATGGAATAATTCTTTGGAACAAGAATCTTCCACTTTTTCTCATCCGGATTACCACCCGATAGAAACTATCCATGAGGGCATGGGGGACTTGCTTTCCAGGAGTGAAATAGTGTTGACACGCGCAGGAATGGGAATTCTCGGTGAGCTTGCTGTTTTACAAAAAGATACTGTTCTCATTCCACTTCCAGGAACACATCAGGAAGATAATGCTTTGATTATCAAAAAATACAAGGCTGCAGAAATAGTTTCCCAGGTAGATTTAGCTTCCACTGGCCTAGAGTGGTGGAATAGTTTTTTGGAAAAACGTGTTCCGGGAGAAATGGGAAAAAGGCTTCATGAAATTCTGCAGGATGGTGGTACAAATGATTTTGCACAGTTGGTTTTTGAGATAACTGATGAAAGGTGAAAATGGTTCTAAAATTAAAATGTTGCAAATTTTTCAATGCTCTAATTTTAAAAGTCAGACATAGTGAAGGTTTGTGGATCATAATCCTTTTATTATTCTTTGGTACCACGTCCTGTGCACTTGGAAGCGGAAAGTTTTACGAGTGGTGCAAAAAAAGAGAATTCCCAACCATTTGTAAAAAATATTTTTAGTAAATTATATTTGCGTCTTTGATGAAAATTGGAATCCTTTGTGCCATCCCCAAAGAAATACATTTTTTTGAATTGCTTCCAAATTCTGGACAGCGGGTTGGTGGTAGAACTTTTTTCAAAAGCAAACATTCTTTCCATGAGTTGATTATAGTTGAATGTGGGATAGGAAAAGTCAATTCAGCGATGGTTTCCACGATTCTAATTCAGCAATTTAAGTGTGAAATTCTTATTTTTTCTGGAATCGCGGGAGGGATTGATCCGGATATGAAAATTGGAGAAGTTTTGATTGGTGAGTTTTTGATTCAGTATGATTACGGTGCACTGAAAGACGGAAATATCCAAGTTTACCGTGCTGGGGAAATACCGATGGGGCTACAAAAAAATAAAGCAGAATTTGTTATAGATCCACAGATAAAAGAAATAATCAATACCGCACTTCCAGATGTCCGGATGGGTACTATCCTGACTGGAGATGTTTTTCTTCAGTGTCAAGAAACCAGGAAAGAGTTGTATGAAAAATTTGGTGCACAGGCAGTTGAAATGGAAGGAGGAGCAATTGCTCAGGTTGCAGAACAATTTGGAATACCTGCAATCGTGGTACGTTGTCTCAGTGATTTAGCTGGAGCAAATGGACACAATCTTTCCTCTACATCATTGAAAAAAGCCGCAAAGAATTCATTCGAAACTGTGCAGTCCATTTTGAATGCTTTGCTCTAATTGCAGATCTTCAAAAATAGCAGCTGAGTTCAAAATAGGGTGACCCTGCGCCTAATTCCGGATTGATCCGAAATCCATCTTTTGCAACTGGATAAATTTCTTTGACCCTGTTGTATTTGCGGTTAAGGTTATTATCTCTGCAAACAACGCTGACGGATTGCCTTTTATCTTCAAAAACACAGACTAAAGTTTTTCCTTCCAGCAGCAACTCAGATTCTATTCGTGTCCAAAAATTTACCATCCTGCATTCAGCCAAATTTGCTGCAGATTTGATTTTTCCTTCTGAATCAACAGGGATAGTGTGGCTCTCAGTTCCGTAACCATTTTCGGAAACCAGAATTTCCCATTTAAAATAGTCTGCAAATAATTCTGTAGAGAGGATGATTGAAATTAGTAAAATAAACAACCATTTAAACATAAATGATCTTATTGTAAAATTTTGTTCCAGTACCATAAAAGACACAAAAAATAGTTTTCTTGAATGGTCATGGAATTCTAAAGTCTTTAATCCAAAAAATTTTCCAATCTTGTCACATCCGTTCTGGTGGTGAGATTCCAATTAGGTGAAGACCCTGCAGGAGAGTTTCAGCAACACAGTGAAATAATAGTAATCTGGCAGCTTGCAGCATTTCAGTTTCAGCATGCTTTACTGAACATGTGTTGTAGGCACGGCTGAAATCTTTGGAAAACTCATAAAGCATCCGGGCAAGTAAGGAAGGACGGTATTGCTCACCGGATTTAAATACAGTGCGATTGAAATCCAGCATCTGTCGTAAAAGCTTTTTTTCATTGGGATGTGCTAATAGTGAAAAGTCCACATCTGCGACCACTTCACGCGAAATTTGCCGACAAATACTCCTTATTCGCACGTAGGCATAAACCAGATAGGTGCCGGTATCTCCTTCAGAAACCAGCCAGTCGTCTATTGAAAACACAATCTGCTTATTTGAGTCTTGATTTAGCATACCGTATTTAATGGCCGCCACTGCAATTTTTTGAGCCGTTTCCTCAAGTTCTTTCTTACTCCATTCCTGCTGATGTTCTCCCAGATGATTGGATTGGATACTTTCAATGATTTCTTTGCGCAACTGCGTAAACAAAATCACATTTCCTGCACGAGAACTCATTTTACCTTCTGGAAGCATCACAAGTGCATACGGCAAATGGAAACAGTTGTCGACTTGCTCATAGCCCATTCTTTTGAGGGTGGCAAAAACTTGTTTAAAATGCAACGTCTGTTCAGCCCCAACCACATAAATTGAGCGCTTCACTCCAAACTGGTTAAATTTGTGTTGTGCAAGTGCAAGGTCTTTTGTGGAATAGAGGGTGTTCCCATCTGATTTCAGGAGCATAAAAAAACCAAGTTCTTCCTCCTCAAGATCAATCCCAATTGCACCTTCTGAATACTGAAATACCCCCTTTTTTTCTCCTTCAATTACAATTTGCCTGCCTTCTTCATCAACCTCGGACTCATAGAAAATATGGTCAAAACTTACATCCAGCCACTCATATATTTCTTGAAAATCCAACAAAGACCATTCACGCGTTTTTTCCCATTCTTGAATGAATTGCTCGTCTTTTGCTTCCAGTTTTTGCTGAATTTGACTGATTTCTTTCTGAAACTTAATTTTCTCTTGACCTTCTGCTTCATCCAGTTTTTTTACAGCTTGCGTGTAAAGTTCACCTAACCACTCTCCACGAAATTTTTCTGGAGGAGTTTCAGTGTTATAATTACTATAAAACCACAAACATTTTGCTATATGTGCTCCAACGTCACCAATGTAGTTTGCTCCGACTACATCATAGCCGTTGTAACAAAAGATACGGCACAAACTATCTCCAAGCGCCACATTACGCATATGTCCAACATGAAAACCTTTGTGTGTATTTGGTTGAGAAAATTCAATCATCACCCGTTCACGGGAAATGTTGGAGGGCTCTGTAAAATATTTTCCACAGAAAATATCCGGTAAGACTACTTCAGCCATTACAGCAGTAGAAACAGTATAATTCAGATAAGAGTCTTTTGCCTGGATTGAAATTAAAGGGGTTTCCGGTGAGATATACGATTGAAGCTTCTCTGCCAGTTCCACAGCAATTTGAAAGGGGGGGCGTCGCAAACTTTTAGCAAAGCTAAAGCAAGGGAGTGCATAATCTCCCATATCAGGATTGGGTGGTTTCTCAACTAATTCGTTGAATGATGATGTATCCCAAGTTCTTGAATCATCAATGTTGTTTAGAACCTTTGCAGTCCAATCACAGATCGTTTGTTCAAATATATTCATCCAAGATCAATCGTTAAATCTTGGGCAACCCATTTATCTACAGTACTCAACAAACCTGCTTTCGATCATTATTAATGAAACTTTAAAGATAAAATTTCTTTCAACCTTCAACTTTTTCCCGCCGCACTATTCTTCCACGTTTCAGATCATAGGGGGAAAGTTCTATTGTGACTGTATCTCCAGGAAGTACACGAATCTTATACATTTTCATTTTTCCCGACAAATGGCCAATAACAACATGATCATTTTCAAGTTTTACCCGAAAAATACCTTTGGAGGATTCAAGTACAATCCCCTCAACTTCTAGTTTATCTTCACTCAAATGCTGTTCTCCTTTACTAAAAAATTTATCTAAGTTATTTTAGTTTAATATAAAGATTTAACAACTTATAATAATTAAATTCAAGGATATATCAAGTGATTTGAAGACTTCAGACTTTCTTGGATCGTTAACCGAAAATTGATTAGCATGCATCCGGTTATTATTTCTTCTTTTTATCCGGTGAAAATATAATTAAAATCCTTTATAATCCATGATAATCAAAAAAAAATATTTCAAGCATAAATTATTCTCACATCCGGATAGAACCGTATAAATGGACCCATGGAAAGAACGTCGCGCTCCTTACGGTGTTCAACGGAAAAACGATCATCGTGAGGATTTTGAGCGAGACAGAGCAAGGGTAATTCATTCTTCAGCATTCCGAAGATTGCAGGCAAAAACACAAATACTCGGAGTGTTAGACGGAGATTTCCATCGTACACGTCTGACACATTCAATGGAAGTGGCTCAAATTGGACGGGGTCTTGTACTTAATTTTTTACAGCGATATCCGGAACTCAAAGACCTGCTTCCCCGACTAGAACAGATAGAAACGACAGGATTGGCCCATGATTTGGGACATCCACCTTTTGGACACGGTGGAGAGACTGCTCTCAATTTTGCAATGTGCGACTGTGGAGGATTTGAAGGCAATGGACAGACATTGCGAATTCTCACAAAACTGGAATCACACACACCCAAGTATGGATTAGATTTAACGCGCCGTAACCTTCTGGGAGTTCTAAAATATCCTGTACCCTATTCCAAACTTTGTAAAAAAACACTACCGAAAGTATCCGGTACTTCTAAAAATAAAAATGAACAACAAGCTTGGAAACCTCCAAAGTGTTATCTGGATACAGAGCAGGAGGTGCTTAACTGGATTTTAGAACCACTTTCAGATTCAGACCAAAAACATTTCCGCGAGCAAACTTTACCTACACAATCAAATCATGGTTTTTCGTTCCACAAAGCTCTGGACACCTCACTGTTGAATTTGGCAGATGATATTGCTTATGGGGTTCATGATTTTGAAGATGGTATTGTTTTGCGATTGTTGACTCACGACCACTGGCAGGAAGTCACAAAACATTTGGATCCAAAATGGGCAGAGGATAATAATCTTCTGCAAATTGAAAAAAAACTTTTCAAACATGGTGAAAACTCCGGACACAACCGCAAACAAGCTGTTGGAGCACTGGTTCATGCACTTATTACTTCTGCAGAATTAAAACTTAATGAAAAATTTGAAGAACCCCTCCTGGGATGGAATGCAGTTCTTCAGGAAGAACCACTGCAATTCCTAAAATCACTGAAAGAAACTGTTTCGCGTCATGTCATCCAACTAAATACTGTACAAGCTGCAACATATCGGGGACGTAAGGTTGTGCTTTCACTGTTTGAAACACTCTCATCTGAAGCTGAGATGCTTTTACCTTCATCTTTTCAAATTTTATGGAAAGAGGCAAAAAGTGTTCTGGATCAAAATAGAATAGTTTGTGACTATATTGCCGGCATGACAGATCAATACGCAAATCGCTTTTATGAACGTCTGTTTCTCCCTGGACATGGTTCCGTGTTTGACAGACTATGAAACTATGTTGAGTGCAGAAATTTTTTCACACTCAATAAAAACTTAAACCCAAAACACAATAAGCTAAATTGCTTCCCACTAGACGTTATACCAACACTGTTTCAATCGGTTCCATAAAGATTGGAGGTTCTGAACCTGTTATGATTCAGTCAATGCTGACCTCTGAAACCACAAATGTTGAATCATGCATAGAAGAAATTGCAAGATTAGATGCAGTGGATTGTGAGATTATCCGCCTTACAGTCCCAAATCAAAAATCAATTGACAGTCTGCCCGTAATCCGTACTGAAATGAAGAAGCGTGGAATCGAACGTCCCCTGGTAGCAGACATTCATTTTAATCCGCAATTAGCAGTTAATGTATGTGAATTTGTGGAAAAAGTCCGCATTAATCCAGGTAATTATGTCGACCGGAAAAAATTTGAAGTACGTGAATATACTGATCTGCAGTATCAGGAAGAATTGGAACGTGTTGAAGAAAAATTGCTTCCGCTAATACAAAACCTTAAAAAATACGGATGTGCTCTTAGAATTGGTACAAACCACGGTTCACTCTCAGATCGACTGATGAACCGCTTTGGAGATTCTCCGGAAGGAATGGTTGAATCTGCTATGGAATTTTTACGTATTCTCCGGAAGCATAATTTTGAAGAAACAGTACTGTCCATGAAATCCTCTAATCCCCTGGTAATGATTGAGTCATATCGGCAGCTTGTACGAGTAATGGATGATGAAAACATGCATTATCCTCTGCATTTGGGAGTTACTGAAGCAGGTAATGAACTGGATGGACGTATAAAAAGTGCAGTGGGAATCGGCGCCTTGCTTTGCGACGGTTTTGGAGACACAATCAGAGTTTCACTTACAGAACCGTCAGAAAATGAAATCCCTGTAGCCCGTTCTATTTTGCAGTCCACACGATCCAGAATTTTTAATGCAGATTTTATTTCTTGTCCATCATGCGGTCGTACGTTTTTTGACTTAGAAAGTACCACTGAACAAATAAAATTACACACTACACACCTCAAGGGAGTTAAAATTGCGGTCATGGGGTGCATAGTAAACGGTCCGGGTGAAATGGCAGATGCAGATTTTGGCTACGTTGGCGCTGCTCCTGGCAAAATAAATCTCTTTCACGGAAAGACGTGTAAGGAACGCAATGTGCCCGCTGAACAAGCTGTGGAACGATTAATTGACCTCATCAAGGAGAATGGGAAATGGGTTGACCCTGCTTGATGGTTTCGTAATAAGTCTGAAATCAACAATATGTCATTCCGACCTTTGGTAAATATCTTAATGATATTAGAATAGTAGCATATGCAAGATTTCTCGCTTCGCTCAAAATGACAAGGATTTAGGACTATTTACAGGTTCAT
>Ga0209709_10001229_pt1 | contig 23835 bp, 23 predicted proteins | sample ArcticOcean_MG_C_2_FD_187435 | JGI IMG/M metagenome (GOLD analysis project Ga0209709, IMG submission 187435) | Marine microbial communities from western Arctic Ocean - ArcticOcean_MG_CB4_136 (SPAdes) (version 2) | ecosystem: Environmental > Aquatic > Marine > Oceanic | place: Arctic Ocean...
TATTCCGTGAAATGGATAAACTGAAAACCAATACAGCCTTCCCCATAATCCCTTTGGACGGAATGTTGCTGTTTGGATCAACTGATTATTGGAAACTTTAAACTCTAACCAAGCGTCACCTGGTAATTTCATTTCGGCAAAAAGCAACAGACGACCTTCAGTCTTATTAGCATAAAGCACTCGCCAAAAATCTAATGTATCTCCAGTATATATTTCGGTTGGGTTTGTTCGCCCTCTTCTCAATCCCACCCCTCCAAATATTTTATCTAAAATACCACGTAACCGCCATAACCAATTCGCATAATACCAACCTGTATTACCACCGATTTGCCAAATTCGATCCAGAGTTCTACTTTTATTTTCAATGGATAATTCTCTCTTATCAATAAAACAGCCATGAAACGGAACATTTATGAAATCGGAAATCTTTGAATTGATTTGTCCGTTACTAAAGGAATCCTTCCAACTTGAAATAACATCATTTGATTCAATCTTTCTAAACGCAAGTTTTAACGACTGAAGATAAGATAAAGGCTTAATCTTTAAAATTTTGGTTAAATCATTATTACGACAAATGACATTCACTTTCATGCTACCAACGAGTGAACGCGCAAGTCTGTAAGACGTAGATGTAATAAAGTATAGCCAATAGGATGATAGTTTTGGTGTAAGTACTGGAACTACAAATATTTTGCGCCACAATTTCCTTTCACCAGCAAATTCAAGAAGCATTTGCTTGTATGACAAAACTTTTGGTCCACCAATGTCAAAATTCTGATTATACGTTATCGGATTTTTTAACACACCAGTTAAAAACTTTAATACATCAGAGATGCTGATGGGCTGACACTTCGTTTTCAGCCACTTTGGAGCAACCATAATGGGTAATTTCTCAACAAGATCCCTAATAATTTCAAAAGATGCACTACCGGAACCAATAATGATGCCAGATCTTAAGCTTGTAAAATTATATCTACCCTTTGCCAATTCTTCTTCCACTGCTTTACGAGAAGCCAAATGTTTCGATAATATCTCTTCATTAATAATTCCACCTAAATAGATCACCTGATCTACACTTGTTTTTTCAAGAGCATTCCGAAAATTATTGGCACAATCCTTTTCAATTTCCTCGTAATCTTTTTCATGAGACATGGAATGAATGAGATAATAAGCCACATCAACATCAGATGGAATTGCATTCACACTACTTACATCCGCAAAATCAGTCTCGATAACTTTGATATTATCAATAAAGGATAATGGAACATTAAATCGATTTTTATCACGTACAGTACAAATGACTTGATGCCCGCTTTGCAGGAGAAGCGGTAAAAGACGTTTCCCAATGTAGCCAGTGCCACCTGTTAAAAGAATTTTCAATCTATTTAGGAGTGTAAATCAGAATTATATTATTAATCATAACAACGGCATAGGTCGCTAGTATATGTATAGTTGTGTTTTATACGCATGTAGATAAATACAAAGGGCTAAGATCATTGTGAAAACCAAGGTTGCAGTTCTATAAAATACTTGGTTATGTATATAATAATCTTGAACTTTACAATAATTCTATAAATAAACATACGTATTTTAAATATGAAGTATTAACTGGTCGAGACATAGCATCATTATTCCCTACAAGCATAACAAAATTATTAGCTTATAGGAATACAACAAGGAGGACTCTGCTATGTCGTCAACCAGTATAGATCTAATGTTATTGGTATTCGATTTTAAGGAATTAGCTATTTTACTTGATTCAATAGATAAAGATTCTTTCACGCTGGATCTTCTATTTCTTTATTGTAATAGTATTTATTTTTAATTCGAACAGCACAGCTGTAACAAACGCACTTCTTCTTTCCAAATCTTGGAAAATTCTGGTAATACTTGTATTGAGCGGTTTGGTTGATTGTAATAGCTTCCCATACTACCCCACACTCGGGACATGCCATTAAGTCCACATCTGCGTTTCTTGCATCAATGTTTCGAAATAATCTCTTTTTTTGATTAGCATCCTTCATATCTAATCCATTTAAAACCTATTATATTATTCTTATAATACTTCTATAATAATAGACAAGATACAGAAGAAGTGCCTTAAATGTCAAGGCATTAATGAGCGTATTGAGCGTTTTATAGTATATTAATATTTATATATTACAACTATATTACAAATATTTATTTGATTTGAACTAATATTTCATTGTGGCGGAACGGCGGTAGTGCCCAGGGTGAATTATACTGCGCCACCATAAAATTGCCAATTTTACTCAAACTCAGTTCATTTATTCTCGTTTCAAGTTTTTTCTGGTAGTCGGCTACTCTGTCTTGGGTCGCCCAGCCACCGAATTGAATAACGGCAACTCGATTTAGAGATCTCTCTTCTAATTTTACATGATCCAAAATAGGTTGGGGTAGCATAGAGATATTATATTCTTTAGGCATCACAAACAGTATCTCGTGTTCTTCAAAATCTGTTGAAAGTTTTTGGGAAATAACTGGCGCCGTCATTGCAATGCTCATTTTTTTATCATTGCCACCAAAAATGTAATTCGCAATACGGCGGAATCCTTCACTCATTGCCACTCCATAATTTTGATGAACGTTAGTCTTAGCTATAACCATTGGTTTATATTCTCGAATCTCTACATTACCATAGTTCTGAATTACTTTATACTCAGGTTTTTCAATAGCCATTATTGCGCTCACTCCAAAAATGTAAATAAGTATGTTTTTCATGTTGCTGTTGTTGTTGTTGTTGTTAATTAAATCTTATCATTACTTTTTAAAAGGAATGAGAGCTGCAGTGTTGGCTTTATATGTTTGGTATTCATCTAGATTCCCCCATTTCTTATCAGCACTCTCTTCTAGCAGATTTATACCACTTACCCTGGTCAGCATCAGGATGACGAATAGCGGTGAAATCAAGGTCGCATATTGCCAACCCGAAAGTACCGGAAAGGATATTACCGCCATACCGATCCAAATCAGAATTTCGCCGAAATAATTTGGATGGCGTGATATAGACCAAAGGCCTGTTGTAATAAACTGCCCATGGTTGGAGTCTTTCTTCCTGAACTGCCTTTTCTGTTCATCGGAAATCACCTCAAATAAAAATCCGATGACCCAAATAATTCCGCCAATACCTAAAAATAAAACACCATTTATATCTGGATTATTTAGAATTAAAGTCAAAGCATTAGCCGTTGTCAGAAAAACCCATAACGCTGAAAGACTGAAAAACATCAAAAATTTGAAAAAGGATTTTTTGGCTTCAGAAAATCTTTTATCTTCGCCCACATGAAAGACCCGAATAAGTAAAAATAAACCTAGGCGCAATGCCCAGATGAGGACCATTGCAGCAATAATTTTAGAGAGCAATGACAGTGCATTACTTTCACTCGCAATATATACCGCCAAACCGGTCATGGCAAAATATGCTACTGTTCCGGTGATATCATAAAATTTTTCCGTCTTTGCAAAGAATGAAGGTAAAAAAAATATCCAATGAATAAGGAAACCTATTCCCACTATGAACATTAATGCTGGAAATCCAGCAAAAGATGGACCACCATAAGACCCTGCCCAAGCAAATGCTCCTGCGATGATGACTGAAATGATTGAAATAAAAATATCCCGCATGTTTACAGACCCTTATTTAATTGAATGACATTTAATTTTTGCAGCAAGGATGCAAATAGACACCCCAAATCAATTTCAAACCAACGGTGGGCAAAATTCGTATTATTAGGTGTTTTATGATGATTATTTTGGTAGAGTTCACCCATCATCAGTAAATCAACAGGCAATGTATTCTTTGAATTATCTTTGAGTTCCTTGAAATTGCGATAGCCAATTAGGTGGCCAAACCAATTGACGATAAATCCATGAATAGGTCCCATAAGAATATGTAATGGAATTAAAAAGAAATACCAAGGGGAAGGCGCGAAAACCCAATAGATACTAATGTAGAAAAATATAAATAGCGCCCGTACTGGTAATAATTCGGCAATTTTTTCCAAAGTTGGCCAACGGGGTACATCCGCAATTCTGATTTTATTATGAAACAGCTGGTTAACAAGATCACGGTACTCTATAAAGGTTCTCTTATTAAATTCAAAAATATTTTTTATATACTTTGGTGAATGAGGATCTCGAACCGTATCAGCATAGGCATGATGTCTACGGTGCATAATAGCATAAGCAGCTGGATTTAAAAAAGAAGAACCTTGGGTAATAAATGTGAAAATGTAAAATACCTTCTCCCAAGTCGGACTCATCGTGTACAACCTATGAGATGCATAACGATGGAGAAAAAAAGTTTGAAAGAACAGGGACAAGTACCAATGGGCGATAATTATTACCAGGATAATCATATTAAATTGAATTAAACTACTTTTAAGTTTATAGATGCTATTGGCTTCAAATCATTCTGCGCAATTAAAGATTTTAATTGTGTTAACGGCTCATTTAAAAATTTGAAGCTTAAAACATAATTGGCAAAATGTATTCCGATACGTTTTTGCGTTAGCGTATCAGGGTCAATATTAGTCGCTTTAGCTGGCTTTACATAAAATATTTTCATTCAGAATTACTTTTAACAAATAAATAATGAGACACGCCCCATTCATTGCCATGATTGATTCCAAATAATTCCGCGCAGGACATAAAAAATATTCGCCATCTTTGCCACCATATTTTAGCGTTTTTATGACCGTAAGTTCTCGAAAATATATCAATAATATGTGCTTTGTGCTGATCCATTTTGTCCAACCAAGCCCAAGACGTTTGGCTGTAATGAGCGCCTGAAATACGCCATACATTTTCGATATTTAAATCTTGTTGAAAATGAAGCAGAAGCCGGTGCGAAGGCATAAGACCTCCACTAAAAAACTCTCTGGACATCCAATCGCCGGCCCCTTTATCTTCGAATGGATATACCAAAAATTTATGAGAAAATATGTGAACGAATAGTTTGCCTTCAGGTTTTAAAAAACCGTGAATTCTCCGTAATAATTCCTGATAGTTTCGCATGTGTTCAAACATTTCTACTGATACGACTCTATCAAAAATATCATCTGTCTTGAAATTATTCATATCTGCTGTGATCACATTTACGTTTTTTATTTTACTTTCACGGCAACGATTTTGAATATATTCTCCTTGGTCATGTGAATTACTGACGGTAGTAATGGTTGCATTAGGGAGAAGTTTGGCCATGAAACATGTTAATGAACCCCACCCACTGCCCAATTCTAATATGTTCATTCCATCTTTCAAATCTGCTCGCTCACATGTGATATCTAACATTACTTTTTCAGATTGGTCTAAAGTATAAATACCTTCTGGCCAATAGCCAGAACTATACTTTAAATGCTTTCCCAATACCTGTTCAAAAAAATCTGGCGGGACTTCATAATGCTGTTCATTTGCTTTTTCCGGCACCAACGCAATGGGGCTTTGTTTTAATTTTTCAACCCATAGGTGATGATGCTCTTCAAGTGCTTCGTTACCCATTTCTTTTGCCCAATCCAGCCTTTTTCTACACAAGCTCCTGATCCCAAGACGAATTAAACTATCTGGAAGTATTCCTTTTTCAGCTAATTGAATTAATGATTTCAACATAATTAATAATTGATTTTGATTTCGCGTGCTCCCGGCTTGGAAAATACGAATTGATAATTGCCGATGTGTCTTTCTCGAAACCCTGCTTCACAATAAACGAAGTAAAAATCCCACATTTTTATAAAGGCACTTGAAAAACCTAATCCCTTTATACTGGCTATACTGGATTGGAAATTTTCTCGCCAAATCTTAAGTGTTGTTGCATAGTGAACACTAATATCTTCTAGATGAACTATTGATAAATCGGTATATTTTTTCATTGTTTCTGTAACCTGTGATACAGAGATTAAACAAGAACCAGGGAAAATATATTTCTTTATAAAATCGACCGAATTTTTATATGCGTCAAAATTCTGGTCATTATACGTAATGCCCTGCATGATAAAAAGTCCATCATCCTTAAGCAAAGATGAGACTGCTTTAAAGAATACCGGTACATATTCATGTCCAACTGCTTCAATCATCTCGATAGAAACAATTTTATCAAATTGGCCTGTAAGCTTACGGTAATCATCCTTCAGCAGGGTAATCCTATCAGTTAAATCTTCCTGATTGATGCGCTCTTTCGCCAATTCATATTGCGCGTCCGAAATAGTGGTTGTAGTTACTTTGCATCCGTAATGTTTTGCCGCATGAATAGCAAAGCTACCCCAACCAGTGCCAATTTCCAGCACGGAATCCCCGTCTGTCAATTGAAGCTTCCGACAAATACGATCTAGCTTTTCCACTGATGCTTCTTGCAAAGTACTAGATTTATTATTAAATACACCACACGAGTAAGTCATAGTTTCATCCAACCATAACTGATAAAACTCATTGCTTAAATCATAATGTGCGAGGATATTTTTTTTACTGCCATCTAATGAATTTTGACGAAGACTGTGTATGTAATTATTAACCGGTTTAAATAATCTTGCCCATCCAGAGTCTAGTTGATTCATGACATCTTTATTCTGAATAACAATCCGGATAAGCGAAACCAGATTATTTGATTGCCAATATCCGGCTGTATAAGATTCAGTAACACCCAATAATCCACCGCTACCCATAAACACATAAAACTCAGGAGAAAATATTTCGACGTTGGCTTTAAGCTCGCTTCGATCATCTCCAAAATGATATTCTTCGTCACCATCTGATATTCTTAAATATCCAAATTGCAGTTGCTCGAATTTCTTTAAAATAATCTTTTTAAAAAATTTTGCCAAAAATGACGGCTTTTTAATTGCCATTAGTCTATCTGCGGCTAAATCTACACGTCTATTATCCTTCACCTATATGCTCCTTTTTTAATTTATTTGGATGGGTGATAAAAGGTGCTCCCTTAAGCCACAATTTGAGTGCCTGCCAATGGATTCTAAATACAATAAAGAAGGTTATAAATGGGAATCTTAACAGGTGCATCGCTAAATTTTTCAAATTTAGGGGAGCCCTTTGCAAAATTAAGGTTGCATCGAATACCTTATGGTTGGATTTGAAATTTTTCATATTAACAGTCAGGGAGTCTTTCGGCGACGTAAAGAACCATTCATAATCATGATCCATTTCCCAAAACGGGCTTACGTGTAACCGTTTATCTAGGCTTGCAGAAAGGTCATCTTTACCCTGAGATTTTTCCCAAATAAAATAAGTATATCTCTCCTGCCAAGGCGTATTAGTCACTTCAGCCATAATCAATTCTACTTCTTGGTCATTTTCATCAAAACAGTAATAGAAACTGACAGGATTAAAACAATAACCAAAGTACCTTAAATGGGCCAAAATACGAATAGGGCCGTTCAATATTTTACCCGTTTTCTCACGCACTGTGTTACGAACTGCTTCATCCAAAGATTGATTCACATTGCCATGATAGTCCTTGCGGTAAAATGAAATGAGGGATGGTTTATTCACGTTCCATAACCAAGATTTTTTTAACATATCATCAATTTTTGAGATATCAAAGTAAGCCATATATAGCGGATAGGTAAAAAAATGGTCGAATGGTGTGAAGCGCCTATGGCGAATAGTACCTTTATAAATATAATTACCTACTGATAAAGTCATAATTCGATCCCAAAATTTTCACAAACATCTAAGGCACTTACGACACCATCTTCATGAAAACCATTCCGCCAATAGGCACCGCAATAGTAAGTGTTATTCACACCACTAATTTCGTTTTTACGTCCCTGGGCTTTAATGCTTTCATGCGTAAATAACGGATGCTCATAGTTCAATTCTTTGATTATTTTATTTTGGTCGATAGAATCATTACTGTTTAGTGTAACACAAAATGTTTCATCACAGTCTAATCTTTGTAAGATATTCATATTATATGTCAGCATAACAGGTTTATGCTCATCTTGGTCAAGATAATAATTCCAACTTGCCCATGCCAATTTGCGCTTGGGAAGGATAGATGTGTCGGTATGGAGTAAAGCAGAATTCGTTTGATAGGGAATTGCTCCTAAAATCTCATGCTCTTTCTCGGTTGGATCAGCTAATAATTTTAGAGCTTGGTTGCTGTGAGTTCCTATAACGACAGCATCAAAAATCTCTTCATCACCCTTAGCAGTATGAGTGATAATGATTTTACCTGCCGATCTTTTAATTGTTTTGATTTCTGATTTCACTCTAATACGTTCTTGAAAAGGTTCAATTATTTTTTTTACATATTCTTTTGAACCATCTTTGATGACCCACCAACCTGATCGATCTTTAATTTGGAGCAAGCCGTGATTATTGAAAAACTTAATAAAAAACAATGCAGGCATATCCATCATCAATTTTGCAGTTGTGGACCAAATGGCTGCTCCCATTGGAATTATATAGTGATTTATAAAAGATTGTGAAAATGAGTTTTGTTCTAAGTACTGGCCCAGTGTGACTTGTGGCGACATAGACATTTGCGTTTTTGCTTTTTTATTAAATCTAATAATGTCTGCCAGCATTCGTAGAAATGAAGGGCGGAAATAATTACGTTTTTGGGCAAAAAGAGATTTGAGTGAATTGCCAGCATACTCAAGGTTTTTCACTTCTGACTTTACACTAAACCCCATAGTCGTTTTTTGCCGCTCAACGTTTAGAATATCCAGTAATTTTATAAAATTAGGATATGTTTTTTCATTGTAAACAATAAATCCCGAATCGATACTAAAAGTTTGTTCACCAATAGTAATATCATGTGTGTGGGTATGTCCACCAATGTAGTCGTTTTTCTCAAAGAGTGTAATCTCATGCCGTTTATTTAGAAGATAGGATGCTGTGAGCCCCGAAATTCCACTGCCAATAATTGCAATTTTCATAACTAATTCTTTAGAACTTTCCTGAGGTTACCAGATCTGTGGAACTTTATTAATTCGAGATATATCATAACCGACATACTCCAAATTTTTAAGAATAGATTGATAAGTTTTTTCGGGTAATTCCGGATTACGAGCCATGATCCAAACGTAATTCCGACTGGGGTAACCTATAACGGTGTAACTATATTCATCATCAAGATCGATAATGAGAAATGGCATCTTGAAAGGCCACAAAAATTGCATACGCCATTCAGCATTAGTGGTGGAATTAAAAATAAAACCTTTTGGGTGATATACTTTTTTCTTGCCGGTAGGACTGTTCTGATAGAATGAAAAAGTTGCATCAATATCTCCTTTATCATTCAACTGATAAGATTCAATTGCATTAGTAGCATTTTTTTCAAGAAAGGTGGGAATGTTGGCTATAACGTACCAGTCCCCCATAAAACGTTCAATGTCCACCTTCGAAACAGTTTTTAGTGGTTTCATTATTTCTGATTCATTTGTAAAACAACCACAAATCATAATATTTATTAAAATATAAAGTGTAAGTCTCATTTTGATTCTTAGCGATCAACTTCTTGTATTTTGCCTTCTATATGCTTCATTCAGAGCATCTTGAAAAAGGCCTACAATGCTTATCTCATTGATTATATCTACAACAAAGGTGGGTATAAAGCCACCTGGGTCCATATACAGTCTATATGAAATATTATATTTGCCTGGGCTGATCTGTTCTGATTTCCAAATACCGGCGCCATATTCTAGATATATAGCACTTGTATTGATGTTAGCGTCTTTTTCAAGAGGCTCAAGAAGTACCCAAAAACACATAGTAGTCGTATCCTGTTCGAGAATCTGTTCTCGGCTCATTTTAAAATAATATTCTCGGTCATCAAAAAAGGGTATATCAACTTTTATATATTGATACCCAATTAAATTTTTATCGGACTGGTTTACAACTTCACTTTTGAATGATTCAGCATTTGAAAGAAAAGAATTATAATTGTTCACATCCATAATGACATCAGTAATTCGATCCGGTTCGATATCAATTGTTTTGCCAACTTTAATCGCACAAAATCCTGATTCACCAAACTCTTTCATGCTAATATTAACCAAATCATCTATTTCTTTGATATCTGTCCACCCGTCATTAGAATTAAGAGATAATAATAATGGATGCACTTTATCAAATTCAGTTTGACCAATAGCAATACTCATAGTAAAAAATAAAAAGTATTTTAAAATATTTTTTCTCATTTGTTACTTACAACTTTTCCATTAAGGTAATAAAGATATGGAATCACAACTCCCCATAACAAAGCAAGTACTGATATTGTTAATAGAGAAATTTCAAAATAGAGCGCTTCAAATTTTATTCCGGTAAAATATGATAGCGGACCAAATATTGCACCAAGTGCAAAAGACATAATCCATTTATTATTTAGCCATACCAATGAATGATTAATTGTTGCGGCGAACCCTATCCACATAGCAGTGATCCAAAGAGGCGCAATATTATTTGCATAAACTCCTTGATATTCAATGATGCCTGTTTGAAGCAAAACTGAATCCACAACAGTTCCAATCAAACCAACTAGAGTTACAAATAATAGCTCTTTATTTCTATTCTCTAATCTGACAAAATGAATGAAAAGAAAGATCGACATAACTATAGGTCCAAGATATGGATAACCATTTTTCGTACCTAATACACATGCCCACCAGCCAGTTTGAAAACCAATTATATTAAACAAATTTTTGAATTTTGTCATAACCCAACTTAAATATAAAAATAAATTAAAACAAGATATATATGAGCGTTTTGAGCGTTTTTATATTTATATTATATAATTTTTTTAAAAATAAACATCGCTGCGTCATATCTACTCGTAGCTAATAATGAGTACTCTGCCCCGTTCAAGTGATTGACATAAATGTTCAAAAACAGGAGTTGAGATATTCAAATTTCATCAGGTATCATTAGCCAAATAGATATCTTCTCAGAACTGGGGTTGATCTTGATGATGTATAGGGAAGTAGAGCACCCTTTTCTCCTTTGGGCATCTGGACTACCTATATAGTGTACATTTCAATATACTTTTTAATATCAAATTTAGATTTGCAACCATTATAATTCATATACCTTATCTTTCCAAATACTGGTCGATCAAACCAAGCCCGGTCATGGATTCCACCTATGCTCCAAGCAATTCCCGTATATCCGTTGGGGTCTCTACCATCTAGTTCATATTTATCATTCAATTCTATTGCCGTTTGAAGAGCATCTTCAGGTGATGGACTCCATTCCAGAATTTTTTTTGCCCAGTACATTCGCATATATCCATGCATTTTCCCCATATTCTTCATTTGATTTTGCGCTGCATTCCATAATGGGTCATGTGTTTCCGCAGCTTCAAAATGACTGGGTGAATAAAGATATTCCCTTTCATCGTTTCGGTGTTCATTTAATGATTTTTGTGCCCATGGATGAAAACCTTCGAAATAATCATAATTGGGCTCATATTCACAAAAATTATCTGCTAGTTCACGACGAATAATCATTTCTTCCAAAAATGACTCTTTATCAATAGTTGGCAATGCTGATTTTTTTATTTCCCACGCGACTCGCTGGGATGAAATATGCCCAAAATGAAAATATGGGCTTAGATTGCTTAACCCCTTCAATGTAGGATTATTGCGTTTTAAACTATACCCTTGGAGTCCTGTTTTTAAAAAATCTAATCTTTCTTTTGCTGCTTTTTCACCTGATTTGGCCCAATCTATTTCGTGAATTGTATGATCAATATTTAATCTATCTATAATCTTTTCCCATTCTACTTTGTCTGTTTTCACATGACTGAATGGATGATAAATTGCCTGGGGAATATCAGTAAGGTAACTATCTAGATTTAATTGAATTTTTTTACGGATTGTATATGCAGCATACTCCTTTTTATAAGAACTGACCCAGCAAGGAACTATGTTATGAGAATCAACCTGGTAGATTGGGATATCTACTTTTTCTATGACACGTTTCAATCGTCTACGATACACTTTCAAAGGGCTATAGTCTACCACCATTGCACCGACGGATTGTTTATCTATTAATTCAGATAAAACGAGATCTGCATTACCTTGTAGTAAATAAAATTTTATGTTAAGAGCATCTAGAGCTATCTCTGTTTCTTGCAAACCCTTAAAAAGAAATCCATATTGTCTAATATTTGATTTGGGGAAATTTCCAATATATTGGAAACAAACAATCAGTGGAACATTATTATCTATTGCAATTTTTTGCGCACTAAGGAGAGCCCAATTATCTGATGCTCTCTTATCCCTGTTCATCCAATATAAAACTGATTTACCAAAGAATGTTCCCTTTTTAAGTACACGAATCCTACCTGGATTAATCATTGAGATTATTAACTAACTACCCGTTTTATCTTTTAAAGCATCAAGAGATGAGTTGTCTTAAATCGGAATATTTAACAAAGGTAGTGTCAACACTGGCTACGATAGAAGGGAGAAATTGTAGGCCTGTTCCGCCAAAAATCACAGAGACACCAAGTTGCTGTGCTAGACTAATTATTTCTGTAGACCGGAACTTTGTTTTCTCCAAGTTTTCTTTAACTGTTGCCATGCAACATTGCATATTACATAGATAAAATAAAATCAAATCCACCTGCTTTTTTTCAACAACTAATTTTAGATTACCTAGATCTGCATGGGAACCAGAATTAAAAACATTGTAACCACAGTGGCGTAATATTATTTCGGACATCACTACTCCTAGATCTGGCAGGTTATCTTCAAAATTAATACAAAGTGCAGACTTCCCATTAAATGATCCGTTTGGTTTATTATGATTGAGCCCTTCAGTTGATCTTGTAATTACTTTTCTGCTTATAAATGATTCAAGATGGGTGATATAACCCTGTCGAAGATCATTTTCAACAATTGCACTTGCTGGTTCAATAATTTCATCGCAGATTTCCTCAACCTGAAGATGTTTCATGTATGCGCCGTTTATAATTGTACTCACACTCAAATCATCTGATTCAAGGCTTGATTCTGCTAGTATTTTTGCTAGCTCTTTGAATTTATTCTTGCTAATTAATTCGTATATTTTTTTGTGTTTCAAATATTCTAAACCAAGCCCAATATTTTTATCTGCTGTTCTATGATTCTTATAATAGTTGCGCACATTCTGCATGGTAAACTTTCTATGACCACCAACAGTTTTAGTACACTCTATAGTCCCATTTTCAGTCCAACGCTTTAAAGTGGAAATATTGACGCCTAAGATTTTGGCAACATCGTTTGAATTAAGATATCTCATTAAAAAAAATTCCCTGACATTTAGAATAGTCTAAAATATATTTTGAGCGTTTTGAGAAAATTACTAAAGAGAATTTCTAGATCAAATTTGATTTCATTATGACCATGATGAAACAACTCTTTTGTATAACTTTGCGAAATTCTGAACTATGCCGGTATTAATTATAAGGTTGGTCCGATTATGATATATATAATACTCATATTTTAGTGAGTGCCTGAAAGAGCATACTACTGGATGCTGTTAGACCACCTGATAGACGCCACCCTTTATTTAAAAAGTCTTCGACTTTGCCAGCTAAATCTTTAGCATCTTCGGTGTAAGAAGATACTATACAATAATTTTCTTCTTTGTATATGGTGACGCTTCTCATATCTGCCTTAGGTTTTTCTATTTATTAATTCAATAACATTTTTATCAGGGTCAGTATTATAGACGTATTGAACTCCATCTCTATGGCCTTTCGCTTCCTTTAAATTGCCAACGGATGTATCCACTACAGCAAAGTGAGGAGGATGTTGCCCAGGTGTTACTAATGCCAGTGCTAAATTTTTGAATCCTAGAAGTGCCCACGAATCATCTTGGTATTTTAGGTCACAATCAAAAGTCTCCATATACCAATTAACAGATTCTTTTATATTTCTTGACTCAATTGCAACATGGTCTATATATGATAATTCCATTTTAGGTGTAATATTTATGTATTATGATAATATTTATTTTCATACAAATAATACAACTGGGGCAGACACATTTTTTATTTCTAAAGAATATCATTTTATGCCTTTTATACCTTTCAAATAATAGAACCATATTTTATATGTGACACGACGGATTAGAATTGGGAATATCATAATTGGGTAAACCAAAAACTTTTTAATTGGCATTGAATCATCCATTAAAACAGTATCTACAATGACAGTTCCATTATCATATGGTTTAACTGTATGCTGATGCTGCCAAAGATTTAATCCAAAAGGTAATTCAGTGCCACGGTCTTCAAAAGATAGATGATCTTTACTGATGCGGTAGTTCTCATGCACAACATTTATGGTCTTCCATCCAAAGAACCAGAATGAAAACGATGCTTTTTTATTATTGTCAATTCCTTCCCAGAAATTAATTCTAACAGGCTGGATCGCAGTTAAAAATTCTACAAACCTTAGATCATGAAAGGCTCTTATCACATCAAATGGATTGATATTTTTTAGGAATACTTGTTGTTGAAAGGACATTCGTATTGCATTTATTTCTTACTCTATATTAGGTGTAAAATATTTAAACGGCAAGAAATAATTAAGCGTTATGGGCGATTTGTGCTATTATATTTTATTATTTTTATTTGTACTATTATTTATTAACTCATGGTTTACCGTGTAAGTTCTCTCTTAGATTTTTCATGAACTGGCTTAATAATACTTATAATTCTGCTTTGTTTACGGGAAAACCAATCTAAAACTGGCCTTAACTGTCATTTTTAGTATAATGCCACCAATCTTACTTGTTTGACGAAAATTATGAAATATTATATTATTTCTTTCTTTGAGGAACCAAAGATATAAGCATTAATACAGTATAAAACATGAGCCCAATTAATAACATAAAGATAAAGTAATAGGGCCATTCCGGCATCAGTAATGTAAAATTAACACCCGGTGGTTTTTGAAAGGTGAACATATAATTACTTCCAAGAATCAAATTAATGACAATGATGAATATAACGAGGATGATTGTCCATTTTATGGCATCGAAATAGTCAGCCCATCTTGGGCGGTAGCCATCTATCACAAGTGCAAACATTACAAGAATGACAAGACCATGTGCAAAAAAATAGTGAATAGATATATATATTTGCTCCATCTCAGATAGGTTGGTATTAATAAATGCAAAAGTTGAACCACCAAAACCTGCAAAAAAGAACCAGTTCTGTAGAGGACGACAATGTTTAAGGCGAATGTAAATAGGGATAAGCAAAGCAGACAGGTAGCACATTTCCAAGGGCAGAGATGTGCGATAAGACCAGATACCATAATAGACCATATTCAACTGGAAGGCAAACTCATTGAAAACCACCAGCCAACTAATAGTTTGAAATATAATAGTTTTCAATTTGTTTGAACAATTGCTGTAAATCCATGCTGCAGCGAGGCAAAGTACGGTACTGATACCTCCGAAGATCACATGCTGACTTGGCAGCGCTACAATAACATTTATAACATCAGTAATCATTCAGCAATAAAGGAAGAATTTGAAGCATAGCCTAGTTTTTAATCCAATAATTCAGCTTGAAATATAGTGCGTTAGCACCTTCTGAGATCCAGGTATCATCTACTGGGGAATAAAATTTATTGTCATTCAGGTTATATACGATGAAGATAGTGCTTCCCGAACGGTATTCCCAACGTAGTACAAAAGTACCAACTGTATTCTGCAATTTGAAATCAGGATTGTCATAATCATTAAGATAATTATAGTCTTCAAGATCCATGGTCTCCGGTGCTAAAAGCCGGTAGTAATTTTTATAATCCATATCCGCAAAAAATGGCTGGACAAAACATTGGAGTGACAGATCAGGTGAAAATGTCCAATTCAGGCGCAGGGTAACATCCCGCGTTAGAAGTAAAGAATTCGCATAAACCCTAGCAGTATCATTTTGGGTTTCTACAACATCTACCCATTGCATATAGGTAGGACCCCGGTCTTGTATAACTTTTATTTCTATATTAAGTGGTTCGATAGGCTTTATCTCTGCTCCCAGACTGGCATGATATCCCCACCCTCTATTCTTACCATAACCCGAACCAATTACGGCATTTAAAACCAGCTTTTTTCTGCGGTCTGTACTAAAGGTTGGTCCGGCATAGCCCCAGAGTTCTGTTTTGTAAGCCCAGGCTTCTTCATTCCTGAAAATATCTTCATCATTGTAAGCAGGCAAAAACACTTTACTAAAAAAACCAGCCGTCCAATAATTGTTAAATAAATTACTTTGTTCAATTTCAACCTCTCGCTCTAAAACCAAACCATCACCGCGCCATTCTTGCTTGTATTTAAATTCTAGATCGTTATTAATAAAGTTTCCCCAAGGTTCCTGCTTTCGGAGTTCTACGCGTCCACCAGCCCAGTTTGTGTTATTACGTTGCAAATAACCTAGATCATTCACATCGAATTTATCATCAAAATATCCATACCAAAACCGGGCGCTCCACCAGGATGGATCCACATAACCCACGTTAAATCGGAATGCGTTCCCCGTTATATTTTCAGCATCAGAACGAACGATCTGACCATTAGTAAATAGTCTATTATCATATAAACCAAGGTTCCAATCTATTCCCGCAACGGTTGCTCCAAAGTTATTCTTTCGCGAAACATTTGTAACCATAAGCCCTACTCTGGAAACATCATTGATTAATGGTACTTCAATGCGGCCAATTGTAAAGTTTGTCCTGGGTTCAATTTCAATTCTTTTATTACTTTGATCAACACTATCAATGACCAGCATTGCTGATTCTTCAGCAGTGATAGCACTGATTAAACCGTAATTAATGCCAGATGCTGTGTTACCCATAACTTTCGTGGCCCCAAGGATTGTTGTGTAATCCGGCGCATCTTTTAATTCTCCTTCTTCCGGTAGGTTATAACTAGGAGCTCTCCCAATCCGTCGGGAATGGAACAGGGATAGACGTTGATCAAAAAATTCAGCTCCTTCAGAAAAGAATGGTCGTTTTTCATCGTAAAATGTTTCAAATGCCGTTAGGTTCAAAACGGATGGGTCTGCTTCTACCTGTCCAAAGTCCGGATTAAACGTCATTTTCATGATCGAATTTGATGTGAGCCCGTAGCGAACATCGAGCCCTAAATCAAGACGGGTCTCGGTGCTGCGACCCAAAAGTGTATAAGGTATTATCTCTAACTGTTTTGGATCGGGAATATTTTTTAGACCCAAAAGCACCCCGAGTGGGAACACACTTCCGCGCACTGCTTTAGCGCGCCCTGGCCACATGAGAGTTTCTTGAACTCGGTGTAGTCCTCTCAGAAATTCAACGCCCCAAACCAAGTCTGGTTTATTATCAAATTGAAACATTGCAAAGGGCAGATCAAATTCTGCTGTCCATCCATCCTCATCAAACGCAACAGCTACATCCCAGACAGCATCCCAACTTGGATCATAATTTTCATGACCGGAAATGGAAATATCAATCTTCGCTCCAGAAGCATTTACTGCAAAAAAATAGCCATTGTAATCATCATTTCTTGAATCAATGGAGAAACCAACCCAGTCAGAACTGGAATTAAATCCTTCCATCCAATTATCTCGACGAACCAGGGCACGTTTAATCTGGTCTGGCTGCGAATCATAGGATCGGAATGAGATGTAAAGTGATTCATCATCATAAAGGACCCGAGCTATAGTTGATTCTGCTGGATGGGCCAGTTCCAATGGATCAATCTGAAAAAATTCATCTACCGGTAGCGCTGATTGCCAAACAGGGTCATCAAGAAGACCATCTATGACAGGTGCTTCTGAACACCGGACTGCCACAGCCGCTTTGAATCTCAGGGAGTCGGGATTAAAGTCCGTTAAATAATTTGATTGTCCAAAACTTAGGGCCAGGATAATCATCTTAAATATTAGGAACTTAAAAACAGACCACTTTGGTGTCATCCATATATGAATATTCATTTGTGTCATGTGGTCGAAATAGTGTTAAATATATTTGTTTTCAGACAAAAATCAATCTGTCTTTACTTCAAAATCGATAGTGAATTCATCATAGATCATTTTATCACCCAAATCTGTGAAGAATTTTCCAGATCTGAATTTCACATCAAACAATGTACGATCGATTTTAATCTGCCCTGTGGCCAGAGGTCCTGAATCAGAAAATTTTATAATAGCTGGGAATTCAACGGAATGGGTGATGCCTTTAATGGTTAAATCACCCACAACCTTGAATGCCCCCTGGTTAAAAGAGACTTTGGTAATAGTTAGTTGAGAAATAGGGAATTTTTCTACATTGAAAAAATCACTAGATTTCAAGTGATTTTCTAATTTTGTTCTCCATGGACTTTCATCCATATCCCTAACTACAATAGAATTCATATCAACTTGAAATTCTCCGGAAATAATATCTTTTCCATCAATGACAATATTCCCTTCCTTCATTGAAATATATCCCCAATGGCTTTTGGTGACTCTATTGGCTGTCCATTTGAGTACTGCATTCTCTAAATCAACACTATAAACTTTCTCGTCACCAGAAAAAAGGAATGAAAGAGAGAACAGTATTATAAAAGCATTACGCATTTTTGACTCCTTATTTATGAATATGCCCCATCCAGTTGTAACTTAAATATATAAGCCCAACCATCATGATTAAACAACCACTTACCAGTTCCGGGTTAATATTAAATTTGAAATTACTCATTTTTTCAATCACTATATTTTTAGTATAATTAAAAGTTATCACAACTATAAATAGGACTAATGCAATCCCCAAAACATAAATGGAAATAAATTGAATAATTTCGCTAATGGTTGGGGTCATTCCTGTCATCATCACTACTGCAAACGATGATGCGCAGGGCAGCATACCCGTCAGGATTCCTACTATTATTGGATTTTCAACTTTTGTATCATGAAATTTGCTATGTATATGGCCACACTCATCAGAATGTGTATGTCTGGATTTATATAAGGCTCGACCTAAAATATAGGATCCAAATAACAGGATAATTGCAGGGCCAAGCCAGTGAGAAATATCATGAATGAATGCATTAGCAAATTCAGCCAAGACCAAGTTGAATACAACTGCAATCCCTGCTAATACTACAAAATGGGAAACGAGTAAACTGCCCGTAAGGAGAAGTATTTTTTTAAAATCAAGCTTTCCACCAATAGTATATGCCAATAAAAAAGTTTTACCATGGCCCGGCTCGAGAGCGTGAAGGCATCCAAGAAAGAAAATTGATGTTATGGTTAGTGAATTAGTCATAATATGCCAAAAAAATAGCTCCTGAATTTGGAGCTATTTTTTAATGGATTACTAATGTGTTTTAATTTGCCATCACCATATCTACAATGATGAAAACATCATAAATATTAACAACTCCATCAAGATTCATATCAGCATTTTGAGATTGCTCGATAGAAAATCCAATATGCCCAATCACATAATTAACGGTAAGAATGACATCAAAAATACTTATAGACCCATCTAAATTGGCATCTCCAAAATCAATATTAAGAGGCGGAATAGAACCAGTTGGGAATACAATTCGATCTAACCATGCACAATCCTGCCCCGAACTTTGCGCGCCATCCTTTTGATAAACCCACCTTAATGAATGCTCTCCTACCGGTATATCTACTGTGTATTCTGTCCAATCTGATTCGCCACCAATATTTAACTCAGCTGCTTCATCATCGATATAAAATTCAAGGTAATCATATATATTACCCGTGCCACTTTGCTCAGAAGATGCTTTTGCCCAAAATGATGTCTCACCTTCGTAAAGAATATTCAATTCAATGGATAATTCAGAGGTCTGGTCATTACTTATAGTACCGGATTTTGCTGAATAATTGCCGGAATAAGAATCACTATCAATGGTCCATTCAGCATCGCCCCCTTGAATCCAATCAAACGACGTAAATGATCCTGATTCAAAATCTTCTATTAGGAGACCAAGTGTTATGGGGACAGGAAATACATTTTCATAGTTTGTTCCACCTGATCCAATAATTATTCCTAACAAGGCTGTGTGACCAACAGGCGCATCATCTACTGCAGCTACTTCAATAGTAATAGTAACATGACCATCAATTTCCCACAAATATGCATTATCACTTTCCACGGCACCCAGAATTATGTTTGGATCACTGGTAGTTGCTTCAAAGGTTGGATAACTTACTGGCGAATGGCCTACATTGGTAAGTACCAGTTGCATAGTGGTTGTTTCACCCGGGTCTAGAGTTCCATTGCCTAAATCAAAAAAATCAACAGATATCAAATTATAATCTGGCGCTTCAACAGGAATATTCAATTCGTATTCCCACGTTTCTATATTATCAGTTGCCTGTATAATGAATGGGATTAGTCCACCATCATCTACATTCCAACTGACTTGGAATTCAAATGGACCAATAGTCACTTCTGCCCCGGCTGCTATAGAACCGTTTTGAATTACATTCGAATTCAATGTAACCATCCCAGCTTCGTGAATCAGGGTAAATGTCAAATCTCCTGAAGAATCCTGTCCAACATTTTCGAATGTTGTATATAGACTTCCTGCCTCCCCATAGTCAAGAATCTGATCTGTACCGCCATTTACTGCTATATTACCCATGAGCATATAGGCACCATCAGGTGCGATTACATTCACCGTTGTTTCGTAGGGCATTTTATTGAAAGCAGTTACAACCAAATCCACTGGCCCTGGGATTTCCAAGGGTGGTTCAAATTCGAGAGTGGTGCCACCGGTGGCATCTGTATAGGTTGATGCAAGTAATTCACCATCCCGAGAAATAGCCACGAGTGCTGCCGCCATTCCGGTTTCAATACTGAATTCTTCTGCGCCGATAATCATTACATCATTATGGGAAACGGTCATATCTGTTGGCGTATCTGTCCGAACAACAACAGAAGGATCACCAAAAATTGTCCAATATAAAATCTCTTCTTCACCAGCTGTACCATAACTATCAGCCATGTGCATTACCCCATTCATGGACAATCCGCCGTAGGTGCGCTTAATATTGTTTTCATAGGATTCCACCAGGATATCATTCATTTCATCCTGCCCATCCATGGGTGGACTCCAACTTTGATTTATGGTGGACATAAGAACAGCAATCGCCCCAGTAGGCAGACCATCAGTCCCTGTGGCACGAAGCCATGTTTCTGCAAAACAAGTCCCGATATGGAACTCTCCATTCACACAGGCTACTGACCAAATAAACGGGTACATACCCATATTTACTAAACCATTTACGTCTGTCTGATTCATGGGACAACCATTCCCCCACGATCCGTTGGAACCATGACCGGTATAATTGACAATGGAACGCCCATCGTTTAAAGCTGCTTCACCATCCTCGACAGTTCCCGATGGGTCATAAATTTGATCCACCTCAATGTAGGTGAAACCCAAAAGGTCATCGCGGATATTGTCCAAGTGCTCATAATCTATTTCCCCATCATCGCCTGGACCTTCATCTGACGCAAATCCTGAACCTTTTTTATACCAGTCGGCAGTAGGATCGGGGTTCATTTCGTAAGCTATGGTTCGATTGATCATCGTCTCAACATGGGTAGTATTTTCTGCAGAAAAACGTCCAATTATAATTTCAGGATAATAATCACTTCCAGCCACAAAACCATAAGAAGGATCTGCGGGGCTGTTCGACCCAGCACCATCGGAATATCTTGGTGAAGGGATCTGGGCAATGTCACCGACAAGGAGAACAAAGGCAATACCATCATCATAGTATTTTGTTTCTACAAACGCTTCAATTTCATCACTACCGCCAATGTCAGCTACATCCACCATTTCTGTTGGAATACCTTTATAGTTTTTCCATTCCACAAATGGTTCCATGGACTGCATAAATTCACCATAACAAACCACAAGCATAGGACCTTGCTCCCCCAATGACTCATATCTGTTGTTTGTTGAATAATTGAGAAAATGTTCAGCGTATATATTTTCAAATTCACGTGATCCACCTTTGGCTGGACGGCGGGTCAATGGATTGATTTGACTCATGCCATTTTGCTGAATATTTACTTTAATATGGGTATAGACGCGTAGTGTCCTTTGGATTGGATTATATTGGATGGGTTGAAAAACAATAGCTTGGCCCCGAACCGTCCGCACAATATAAGGATTGCGCATAAATACAATATCCTGAGGATAAAATTCATCTGTTTCGTAGGCTTCTCCAAATGTATAGGGCACAGATGCGGGATCAATATTGCGGGTTAAATTCCCTTTTGAAGAAATAAGGTTTTCCATGAAAATTTCTACAAATTCTGATTCAATAATCGATAATTCCATGTGAGCTAAATCAGGGATTACTATTGATTGAGCCATTTTTGGAAGATCAGGAGTCCCTTCCTCAAGATTGGGAACTCCACCAGGGAATGTAATTTTGTTTTTACCATTGGCAAGGTCTTCCACAAAATAACCGCCAAGATCAAATGAAATCTCTAATTCATTTTCAGAAATTGAATTAACGACCCATACGGGTTCAGATGGACGAGGTGTACCGGTTTCCACCCATTCACGGGCAAGAAGTCCTGTGACAAAAAAAGCCATAGTTACAACAATATTTTTAACCATTATTTATCTATTACCAAATAATTATTTATCAATCATAAAACGGTTTTAACAAAAATTAAACTCATTAAATAATGAGAAACCTTTTAACCATGTAAATCTAATTTAAAAAAGATATATTAAACCAATATTGAATTTTTTTTTGAATGGTATTGAATTCATCAATCTTTTGTCTTTTTTCTAATCCATTGGCAAAGATCTGTAGTTTATTAATCAGCATATCTTTTGCAGCTTGAAATTGAGATTCTGGCAGCAAATTAGAACTCATTATTTTTTCCAATGATTGAATTCGATACTGTTCGATGCCCTCCGGTGTTTTAGATAATTGGTCTTTATGGCCACCATACTTTTTTATCAACAATTCATCGAGGAACAAAACAGGATACTTTGATGTAATGCGTAACCAAAGATCATAATCTTCACATACTTTTAAACTCTCATCAAATAAACCAATGTTTTCAAATATGGATTTATGGATAAGTGCAGATGATGGAGATATTCTACAAATGTCTAAACACTCTTTAAAAATATAACCGCCATATTTTTGATGTTTCTTGTGCTGATTTACTCGAACACCATTACGAATCCAGATTTCATTCGTGTGGCAAAATACCGACCCTTCATTTTTTTTCAATAATTGAACTTGTTTTATGAGTTTATCTGGAATCCACTCATCATCCGAATCCAGAAGAGTAATCCAATCACCTCTGGATTTCTTTATCCCTACATTCCGAGCAACGCTGACTCCTTTTGGGGAATAACTTTTCAAAGATTTTGAAGGTTTAAAAGATTCCAATAACTTGATGGAAGGATATTTTAACTTTATCCAATCAAAAGTGCCATCGGTCGAACCATCATCAATGACAATAATTTCAAATGGTTGGTAGGATTGAGCTAGTACAGAATCGAGTGCGCGGGGTAAGGTATGCTTTCGGTTATAGGTGGGAATAACGACAGAGATTTTCATAAATTTATTTACTTACATAATGTTTGTCTTGCCAAACTCATTATAAGAAAAATCAATATTTGTTATATATTAATAATTTATCCTTTATTTAAAAAAAATATTCTTGTTCAATTCAACTGGATTTTCATCACTTTTTATGGGTATTAATGTAAAAGAATAATCATAATTTTTTGGTTTAATCTGGTATTTTCCCAAAGGTTGTGCCCACCAACTATCTTCACCACCAAGCCCCATTTGAATTAAATCAATATCCAAATTAATTAAATCTC
>Ga0209709_10001230_pt1 | contig 23831 bp, 25 predicted proteins | sample ArcticOcean_MG_C_2_FD_187435 | JGI IMG/M metagenome (GOLD analysis project Ga0209709, IMG submission 187435) | Marine microbial communities from western Arctic Ocean - ArcticOcean_MG_CB4_136 (SPAdes) (version 2) | ecosystem: Environmental > Aquatic > Marine > Oceanic | place: Arctic Ocean...
GAGCAAAGGAAAAATCACACAGATCATTGGAGCAGTAGTAGACGTAAAATTTGATGGAGAATTACCAGAAATTTTATCAGCATTAGAATGTAAAAATGGAGACAATAGATTAGTTTTAGAAGTTGCCCAGCATCTTGGTGAAGCAAGTGTTAGAACAATTGCAATGGATGCTACAGAAGGCTTAAAAAGAGGAGATGCAGTGACTGCAACAGGTTCTCCCATTCAAGTTCCAGTTGGACCAGAAACTTTAGGAAGAATTATAAATGTAATAGGTGAACCTATAGATGAAAAAGGTGAAGTTAAAACAAAAGAAAAGTGGCCAATTCATAGAGCGGCACCTGATTTTAGTGATCAATCAACGGAAACGGAAATTCTTGTAACAGGAATTAAAGTAGTTGATCTTTTAGCACCATATGCCAAAGGTGGAAAAATTGGTCTATTTGGTGGAGCGGGTGTTGGTAAGACAGTACTTATTATGGAATTAATTAACAACGTCGCAAAAGCACATGGTGGATTTTCTGTTTTTGCTGGAGTTGGTGAGAGAACTAGAGAAGGAAACGATCTTTACCATGAGATGATAGATTCAGGAGTTATTAAGCCTGAAGGACCAGGATCAAAAGCAGCACTAGTTTATGGACAAATGAATGAGCCTCCAGGAGCTAGAGCCCGAGTTGCTTTAACTGGTTTAACTGTTGCTGAATATTTTAGAGATCAAGAAGGTCAAGATGTACTTTTCTTCGTTGATAATATTTTTAGATTTACACAAGCTGGATCAGAAGTTTCTGCACTTTTAGGAAGAATTCCGTCAGCTGTTGGATATCAGCCTACACTTGCAACAGATATGGGTAACCTTCAAGAAAGAATAACAACAACTAATAAAGGATCTATTACATCAGTACAGGCAATTTACGTACCAGCTGATGACTTAACAGATCCTGCGCCTGCTACATCTTTTGCCCACTTAGATGCAACAACTGTATTGTCTAGGCAGATAGCAGAAATTGGAATTTATCCAGCTGTTGATCCACTAGATTCTACCTCTAGAATTTTAGATCCAAGAATAGTTGGAGATGAGCATTATAGAGTTGCTAGAGAAGTACAAAAAATTCTTCAAACCTATAAATCCCTTCAAGATATTATTGCAATTCTAGGAATGGATGAACTTTCCGAAGAAGATAAATTAACAGTAGCAAGAGCTAGAAGAATTCAAAGATTCTTATCACAACCTTTCTTTGTTGCGGAAGTCTTCACAGGCTCGCCTGGAAAATTAGTAGATTTAGAATCTACAATCAAGGGCTTTGCTGCAATTTGTAACGGCGAGTATGATCATTTACCTGAAGCTGCGTTTTATATGGTTGGTACGATTGAAGAAGCTGTGGAAAAAGCTGAAAAAATGGCGAAAGAAGCTGCCGCATAATGAGTGAAGAGTTCAAAATAGAAATCGTAAATCCTGAAAAATCTTTTCTTTCAAAAGAAGATGTAACAGAAGTTGTTGTGCCTGCTTTTGAAGGAGAAATGGGTATTTTAAAAGATCATATCTCAATTATTTCATTCCTAAAGCCTGGTATTATTAAAATATTTTCTAAATCTGGAGAAGAAAATTACTATGTTGAAGATGGAATTGTTGAATTTAAGAATAATAATTTATCAGTACTAACAAGCTCTATTTTTAATATCAAAAATATTGATAAAGATAAAATTAGCGAACTACTCGTGCAAGCAGAAGAATATTCAAAAAATAGTGAAATTACAGATCAAAATAAATATTTAGTGGATCAAAAAATTGATGTGTTAAAAACTCTTAATTAATAATTTTTTTTATTTTTTTTTTAACGTTCTCATACACGTGTAATTTAAAGTCTACAACTAGGTCAGTTATTTTTTCAAGATCAATCCACTTCCATTCACAAAACTCTGGATTTTTTGTTTTAATATTAATTTCTTTATCTTCACCTACAAATTTCATTAAAAACCATTTCTGCCTTTGACCTCTGTATTTGCCCTTCCAGATTATGCCCAATAAGTTATTAGGTAATTCGTAATCGATTATTCCATCCAGCTCTTTAATTAGTTCAACATTTTTTATAGAAGTTTCTTCTTTCAGCTCTCGAAATGCTGCTGTTAGATAATCCTCACCCTTATCGACACCCCCTTGAGGCATTTGCCAAAAATTTTTGGGGTTATCTATTCTTTTGGCAATAAAAACTTTATCATCTTTATTTAAAACAACAATTCCAACTCCACTTCGTAATGGGAGATTTTTATATTTTTTATCCACGACTATCCGTTAAGAAGTTTTAATGCAAAATTTAACTGGTTATCTGTTTTGGTATTTATTTTAAAATCTTTAGATTCTTCTATTATCTCTATATCTGGAATTACCCCTACTTCAGAAATTGATTTTCCAGAGGGTAAATAATATTTTGAAATAGTAAGTCTTATTGCGCCTTTATTTTTTAAAGGAATTATGGATTGCACAGATCCTTTTCCATAACTTCTTTCTCCTAAAATAATTGCTCTTTTGTGATCTTTTAAAGCTCCAGCCACTATTTCAGAAGCTGAGGCGGAACCATAATTGGTAATTATAATAAGGGGTTTTCCATCAATTAAATCACCTTTTTTTGCAAACCATTTTCTATTTTCTGATTTTCTTCTACTTTTTGTAGACACTATTTCCCCATGATCTAAAAAGAAATCTGAAATTGTAATTGCTTGCGATAATAACCCTCCGGGATTATTTCTTAGATCAAAAATATATCCTCTTATTTGTTTTTTTTTTAGTTCAGTTATTGTTTTCTTAATTTGGGAACTGCTGTTTTCATTGAACTGGGTTAATCTTATATATCCTATATTTTTATCAATAATTTTTGATTTTACTGATTGAATTTCTATAACTTCTCTTGTGATATTAAAGATTAATGCTTTTTTAATACCTCTTCTTCTTACGGTAATTTCAATCTCAGAGCCCACAGGACCTCTCATTGTTTCAACTGCTTCAGTTAAAGATTTTCCTTGAACTTGATTTCCATCAATTTTTACTATGTAATCTCCAGCTTTAACACCAGCTTTTGATGCAGGAGTATTATCAATTGGGGAAATGACTTTTACAACCCCTGCCTCCATACCAACTTCAATACCCAGGCCACCAAACTCTCCACTAGTTTCTGTTTGCATATCATTAAATATCTCAGGGCTCATGTATGATGAGTAAGGATCTAGCGATTGTAAAACTCCATTGATAGCGGCATCCATTGTTTTGTTTTGATCAATTTTGTCTACATATTCTTTATTTATTTTATCTAAAACCTCACTAAATAAATCTATTTTTTCATAAATGTCATCATTAGCTCCATAAGCTTTACTTAAAAATAAAATAAAAATAATTATAAAAAATAATTTTTTTTGAATCATAATCATATTAACACTTTTTCTTTTGGTATAAGTTCAGACCAAATTTTTTCAAGCTCATAAAATTTTCTTTTTTCTGGATTAAAAATATGCACTATTAAGTCATTACCATCAATTAATTTCCAATCATTACTTTCTTTACCCTCAATTTTACAATTTTTTATACCATTGTTTTTAAACTTTTTCAAAACTTGTTCTGACAATGCTTGGATATGTCGAGATGATGTTCCGCTTGCAATAATCATGTAGTCTGCCATTGAACTTTTGTGTGCGAGATTAATGCTAATTATATCTAAAGCTTTATTTGAATCTAGAGTATTTAAGATAATTGTTTTTAACTCAGAAATTTTATCCATTAATTAATAAAACCTTATCAAATTTTTCTTAATTGAGAAGATGAAATATTAACTTTTTTAAACTTAATAAATTTCAAGTTTTTTTGGTTTAGCTGTTTAAATGTAATAGATTTTAGAGATTTTGCTTTATATCCACGCCTATCAAATACTAAAATGTTACATTTTTGTGAAATTAGTTTCCATTTATGCCATTTATGAAAATTTATAAGATTATCTGCACCCATGATAAAATTAATATCTAATAATTTATTTTTTTTTACATAATTTATTAAATCAATAGTTTTGTTAGAATGAATTTTATCTTCATAAAATCTGATTTTAATAAATTTATTTTTATTTATTATTTTTTTTGCAAATTTAATTCTTTTATTTACGCTTGAATTACTTTTCTTTTTAAAAGGATTTTTTTTTGTTACTGCCCAAATTATGTAGCTTAAGTTAAATTTTTTCTTAGCTTCTTTGGATATTTCTAAATGACCTTTATGTGCAGGATCAAATGTGCCACCCAAGATACCTATTTTTTTTCTTATATTATTCAATTAATTTTTCTAGTTTGTCCGTTTCCTAAAACTTCATATTTATATGAAACTAATTGTCCCAACCCAACAGGACCTCTTGGTGGAAGAGTATTTGTAGAAATTCCAACTTCACTTCCAAAACCAAATTCTCCACCATCTGCAAATTGAGTAGATGTGTTGTGCATTGCTATAGAACTTTTTATATTTTTTAAAAATTTTTTAGCAGTTTTTTTGTTTCTAGTAACTATAGAATCTGTATGCATTGTTCCATATTTATTAATATGATTTATAGCACCATTACAATCCTCTACACTTTTTACAGAAATAGTTGCTGATAAATATTCTTTAGACCAATTTTTTTTTTTGGCAGGTAAAACTTTACCTGAATAATTTTTTCTTATGTCTTTATCTCCATAGATTTTACAATTATTTTCTTCAAGTTTTTTCAAGATTGGTGAACAAAATTTATTTAAAATTTTTCTGTGTATTAAAACTGTTTCAGTGGCACCACAAATACTAGTATTTCTTAGTTTGGCATTGTAGACAATAGTGATGGCCATTTCTAAACTAGCATCTTTATCAATAAAGGTGTGACATATGCCTTCAAGGTGACCGATGATTGGCACATTAGAAAATTTCTGAACAGTTTTCACTAAATTTTTTCCCCCTCTAGGAATTATAACATCTATATATTTATTCATTTTTGAAAGCATGTAGTTTACAAGTTTTCTATCTTTAGAATCTATAAATTGAACATAGTTTTCATTAACTTTATTTGCCTTTAAAGCTATTCTAAATAACTTTACCAGGATTTTATTTGTATTTACCGCTTCTGATCCTCCTTTTAAAATTACTGCATTACCCGATTTAAAACAAAGACAGCTAACATCTGATGTTACATTTGGTCTGCTTTCATAAATAACACCAATTATTCCAATAGGGATAGAAACTTTTTTAATTAATAAGTTATTAGGTCTTTTCCATTTTTCTAAAACTCTATCTACAGGATCTTTCAATTTAATAATATCTTTGATTGATTGTTTGATTGAATTCAATTTTTTAGAATCTAAAGTGAGTCTTTGAACTAGATTGTCTTTTAATTTTTTATTTATTGCAAATTTTATATCTTTCTTATTTTCATTAAAAATAGAATTTTTTTCTTTTTCAATCAAATTTAGATATTTTTTAAGAACTTTGTTTTTTTTTTTAGTATCAATTATATTAGTAATTGCTTTTTTGGCTTTTTTACCAATTAAGTTCATATATTTTTTCATTTATATCTCCACCATATCATCTTTATGTACCACTTCAGATTTTGAAATATATCCTAATAAATTTTGAATTTCATTAGAATGATGACCCATTATTTTTAAAATTTCAACTGATGAAAATGAACTTAGTCCTCTTGCACATTCTTTATGATCTTTACCTATAATTTTAATATGGTCACCTTTATTAAACTTGCCAAAAACTTTTTTAATTCCTGCAGCAAGCAAGCTTTTACCTTTTTTTAGAGCTTGCTTAGCACCATCGTCAATAATAAGTTCACCTCTAGGTGCAATCGAGCTAATAATCCATTTCTTTCTAGCATCTAGCTTAGATATATTTGGCAAAAACCAAGTACAATTATTTTGATCTATAATTTTTTTAATAGGTCTCATTGGTAGTCCATTTGCAATAACCATTTTACACCCAGATAGCAGACAAATTTTAGCTGCATCTATTTTAGTTTTCATACCTCCAGTTCCATGCTCACCAATACTTTTGGTAGCAATTTGTTCTATATTTTTATTTATATTTTTTACTTCTTTTAATAATTTTGCATCTTTATTAATTTTGGGATTTTTAGTGTAAAGTCCATTAACATCAGAAAGCAATATTAGAGAATCGGCACCTGTGATTTGAGCAACTCTGGCAGCAAGTCTGTCATTGTCTCCATATTTAATTTCTGATGTAGCTGTACTGTCATTCTCATTCACAATTGGAATAAATTTTAATTGAAATAAATTTTCAAAAGTTCTTTTCGCATTTAAAGCTCTTCTTCTTTGTTCTGTGTCTTCCAATGTAAGTAAAATCTGGGATATGTTTATGTTTTTTTTGAAGAAAGTTTCAGAAAATAAATTCATTAGCTCAATTTGACCTATTGAAGCAATTGCCTGACTTTTATCTAACTTAAGATTTTTTTTACTTAATCTTAATTTTTTACAACCCATTGCAATAGCCCCAGAACTTACAAGGATAATATTTTTATTTTGATCTAATAAATTTTTAATATCTCTTGAAAATTCAGATAACCATTTTTTTCTAACTTTTTGATTTTCATCAATTAATAAAGAAGATCCTATTTTAATTACGATACTTTTTGAATTTTTAAGATACATAACTAAGTAATTTAGCTTTGATTTTTGATATAGATGCTTTTTTAAGTGTTGTTAAAGAAAGTACTTCACATTTCTTATTTATTAAAAAGTTTTTAATAATCTTGTTTGCCTCTTTTGATTCCAGTAAATCAATTTTATTAAGTACAATAATTTCTTTTTTTTTTAAAAGATCCTTATTATATTTGGCCATTTCATTTTTTACTTGGTTATAAGATTTTTCTAAATTTTTGTCAGTTATATCAATCATGTGAAGTAGAGCTTTACATCTTTCAATATGTTTGAGGAATTTGATTCCTAATCCAGTACCACTATGAGCTCCTTCAATTAAGCCTGGTATATCTGCAAGAGTGATTTCTTTATCATCATATGAAGCAACTCCAAGGTTGGGATTTAGAGTTGTAAATTTATAATTGGCAATTTTTGGAGTTGCATTAGTTATTGCCGCAAGTAAACTCGATTTACCCGCATTCGGCAGGCCAATGATCCCAATATCTGCAATAGTTTTTAATTGTAGCCACAACCAAAACTCCTCCCCAATGCTTCCTTTAGTAAATTTTTTTGGTGCTCTATTTGTTGAGCTTTTAAAATTTGTATTACCTAAGCCTCCTCTGCCTCCATTTGCTATTACAAATTCCTCTTTTTCATTTTTAAAATCAAAAATTAAAGTTTTATTATCTTCTTCAAAAACTTGTGTTCCAATTGGCACTTTTAAGTATAAGTTTTCAGCACCTTTACCAGTTTGATTCTTACCTAGTCCATTTTGTCCTCGTTCTGATTTAAAATGTTGGGTGTAACGATAATCAATTAAAGTATTTAAATTTCTTTCAGCTTTAAGGATTATAGAACCTCCACGACCTCCATTTCCACCATCAGGTCCACCATATTCTATAAATTTCTCCCTTCTCATGCTGGCAGAACCTGACCCACCATCACCTGCTTTTATAAATATTTTGACTTGATCTAGAAACTTCATAATACAACTATTAGTTTTTTGTTGTATTGTTAATTGGGTTTTACTGAAACGAATGTTCTGTCTAATCTAGTTTTTTTAAATTCAACTTTACCCTTTATCACTGAGAAAATTGAATGATCTTTACCCATACCAACATTTTCTCCAGGAAAAATTTTTGTTCCTCTTTGTCTTACAATTATATTTCCAGGAACAACTACTTGACCACCATATTTTTTAACACCAAGTCTTCTACCGGCACTATCACGTCCGTTTCTTGAAGATCCACCTGCTTTTTTTGTTGCCATAATTTACCTAGTTTATTTTCTTATTTCTTTTTCTTTTTCTTTTTCTTTCATTTTTTCAATTGGTTTCTCAATTTTTTCTGCTTGAGAAATTATTTTACCTTCTTTTGAAAAAATTTTAGTAATTCTAATTAATGAATATGTTTGTCTATGACCATTTTTTCTTCTTGAATTTTTTCTTCTTCTTTTTTTAAAAATTAATACAGTTCTATTTTTGCCATTCTCAATTAAAGTTGCTTCAACTTTGGCCTTAACAACTAGAGGAGTTCCAACTTCGATAGTTTTATCATCACCGTATGCTAGTATTTCTTTAAATTCTATTTTACTTTCTGGCTTAGATTCTTCTAGTTTTTCAATTTTAAGAATTTCTCCAGCTTTTACTTTATATTGTTTTCCACCAGATTTTATTATTGCATATGACATTGTTTATCCTAATTTTTTATAACCAGCAATATAGTCTGAGGTCTACTATAGTCAAGTCGAATAACTTAAAAATTGTCCTTTAAATCTCTTAATTTTGAAAAAGACTCAAGGTTATCTGATTTTAAAAAAATATTACACTCCAATTCTTCTTTAATAGTAGATGGGATTGTGGGTAAATTATTAATTAGCTTATCTTTAATTTCTATAATTTTCTTTTTAAGTTTTTGATTACTAGGATCATGTGTAAGACAAAATTTTGAATTTTGAATCGTATATTCATGCCCACAAAAAATCTTGGTATCAAGAGGTAGTTTTTTAAATTTACTCAAAGAGTTAAACATTTGTAAATATGTACCTTCAAAAATTCTTCCACAACCTAGTGAAAATAAAGTATCACCTGTAAAAATTATTTTATTATTATAAAAATAAAAGCATATATGCCCAGTAGTGTGTCCTGGAATATGCAGTATTTTTGCTTCGAAGTTTTCATTCTTCCAAATTTGCTCATCATCAACAAGAATATCAACACCTGGGATTCTTTTTTTGTCACCTTTATAACCAACTATTTTTGCATTATATTTTTTTTGTAATAGTTCATTTCCACCCACGTGGTCATAATGGTGATGTGTGTTTAAAATAAATTTCAAGTTTATTTTATTTTTATCTAAATATTTAATGATCGGTTCAGATTCACTAGGATCAACTACACATGCATGGTTTTTACTTTGGTCAATAATTAAATAAGAATAATTATCTTTTAGGCATGGAATTATCTCAATTTTCATTTATTTTTCTATTAAAAACATACCTAATTCGGAAGATAAATTTTTTAGGTTTAAATTACCAGTATTTATTGACGAAGTTTTTTCATTGTTTAGAGCTATAGATTGATCCAACTTAATATTTTTCTTTGAACAAAAATTAAAAAAATCTTTTATTGAGCACATGTGTAAGTTTGGGGTGTTATACCATTCATCAGGTAAATTTTTTGTAATTGGCATTGTTCCTTTTAAAAGCAGATGTAGTCTTATTTTCCAAAATCCAAAGTTTGGTATTGTTACAATAGCTTTTTTTGAAACTCTTAATAAATCATCAATTACCTTTTCAGGATTATAGAATGCTTGTAATGTCTGACTTAATACAGCGTAATCAAAAGAAGCGCTCGGAAACTGTTGCAAATCTTTTTCAGCATCTCCCTCTATTACTGATAGACCCTTACCAATACAATTTTGAACTTTATTTTTTGATATTTCAAATCCTCTAGCATCAACATTTTTATTTTCTTTTAAAAATTTCATCAAAGTTCCATCCCCACAACCAACATCAAGCACCCTAGTGTTTTTTTTTATTATTTCTGAAATAATTTTAAATTCTTTTTTCATTTTTATTTACTCGAATAATTTGTGTTTAAAAATTCTTTAATAGTATTTAAAAAATCCGGAACATTTAAAAGAAAAGAATCATGACCTTTATCACTTGTAATCTCTGTAAAGCCTACATCTGCACCACAAGCGTTTAAAGCTATAACAATATCTTTATTCTCTGGTGTCGGGTAAAGCCAATCAGAAGTGAAAGAAATAATAAAAAATTTTGTCTTACTTTGAATAAATGCTTTAGATAAGTTTCCATCAAATTGCTTTATGAGATCAAAATAATCCATTGCTCTTGTAATATATAGATAGCTATTGGCATCAAATCTATCAACAAAAATTGATCCTTGATATCTTAAATAACTTTCAATTTGAAAATCTGCATCAAATCCAAATTTTAATTTATCTCTTTCTTGTAAGTTTCTTCCAAATTTTTCTTGTAGTCCATTTTTAGATAAATATGTAATATGAGCTGCCATTCTTGCAACTGATAAACCTTTGTCTGGTGAAATATTTAGTTGAGAGTAGTTTCCTTCCTTCCAGTTAGAATCTGCCATTATAGATTGTCTGCTTAATTCGTTAAAAGCAATATTTTGTGCAGAATGACTTGCGGTACAAGCTATTGGTATTGCAGTTTTAGCCTTATCCGGAAAATTAGATATAAACTGTAAAACCTGCATACCACCCATTGAACCTCCAATTACACTAAATAGTTTTTTAATTTTAAAAAATTCTAACAAATTATATTGAGCATTAACCATATCGTTTATAGTTATAATAGGAAAATTGATTCCAAGTGTTTCATTTGTTTTAGGGTCAATGCTACTTGGACCATATGAGCCCATGCATCCTCCAATTACATTTGCACATATGACAAAGTATTTGTTAGTATCAATTCCCTTAGAAGGACCGATTAAATGTGACCACCATCCATTTTTTTTTGTAACGGGATTTATTCCAGAGGCATACTGATCGCCAGTTAAGGCATGAAAGGCAAGAATAGCATTATCTTTTTTTTCATTTAAGATCCCATAAGTTTCGTATGCCACAGGATAGTTATTAATTATTTTACCACAGTCTAAAGTAAGTGGATTTTTAACTATTAAAGTTTTGAATTTATTTTCTATATTCATACATATTACGTGAAAGGTGAATTGTGAGAAAAAAACTTTTTAGCGGTTTTTTTTAAGCGCTCGCAATTCAGTTAAATCAGCGCACTTTTTTGTACTAAATGTAATTCAATATGTCAATTTTTTTAATAATTAACTTATTGTATATAAATCTTTATTAATTGTCTTATAAAGTGGTTAAAAATAGGAATATGACAGTACCAAAATTTAAGATAATTAAAATAGATAGTTATAGGCCAGGCAAATCTAGTATTGGTAAAATTAAAAACATAATTAAATTGTCAGCAAATGAGTCAGCACTTGGCGTTAGCCCAAAAGTAAAAAAAAAACTTTCTTCTAAAAATTTAGACTTATCAAAATATCCTGACAGCAAGTCAAAAAAATTAAGAAAAGAAATATCAAAAAAATTTAAATGTGACTTTAATAAAATTATATGTGGAGCGGGATCTGATGAAATTATTCAAATGTTATGTCAGCTATATCTTAATCCAGCTGATGAAGTAATAGTGCCCAAATATAGTTTTTTAATGTATAGGATTTATGCAAAAATTTCAGGTGCTAAAGTTATTTTTGCAAGGGAAAATAATTTTAAAGTTTCAATAGATAAAATATTGAATAATGTTAATAGAAAAACTAAAATAGTTTTTATTGCAAACCCAAATAATCCAACAGGAACATATTTAAATAAGTTGGAATTAATAACATTAAGAAAAAAACTAAATAAAAAAATTTTGCTAGTTTTAGATGATGCTTATTATGAATACATGAAAAATAAAGATTATATATCTAGTTTAGAATTATTTAAAAATAAAGATAACGTGATCATATTACGAACATTTTCAAAAATTTATGGCTTAGCAGCTTTAAGAGTTGGGTGGGGCTATGGTTCACAAAAAATTATTAATGCAATGTATAAAATTAAGCCCCCTTTTAATGTTAATCAAAACGCACAGATTGCAGCTGAGGTAGCTTTAAAAGATAGAAATTTTATTAATAAGTCGATAAAGCATAATATTATTTGGGCAAAAAAAATAAAAATATTTTTAGATAGTTTGAATATATCAACAAATAAAATTTCAGCAAATTTTTTTCTTCTTAATTTTAATAAATGTAAGTATTCAGCGACTTATGTATTAAAAAAACTTATATCAAAAAGAATTATTTTAAGATCTACCAAAGAAGGCTATAAAATAAAAAATACATTAAGATTAACTATTGGATCTAGTAAAGAAAATATAAAATTTATAGAAGTAATGAAAAATATATTTAATATAAAATGAAAAATATTTTGATTATTGGTTGTGGTTTAATTGGATCTTCAATTCTTAGAGCAATTAATAAAAAAAAAATTGCTAAAAAAATATTTGTATATGAAAAATCAAAAAAAACTATTTTAAAAATAAAAAAATTAAAATTAAAGTGTATCATAACTCATGATTTGAAAAATATAATACCAAAATCAGACTTAATTATTTTTTGTACTCCTATGAGCGAATATGAAAAAATAATTATAAAGATAAATAAATACCTAGTGTCCAAAACAATTATTACAGATGTTGGATCTTCTAGAGAAAAAATTTCTAAATTGATTAAGAATAAGTTAAAAAGAGGTATTCATTGGACACCAGGTCATCCAATATCTGGTTCAGAAGTTAGTGGGCCTGAGTTTGGAGACAAGAATTTATTTTTAAACAAGTGGTGTATTTTGATTAAAGATAAAAAATCAAACAAAAAACATTTAACAGTTCTTTCTAAATTTTGGAAAAAAATTGGTTCAAAGATTTTAATAATGGACTCAAAAAAACATGATATGATTTTTTCAATAACAAGCCACTTACCACATTTAATAGCTTATAATTTAATTAAGACTGCTACTGACTTTGAGAAAAGTAAAAAATATAATATAATTCAATTTAGTGCAGGTGGTTTGAGAGACTTTTCTAGAATAGCGGCCTCCAATGAGGTTATGTGGAGAGATATTTTTTTTAATAATCAATTTAATGTAATAAAAGGAATTGATTTATTTATTAAAAATTTGAGGTCATTTAAAAAAGATATTAGTTCTAGAAATAACAAATCACTAATTAAGAAATTAGTTGAAACCAAGAAAGTGCGAGAAAAAATAATTAAATTAAAACAAGATATAAATAAGCCTGACTTTGGAAGAAATTAATTTTTAATATTAGAAATTTTTTTAACTTTTAAATGTGCAGTTTTTTCAATTACTTTTATAGTATAATCAATTGGCATAATTAAAACCTTTTTTTCTGGCCCGTATGCATGAATTAACTTTGTAGAATTTATACAAATGGCCACATGTCCTTTCCAAAATATAATGTTTCCTTTCTTAAATTTTTTAGTTTTTATACTTTTAGAATATTTTATTTGATCTTTGGTATCTCTCGGATAAAATTTTTTATTATAATAAAAAAATAATTGTAAGATGGCTGAGCAATCTAAACCCTTATAGCTCTTTCCACCCCAGGTATATTTTGTTTTTAAAAATAATTTTAGTATTTTCAAATAATTTTTTTCTACATGATTAATTTTTTTTATATCTTCTTTCTTAATCCATTTATTTTTTTCATATTCAAGAAATTTTTTATTTTCTTGAATCATTAATATTTTAGATGCAAAAGGTAAAAAATTACTCGTCTGAAATATTTTTTTTTTAATAGGTCTTTTAAAGATATTAGCTTTTAGTTTAAATACTTTGTGAGTTGGCCTATGTTTATCTGTATACCTTGCTTTTTTTATATAACCATTATAACCATCAAATAACGTTCTTATTTTTAACCAATTTTTGTTTTTTGATAAAATTTTAAATTTTTCACCATATAAAATTTGAGAACTAACTTTAGATACATTAGATGGATTTTCATAGATATTAATTAAATAGTTTTTACAAAAAAAATTATTTTTCACGAAGATTTAATTTGTCTTTAATAAACCATAAACAAATCAAAGATGGGATAACCATTATAGCCGTTAAGATAAAGAATATTCCCCAATCACCATTTAACCAATCAACCAAGGCACCAGATGACGAGGCTAGTGTAGTTCTACCAGCAGTTCCTATCGAAGCAAGTAAAGCATATTGGGTTGCAGTGTATGTTCTATCAACTAATAGAGAAATAAATGCTACAAATGCAACAGTCGCAAATGCTGCAGCTATATCATCAAATATAACTGCTACCGCAAATAATAGTTCTGATTTTCCACTCCAAGCTAAAACAGTGAATAGTAAATTTGTTGCAGCCATTAATATTCCAGCAAGAAACATTGCTTTTAAAACTCCAGATCTAATTACAAAAAGTCCACCCAATAAAGTAAAAATAACAGTTGTAATCCAACCTAATGTTTTCGAGTAAATTGCAATATCACCTTTAGAAAATCCCATTTCCTTATAAAAAACTATCGACATACGTCCTAAAAAAGCCTCACCTATTTTAAATAAAAATACAAAGCTTAAGATTCCAACGGCAATAGAAAATCCATTTTTTTTAAAAAAGCTCATTATTGGGCCAGCCAGAGTGCCACTTATCCAGGCAATTAAACTTGTTATAATATTTTTTGATCCAAGTTTACTTTCTATAAGGTTATCATTTGCTTTTTGTTTTGACTGTCTATCAGTTATGGTTGGTTCATGAATAAACATTAAGCCTATGTTCATTAAGATCACCACAATTCCTAAAATTAAAAAAGTTATTTGCCAATAGTTGGTTATTCCAATATTTTCAAAATATTCAGCAGTAAAAAGAGCTATTACACCACCTAATTTATAACCACTCCACCAACCCACAACAGCCATTGCTGCTCCAGCAGCCATTGATTTACTTTCGTTCTCACCAATTTGCTCAATACGTAGTGCATCTACTGTGATATCTTGTGTAGCAGAGGCAATTGCAATAATTAGACCAACCGTAATTAATAGGGCTAAATTTTCTGTTGGGTTAATTACACTCCAGAAGCATAAGCAAGTTAAGATTGTAATTTGCATTAAAACAATCCAACTTTTTCTATGACCTAATTTTTTTGTTAAAAATGGTATTTGTACTCTGTCTATTAAAGGAGCCCATAAATAATTGAAAGCATAAACAGCAAATATTAAACCCGCCCATCCTATTGTTGATCTACTTAATCCTTCTTCTTTAAGCCACAAGCTTAAGCTGCTTCCAATTAAAACCCAAGGAAATCCAGAGATTGCACCTAATAATAAAATTCTAATCATTCTTCTATCGAGGTAGATAGAAAAAGTTTCTGATAGAGATTGTTTTTTAATTTCAATCATAATTATTTTCTCCAAAATGATGGTAGAAATAATACTAGTATAGCAAACAATTCTAGTCTACCCAACAACATTCCAAGGCTTAAGATCCATTTAGACACATCGGGTAATTGAGAAAAATTACCATTTGGTCCAATTATTGATCCGAGACCTGGTCCAACATTAGAAATTGACGTTGCCGCACCGGAAATAGCAGTAATAAAATCTAGACCATTTAAAGATAATAAAGCAGTTATTAAAAAAAAGATAACTATATAAAGAAAAATAAACGAAATCACAGAGGCCATAAATTTTTCATCAACATTATTGTTATCATATTTTATAATAAAAACTCCTCTTGGGTATATAATTCTTTTTAATTGATTGATTAAAAAAAGATACAGAATTTGAATTCTAAAGATTTTTATTCCACAACAAGTAGAGCCAGCACATCCTCCAATAAACATTAATATAAGAAAAAAGATTAGAGGAAAACTTCCCCAGCTATCAAATTCTTGTGTTACGTATCCAGTTCCAGTTAGTATTGAAACTACATTAAATGATATTGACCTTAAACTTGCTCCAGAAAAATCTTTTTCTTGAATTATTAAATAAACAAAAAGAATAAGAGTTGAAATTATTATTAATTTAATAAATGATTTTATTTGAACATCCGAAAAAAATATTTTTTTATTGCCATTTAGAAATTTTATATAAGCAATAAAGGGGATACTTCCTAAGATTATGAAAATTATAGAAGTAGTTTCAATGGAAGCACTATTAAAATAGCCTATAGATTCATTGTAGTTTGAAAAACCACCAGTTGCTATTGTTGTCATCGAATGAGTAAAACTATCAAAAAAATTCATACCAAAAATTTTATAAGAAAAAGCACAAAGTATTGTTAGTCCTAAATATATAAAAATTAATCTGAGTGCAATCTCCTTAGACTTTGGTAATATTTTTTCAGATGAGTCATTATTTGAAATTTTAAATAACTGCATACCACCCACATTCATAATTGGCATCAATGTAATTGCCATAACAATAATACCTATGCCACCCAACCATTGAAGTATAGCTCTCCATAACAATATTGATTTTGGAGCATCGTTTAAATTAGTTAATATGGTTGAACCAGTCGTTGTAATGCCAGACATACTTTCAAACAATGAGTCTGTTATACTAAGTTCTAGGCTTGAAAAAATAAAGGGTAACGATCCGAATATAGCAATGCTTAGCCAAGAGAGAGCAGTCAACAAAAAGGCTTGCTGCAAATTCAATTTTTTATCATGATCAAGGTTTGATAGAAAAAAGAGCACTCCGAATATTATGGTCATTATTCCGGCTCCAAAAAATGAAGAATCAAGTTCATTATATATAATTTGAACTAGAATAGGGATGGTCATGGATATGCCAAGAATTATTTGTAAAATTCCCAGTGTAAAAAAAACAGTTTTATAATTGGACATTTTTAAAGAACATTATTTTATGGTAAATAAATTTCAACTCTATAAGAATTAATAAAAACACCAAATATAAGATATTTTGTTATTATAGCTTGTGATAGAAAAAAATAATTTAGATAAAACTAACGCTTGGCCCTTTGTAGAGGCAAAAAAGCTTTTACGAGAAAGAAAAGTTCATATTGAAAAAAAAGGAAAAATTATTTTACAAACCGGATATGGCCCAAGTGGTCTCCCACACATAGGAACCTTTGGAGAGGTAGCAAGAACATCAATGATGGTTAATGCACTAAACCATCTTACTGATCTGCCAACAGAAATTATCACTTTTTCAGATGATATGGACGGATTAAGGAAAGTCCCAGACAATGTTCCTAATCAAGAACTTTTAAATCAAAATCTACATAAACCGCTGACTCAAGTTCCTGACCCCTTCAAAAAATTTAATAGTTTTGGCGAACACAATAATGAAATGCTAAAAGTTTTTTTAGATAAATTTAAATTTAAATATAATTTTAAAAGTTCAACCTCTTTGTATAAGTCTGGTTTTTTTAATAAGTCGATGCAGAAGATTCTTGAAAATTATCAAGGAATTATGAATATAATTATTCCAACTTTAGGTAAAGAGCGTCAAAAAACTTATAGTCCATTTTTACCAATTTGTCCTGAAACAGGTGTAGTTCTAGAAATTCCAATTATTGAAATTATAAAAAAAAAATCAAAAATAATATTTGATAATAATGGTAAAAAACTTGAATCAAGTATTTTTGATGGAAACTGTAAACTTCAATGGAAAGTAGATTGGGCTATGAGATGGTATGATCTTGATATAGATTTTGAAATGTATGGAAAAGATTTAATTGAGAGTGCAATTTTATCAACAAAAATAATTAAATTAATGGGAAAAAATAATCCATCAGGTTTTGCATATGAGCTTTTTTTAGATGAAAAGGGTGAAAAGATTTCTAAATCTAAGGGAAATGGAATTACTATTGATCAATGGTTGAAGTATGCATCTCCTGAAAGCTTGTCTTTATATATGTACCAAAATCCCAAGAGAGCAAAAAAACTTTATAATGAAATTGTTCCAAAAGCTGTAGATGAATATTTAGATTTTATAGAAAAAGGAAAAACACAAAATGAATTACAACTGTTAATGAACCCAGTTTGGCATGTACACAATGGAAAAATGCCTAAAGAAGAAATTATTATGACCTTTTCAATGCTGCTAAATCTAGTGGAAACAAGCAATGCGGATAGTAAAGAACTTCTATGGAAATTTGTTAAAAAATATAAAAAAAAAATTTCAGAAAAAGATTACCCAATTTTTGATGACTTGATTGGTTATGCCATCAGATATTTTAATGATGTAATTAAATTGCAAAAAAAATATAAAAAACCAAATGATAAAGAAAAAGATGCTCTTAAGGCTTTAATTAAAACTTTAGAGAGCTGTAATGATGAGATGTTACCAGAAGATATCCAAACTCTAATATATTCGACTGGTAAAGAAAATGGCTATACAGAAAACTTAAGAGAATGGTTTAAATTAATTTATGAGGTAGTTTTTGGAGATGAGAATGGTCCAAGAATGGGATTTTTTATAAGTTTTTTTGGAGTTAATGAAACAAGGCAGCTGATAGAAGATAAGATAAAATAATGTTTTCAAAATTCAGATCTTTAATTTTTAAAATCAATCCTGAAACAGCTCATACATTAGCAATTAAATCTTTAAAATTAAATTTGGTCTCAAATATTTTTGATGAGAACAAAAGAGACCCAATGTTTGAATCAACTTTATTTGGTAAAAGAATAGATAATCCAATTGGTATTGCTGCTGGCTTTGATAAAAATGCAGAAGTTTATAATCCATTATTTAAGCTTGGATTTGGATTTGTTGAAGTTGGAACAATTACACCTCTTAAACAGTACGGAAATCCAAAACCGAGAGTTTTTAGATTGGTAGAAGATCAGGCTCTGATAAATAGACTTGGATTTAATAATTTAGGTTCAGAAAATGTTAGTTCTAGAATTAGAGCTAGCTTACCAGAAGGACTATTAGGAATAAACATTGGACCAAACAAAGACACAAAAGACAGATTAAGTGATTACTTAATTGGCCTTAGAACCTTTCATGATATTGCAGATTATATAACAGTAAATATATCATCACCCAATACAGAAAATTTAAGAAATTTTCATGATGAGATAAAATTTGATAAGTTAATGAACGCTATAGAAAAAGAAAAAATTAAATTAAAATCTAAAACTCCAATAGTTGTTAAAATTTCACCAGATATTTTAGATGATCAAGTTAATCTAATTAGTAAAATACTATTAAAATATAAAGTTAGCGGAATTATTGTATCCAATACAACAGAAGGAAATCGAGAAAATTTACAAAATATACTAAAACATCAAAAAGGTGGCCTTTCAGGTAAACCACTTGAAGACAAATCAAATAAATTAATTGCTAAATTTTTTAATTTATTAAAAGGTAAAATTGAAATTATTGGAGTAGGTGGTGTTGACTCTGGAAAAAGTGTATATGAAAAATTCTTAGCAGGAGCCAGCTATGTACAGTTATATACAGGGATGATTTTTCAAGGGCCTAATATTGTTGGAAAAATAAAAAAAGAGCTTAAAGAATTATTAATAAGTGATGGTGTTATGAACTTTAGAGAAATAATAGGAAAGAAAAATAATTAATTATCCCTAATAAACTTGACGTGATCAACATCACATTCTATATACTCACCTAAATATTATGTCTAAAAAATGTGAATTAACTGGAAAAAATCCTCTTAAAGGTCATAACGTTAGTCATGCTAACAATAAGACTAAAAGAAGGTTTTTGCCAAATTTAAAAAAAGTAAAATTTACAAGTGAACTTTTAAAAAGAAGTTTAAAACTTAAAGTTTCTAATGCAGCGGTGCGATCAGTTGATAAAAAAGGATCTTTTGATATTTTTTTAAAAACAGTAAAAAATAAGAATCTTTCACCAAGATTAAAAAAGATGAAAAAAAGTTTACTAATTAAATCTCCGTTTATAAAAGCTCCAGTAAAAAAATCAGCCTAATGAATAGACTACTTTTAACTCTCTCATTTTTAATGGGAGCAGTTGTACTAGCGTCAAACTATTTAGTTCAGTTTCCAATTAAATATTATGGATTAGAAAAAATTTTAACCTATGGTGCATTTAGTTACCCAATTGCATTTCTAATTACTGATTTAGCCAATAGATCATATGGCAAGGTAGTTGCTAGAAGAGTTGTATATGTTGGCTTTGTTATAGGTATTGTGTTTACACTTTTCTTTTCAACAAACTTTACAGACTTAATTTCAGTAAGAATTGCTATTGGATCAGGTACTGCATTTATGGTTGCACAATTATTGGATGTAAAAATTTTTGATCAATTAAGAAAAAAAAAATGGTTTGTAGCACCACTAACATCATCATTTATTGGTTCTACAGTTGACACTTTTTTGTTTTTTTCAATATCTTTTTATGCAACAGGAATACCTTGGGTTTCTTTATCTTTTGGAGATTTAGCAGTTAAAATATTTGTGGCTTTATTGATGTTAATACCTTTTAGACTGTTATTAGGAATTCTTAAAGTAGAGAAAGTTTAATATAAAAATTTATAAGCTAAAATTTTATAAGCTAACTTTGCGACTAAAAAATTATAAGAATTAAATCCTTTAATAGGAGATAGCTCATTTATATCAGCACCAACGATATTAGAATTCTTAGCAGCAATTTTTATAATATTTAAAGTTTCATCCCATAATAAGCCCCCAGGCTCAGGAGTCCCCGTTGCAGGCATAATGCTAGAATCTAATCCGTCAACATCAAAAGTTAAATAAACAGTTTTATTTTTTATCATCTTTTGAAATTTTTTTAAGTTCCACTTAGACTTATTTTTTGCCCAAAAAATATTAATTCTAGATGAGTTTTTTTTTAAGAAAGGTATTTCACTTTTTGAAATATTTCTTATACCAAATGATATTACAGAAACACTTTTATGATCTAGGCATCTTTTAATTGCCGAAGCATGTGAAAATTTTTCACCATTATAACTCTCTCTTAAATCTGCATGGGCATCAAAGTGTAATAAACATATTTTTTTGTGTTTTTTTACAAATGGAGCAATACATCCAGGTGTAATTGAATGCTCACCACCCAAAGTAAGTGGGAAAAGTTTTTTTTTTAAAATTTCTTCATTTATATCTGACATTTTCTTAAGAGCTTTTTTAATATCTTTATCAATTTTAAATGGTTTTAACGTTTTAATTCCAATCTTTTTATAAGGTTCGCAGTGTAATTCCTCATCATACAATTCTACTTGGTGGGATGCTTTTATAATTTCCTTTGGACCATTTTTGGTACCACCGCCATAGCTAACAGTTTTTTCTAAGCCAAAAGGAATAACTACTACTTTTTCTTTGAAGCTGAACTTGTTATCAATTCCAAGAAACCCATTTTTATTAGAAAGATATTTCAATTTTATTTAAACATTCTTGAGAAATTTTTTCTAGTTCTCTTTTTCCATTCACCTTTGTGATAAGCATCACTTGCAATTAAAGGCAAAACGCTAGTTGCTTCTGCAAAAACCATTTGTTCTTTTGTTATGTCCACCTTACCCCAAGAACTTGCTTCTTTTAGTGTAGAGCTGCTACAGGCGCCATCTCTTGAATCTGCAACAGTAATTTGTACTGCGTATTTATGCATTTCAACTTCATTACCTAAAAGTTCTGCACAAATAACTGTATCTTGAACAAAATTTTTTGGAACCCCACCACCAATCATAAATAAGCCAGACGCTTTTGATTGTATTTTTATTTCAGTTAGTTCACGGAATTCTCTAATAGAATCTATAGTCATGTGATTTTTAGGATTTTTTTCTTGATGAATGACCAAACCAAAGCCTGCACTTGAGTCTGTAAAGGCAGGGCAAAATATTGGAACATTATTGTCATATGCTGTTTCAATTAAAGAATCTTTTTTTTTGGAATTTATTTTTAAATATTTTCCCATTTCATGAATAAATTCTCTAGAAGTATAGCTTCTTGGCTCTAAAGTATCTGCAATCTCACATATTTTCTTATCACATTCCTGCAATTCATCTTCATCAATATAAGTGTCGTAAATTCTATCAATATAGTTTTTTCTTAATTCGGTATCATCTTGAAATTGTGAACCTTGATAATGTTTGAAGCCTAAGGCTTCAAAAAAATCCATGTCCACTATAGATGCTCCAGTAGCAATAATTGCGTCTACCATATTATACTTAACTAAGTCTTTATAAATATTCATGCAACCTGCCGCTGATGTTGATCCTGCAAGAGTTAAAAAGATAGTGCAATCTTTATCTTTAATCATTTCATTAAATATGTTTGCCGCATTCGCAGTTTCTCTTGAAACAAAAGACATTTTTTCCATTGAAGAAATAATCTTTCTGGAATCAAAAGATGTAATATCAATATGTTCAACTGGATTTTTTAAGAAGTCTTTTTTTTTATTGTGACCTAGGTTTTTATTTTCTGACATTAAGCAACTAATACAGCTTTATTTATATCTTTGCCATAAATTGTCATAATTGGATCGTCCTCAACTTCATAGATTTCGTTTGAATAAAAACCATTAAATTGAGTTCTAAAAGTTAAACCATAAGCACCAAGTTGACCTAACTCTATGTAGTCATTTTCTTTAATATTATTTGGAAGTAAGAATGGGCCTTTCATATAATCCATACTATCGCAAGTTGGACCATAAAAATTAAATGCAGTTAATTTTTTAGAAATTATTTTTCCACTTTTGATTAAACGAGCTGGAAATACAATATTAGGAGTTCCAGCATCAAATAGTGTTCCATATGTCCCATCGTTAATATACAATTTTTGTTTTTTTCTTAAATTTACTCTAACAATAGTTGAACCACTTTCTGCAACTATTGCTCTACCTGGTTCGCACATAATTTCTGGTAGTTTTTCTAACTTTAAATTTTCTAAACCTTTCTTTATTTCTTTAAAATAATTATCTAGTGATTGTGGAACTAGATCAGGATAAATTGCTGGAAAACCACCACCAATATTAATATAATCTGGTAAAATTTTTGTTCTTTTAATTATATTTCCTACTTCTGTGATTCCTTTAGCATATGAAATTGGATGCATACACTGAGATCCAACATGAAAACTTAGGCCTATTTTTTTTGCATATTGTTTGGTTAATCTTAATAAACCAGATGCTTCAGAAGTTAATGCTCCAAATTTTTTTGATAGATCTATTTCAGCATGCTCATTTGATACCGCAACTCTTACAAATAATTCTAAATCTTTTGCATGATTTGTAGATTCTATAATTTTTATAAGCTCATCTTTTGTGTCCAGAGAATACGCTTTTACGTTATATTTAAAGTAAGCTTCTTTTATACTTTCTCTACTTTTGACAGTATGCATATATGAACATTTTGCATCAGGACTTATTCTTCTTATATCTTCAATTTCTTTAATTGACGCAACATCAAATTTTTCAATTCCACTCTCAACTATTGCTTTTAATACGTCAGGATGTGGGTTGGTTTTTACAGCGTATAAAATTTTACCAGGAAATTTATTTTGAAATGTTTTTGACGCAATATGTATCGAGTTTTTTCTGATACAGTAAACTGGTCTTTCCGGCTTTAGTTGACTTATTAGCTCATCAACAGTTTTAAATTTTTGCATTGCATATGCCCCCAAAAAAAATTTAATAAAAAAAGATTTTTAATAATTAGTTAAAAAACTTTATATTTTCGAAGAAATAAGCCTTTAGTTAATTAATGTAAAGTAAATAATACGTATTGAATTTTAGAGATTAATAATTATTTAAGTATTATGACTGAACAAGTTTTACTCAAAAAATTAAGCGATTTTGAAGATAAATCCTTATTATTAGTGGATGATGATAATCCATTCAGAGAAAGATTGGCTAGAGCAATGGAAAAAAAAGGATTTGTAGTAACTCAAGCGGAGAGTGTAAAAAAAGGAATAGAATCTGTTAAAATAAAAAAACCTTCATTTGCAGTGGTTGATTTGAGACTAAACGATGGTAATGGACTTGAGGTTGTAAAAGAAATTCAAAGTTCGAATTTTGAAAGTAGAATCATAATGCTCACGGGTTATGGAAATATTCCCACTGCTGTTGCTGCCATAAAAGAAGGTGCAATTGATTATTTGGCAAAGCCGGCAGATGCTGACGATGTTGAAAAAGCGC
>Ga0209709_10001232_pt1 | contig 23821 bp, 22 predicted proteins | sample ArcticOcean_MG_C_2_FD_187435 | JGI IMG/M metagenome (GOLD analysis project Ga0209709, IMG submission 187435) | Marine microbial communities from western Arctic Ocean - ArcticOcean_MG_CB4_136 (SPAdes) (version 2) | ecosystem: Environmental > Aquatic > Marine > Oceanic | place: Arctic Ocean...
GACTGAGGGGATGGTCGTTGAATCGTTAAAAAAATTGATTGATGGAAATACTGGGAAAAGTTTAGTCGAGACTAAATCAGTAGAATCAATAGATATAGTGGATGAGAAGCCAAATTTAAAAATTTGCCTAGGTTACCCTGCAAAGAATTACGCAGAAACACTGAATAATATGATAACTAAACAGCTATTATCAGATGATATCGTATGCGGCGCTGTAGAAGTGACCTGGAAAATTCAGAGCCATTCTGTTCAAAAAAGCTTGCAACCAATGCAAAATATTAAAAATGTAATTGCTGTTGCCTCAGGAAAAGGTGGTGTTGGAAAATCTACAACTGCTGTAAATCTAGCGTTAGCTCTGTCTGCGGAAGGAGCAAACGTAGGAATATTAGATGCTGATATATACGGGCCAAGCCAACCTAGAATGCTAGGGTTGAGTGGTCAGCCAGATTCACAAGATGGAAAATCTTTGGAGCCAATGGTAAACCATGGTATTCAAGCTATGTCGATAGGTTTTTTAATTGATGAGGAGACCCCTATGATTTGGAGAGGTCCAATGGTTACGCAGGCTCTAGAACAGCTTTTAACAGATACACAATGGAGAGATCTTGATTATCTTGTTATAGATCTTCCGCCAGGAACAGGGGATGTACAATTAACTCTAGCGCAAAAAATACCAGTTAGTGGTGCTGTAATAGTCACTACACCTCAGGACATAGCATTATTAGATGCGAGAAAAGGTTTAAAAATGTTTGAAAAAGTAGAGGTTCCAGTCCTTGGTATAGTTGAAAATATGAGTTTACATATTTGTAAAGAATGTGGAAATGAATCGTCAATATTTGGATCAGGTGGTGGGGAAGCTTTAGCCGGAGAAAGTGAAGTAGATCTACTAGGGCAACTGCCTTTAGATATCTCTATAAGAGAGCAAACTGACTCAGGAAAACCCTCGGTAGTTTTTGAGCCAGATGGGAGAGTGGCGGAAATATATGGTGAAATTGCAAGAAAAACAGCCGGAAAATTAGCAGCTCAAGCCAAAGATTATAGCTCCAAGTTCCCAAAAATAATAATCGAAAATAATTAAAGCTTATGTCTATAAAATCTGATTCTTGGATAAGAAAAATGGCTCAAAAAGAAAATATGATTTCTCCATTTGAGCCTAATCAGGTTAAAACATTATCTGGTAATAAAGTGATATCTTACGGAACATCAAGTTACGGGTATGACGTTAGATGTTCAAATATGTTTAAAATTTTTACAAATATTAACTCAGCTATTGTTGACCCAAAAAATTTCGATAAAAGTAGTTTTGTAGATTTTGAAGGAGAGACATGTATTATTCCACCAAATTCTTTTGCTTTAGCTTCTACTGTAGAGTATTTTAAGATTCCAAGATCAGTATTAACTGTCTGCCTTGGGAAATCTACATATGCAAGATGCGGCATCATAGTTAACGTTACTCCATTAGAGCCAGAATGGGAAGGGCATGTTACCTTAGAGTTTTCTAATACAACACCCTTGCCGGCGAAAATTTATGCAAATGAAGGTGTGGCGCAAATGCTTTTTTTTGAATCAGATATGATTTGTGAGACATCATATAAGGACAGGGATGGTAAATATCAAAATCAGACTGGAGTAACTTTACCCAAATAAAATATGACACCTGAAATACTTTATAAACAAATAAGGAAATTAGTCATATTTTTGATAGGGATATCTATAGTGTTAATTGGTTGTGTATTATTTTTTACACCAGGCCCAGCAATAATTGTAATACCAGTTGGTCTAGCGGTTTTAGCCACAGAGTTTATTTGGGCAAAAAAATTATTAAAGAAATTCAAGGAAACAACATCATCTATTACTCAGTCTGCCAAGGATGCCATAAGAAAAAATTTTTAAGCTGTATTTAAAGAAGAAAAATTGTGCCTAATGTTAAAAAAGAAGCAAACCCTATTACATCCGTAATCGTTGTTAATATTACGCCCCCACCTAGAGCTGGGTCTACTCCAATTTTTTTTAAAGCAATTGGAATTAATACTCCTGAAAGAGCAGCAAAACCAAGATTAGCAATCATAGCAATACCTATAACAACCCCTATTAAGTAATTATCAAACCAGTATGAAGATAAAATGCCTATGACACTTGCCCATAAAAGACTATTTAAGAAGCCAACAGCAATTTCTTTTATTAATAAAGATTTAGAGTTTGCTGAGCTTATATTCCCTAGAGCTATTCCTCTAATCACCAAAGTTAATGTTTGGGATCCAGCTACACCACCCATGCTGGCAACTATCGGCATCAATACGGCTAAAGCTACTACTCTTTCAATTGTATCTTGAAATAAACTGATAACACCTGATGCAATTAATGCTGTAATTAAATTTACACCTAGCCAAATAGCTCTTCTTCTAGCTGATGGTAAGATTGGCGCAAAGATATCTTCTTCATCTGTTAAGCCAGCCATATTTAAAACAGCGCTTTCACTTTCTTCACGAATAACATCCACAACATCATCAATCGTTATCCTTCCTAAAAGGATATTATTTTTATCAACTACTGGGGCTGAGACCAAATCTCTATCCTCAAAAATATTCACAACATCACTTGCTAAAGCATCAGACTTGATTGATATATAATTTTTATTCATGGACTCTGCAACAGTGTTTTCAGGCTCAGCGCACAAGAGATTTGTAACTAATAAAGTTCCAAGGTAATGATTGTATCTATCCACAACAATAATATTATCAGTATTTTTTGGGATTTCTTGTCTTAACCGGAGATACTTTAACACTACATCTAGCGTAACATCGGGCCTGATGGTAATGGTATCTGTATTCATTAAGCCACCAGCAGTATCTTCATCGTAGTTCATGACACCTTCTAACCTAGTCCTATACTGATAATCCATACCTTCCAATGCTTGCTTAACTACCGTTTCTGGAAGCTCGTCTAATAGATCTGCAAGATCATCAACCTCTAGACCAGCAGTAGCTGCTAACAAGGATTTCTCATCCATAGATTGCATTAGATTATTCCTAACTTCATCTCCAACCTCTAATAATACTTCCCCATCATTTTTATGATCCAACATCTCCCAGATTAAACGTCTTTGCCTAGTTGGAGAGCTTTCTAGCAACCTAGCAATCTCAGCAGGGTGAAGACCATTTAATATTAATTTTGCTTTTAACATAGCTCCTGAATTAAGGGATTCAGTAATTGCATTAAGCTTTAAAACTTGGGTTTCATTTGACATTATATTAATCTCAGGTTTTCTCTATAAATTTCGCATAATGATTTAGTGTAACAATATTTACAGAAAACTCTATTTTGTTTTTCTTTGCGAAGATGAAAATAAATTTAGAGATTCTCGATATTTTGTAACAGTCCTTCTTGCTAAATTAATACCTTCCTCCGCAAGTATCTTTGTAATTTTATTATCACTAAAGGGCTTTGATTTATCTTCAGACTTAATAATTTTTTTTATCTTTTGCTTAATAGATTGTGAAGAAAAATCTTCTCCATCATTATTAACTATAGAACTTGAAAAAAAATATTTCAATTCAAAAACACCATAAGGTGTTTCCATGAATTTCCCATTAGTTAATCTAGATACTGTTGACTCATGAACACCTAAATCATTCGCAACTTCCTTGAGATTCATAGGAATTAATTTTTCTGCCCCACCGTCAAAAAAATTAATTTGTTTTTTAAAAATACATTTTGAAAGACTTAGTAGAGTATCATTTCTATAGGTAATATTTTTTATAAAAGATTTTGCTTCTTGAAGATTAGATTTTAAATATTGTTTATCTAAATCCGATATATTTTCTTCATTAAATTTCACATACTTTTCATTTATTTTAATTACAGGTGATATGATTTTATTTGAATTTATAATCCAATTAGAGTTTTTCTTGGAAACTTTAATATCTGGAATTATGTAATCATAATTTTTTATAGTTTCTATGGCTGTTCCAGGCCTAGGATTTTGGCTTTTTATAGCTTTATCAATTAACACAATATCTTCTTTTTTAAGTTGTAAATTTTCTCCAATATATTTTAATTGGCCTTCCGTATACTCTTGAAAAAATTCATTAATTACTATGCATGCTTTTTGAATTACGCTACTTTCCAAATCGCAATTTTGTAGTTGAATCAGCAACGATTCTTTTATTCCTTTGGTACATGTTCCTACGGGATCTAAATTCTGCATTAAATGTTGCACTGCTATAAGCTCGTCAACTGTTATGTCTGATTTATCATAGACATCATCAAAAATTTCAAAAATATCCTTTATTAGATAACCATCGTCATTAACATAGTCAACTATAGTCTTGGCTAATGACTTATCCTTATTACTTATATTTAGCATTTCCACTTGCCAGGTCAGGTATTTTTGTAAAGTATCTTCTTCAGAAGCTGTCTTTTCTATAATGTCAGAAGTTGACAAAGTGTTGTTACTACTAACAATGTAAGTTTGGTCGTAATGAGAGTAATGCTGCAAACAATTATCTTCTTCATAATCTTCGCATGAATCTTCTTTCTCTATAAATGGATTTGATTCAAAAATATTTTGTATTTCTTGATTAATCTCTACAGCAGAAAGTTGTAGAAGTTTGATTGCATTTTGCAGTTGGGGGGTTATGGAAAGTCTTGATGAAATTTTTGAAGTAAGATTAATTTTCATGGTTAATTATATATTTAATTTTCTGTTACTACATTTTAAAGTTATCACCTAGATACACTTGTTTTACTTTCTCGTTTTTTAAAATTTCTTCTGATTTTCCTTCAGCAATAATTTTACTATTATTTAGAATGTATGATCGGTCACAAACATCTAAGGTTTCCCTTACATTATGGTCTGTAATTAATATGCCAATATTATTACTCTTTAGTTCCTTTATTATCTCCTGAATATCAATTACTGATATTGGGTCAATACCCGCAAACGGCTCATCTAGTAATATAAATTTAGGGTCAGAAGCAAGTGCTCTAGCGATTTCCACTCGTCTTCTTTCACCACCAGATAAACTAATACCATTTGTATCTTTTATATGATCTATATTAAATTTCTTTAATAGATCAAATAATTTATTATTTTTTTCTAAGATGCTAAGATCTTTTCTTAACTCCAGTATAGCTAATATATTATCTTTAACGCTCAAACCTCTGAATATTGATGGTTCTTGAGCAAGATAACCAATACCTAAATTCGCTCTCTCATCAATAGTTAGTTTTGTTATATCCTTTTTATCGATAAAAATATTACCAGACTGAGGATTTATCAAACCTGTAATCATATAAAAGCAGGTTGTTTTCCCGGCTCCATTTGGTCCAAGTAAACCTATCACTTCTCCTGTATTCACTTCAAGAGAAACGCTAGAAACAATTTTTTTTGAATCATAGGACTTTGATATTTTTTTAATGCTTAATTTATTCATTATTTTTTTTTGGCTCTAGTGTCATTTTTACTCTTGAGTTGCCTTCTTTATCGCCAGCTATAATATTCTCATTATCAGTCATGTAAATTATTTTATTACTTTTAACAGTGTTATTTGACTGAACAAGAATTGCTTGCTTTAAAAAAATTATTTTAGAACTTTCTAAGTAATATTGAATCTTTTTTGCCTCACCATTCACTATTTTTCCACTATCTGTTTTTTGTTTATAAGTAGCTTTATTGCCTGACATCTCCATTGTATTTATCGTGTTATTTTTTGAAGTAACTATTAGTAAGTCACCTGTTAGCAGAATAGTTCCTTGAGTGACAATAACATTTCCACGATAAGTACTTCTTTGTGTTTCCTCATCCCATTTAGCGGAATCAGACTCTAAAAAAACTGGTTTATCGCTATCAAGATTTTCTGCATACAATAAGGAATTACTTAAAATAAGAGCCGTAATCAAAAAAATTTTAAAATTATCTAACATGTCTTCCTCTGGTATTTTCAAATATTACAAACTCACCTTTAATTAAACTACTTTTCATTCCTTTTCCGTTTAAGTATGAGTTATTTTTTTTTATAAATACCTCTGAATCAGTAACAGCCAGCTGCTCATCAAGGTAGATATATATCTCATCTGTATTTAATTTGAGGAAGGGCTCACTTACTTTCTCTTTAAAGTACATATTAACGTCACCAGATAATTTTATATTATGCCTTTTATATGCAATTTTTCCGAAATTAGAGACGATCTTAGTTGGCGGTTTATCTTTTCTGAAAAGTAAAATACTTGGGCTCTCAGCCTCAATGACTTCATTGTCAAAGTATTGTCGCATAATCGGACTTGAGACTGTATACAAAGGAATACCATTACTATCCATAGCGATATATTTTACTTTATTAAATAAGTTATCTGGCGTTGTTCTGATGACGCTAGGTTCTATATTTAGAGAATTTTCGGCATTATTATTTATAAATAAGGCGGCTGCGCACCCGACAATGATAATTAAGAAATTCAGTAAATTTTTTTTAATAGAATTCACGGCTTAACTAATCCCTGTTTCCATTAAAATATGCATATTTATTACCCCAATTATTTTATTATTTATGCCTAAGACTGGTAGTGAGTTTATTTTATTATGATTCATTAAATCTAGGACATCAGCCGCATAATCTTCTGCGCTGCAAGTTAAAAATTTTTTAGTCATGATTTTCTCTATAGGGGTTTCATGTATATCAAGTAATTTATTGATCGCTCTCCTTAAATCCCCATCAGTAAAAAAACCTACTGCATTATTTTTATGGTTAGCAATTATTACGCAACCCATATTTTTATTTGTCATTTCTATTAACACATCTTTTAATTTTTTTTGATTTTTGATTAGCGGTATATCTTTACCACTTCTCATAATATCTTTAATTTTCAAATTTAGATTTTTTCCTAAACGACCGCCAGGATGATTTTTAGCAAATTCTTCGGATTTAAAGTTTCTCATTTTCATTAAAATAATTGCAATAATATCACCTAACACTAATGTTACAGAAGTGCTTGAGGTTGGGGCTAAATTGAGTGGGCACGCTTCTTTTTTAATATTAATACTTAATGAGATATCTGAATCTTCATAAATTCTTGATTTTTTACTGCCACAAAGACTTAAGATTGAACACCCAATCTTCTTTAGATTGGGTAGAATAGAAATAATTTCAGGAGTGCATCCTGAATTAGATATTAAAAGTATTGTGTCTTTTTTTGAAATTACGCCTATATCACCGTGCATCGCTTCACTTGGGTGCACGAAGAAAGATGGTGTGCCAGTACTTGAAAAGGTTGCTGCTAATTTGTTTGCTATGTGACCAGATTTGCCAACGCCAATAATTATTAATTTACCCTTGCAATTATAAATCGCATTGCATAAAAGGTATAAATTTCTATCCAAATTTTTCTTAAGGTTGTTTATAGCAGAAACTTCAGATTTGATAACTTCTTGGGCTATTTTTAAAGCCTCACTTTCATATAGTTTAGACATAAGCTTTTTTAAAAAAATGTTTATTTATTATATAAGATAATATAAGTTATATCTCATAAATTCTATAAGAATGCTGCTATAAAAATGATATAATGATAAAACTAATCTCATTCTAGGGAACTCAATTTACTTATTTTATGAAAATTATAACCAGCACCGTAAGCTTTTATGACTATTTAATAGTAAAAAGACCTTACTTTTTGCTTTTTTTGGCACTATTAATAATTGCCTTCTTTTCCCTTAGTATTCCGGATTTTAAAATGGACGCTTCAGCGGACTCTCTTGTCTTAGAAAACGATCAGGCGTTGAAATATTATAGAGCTACTAGTGCGAGATACTCTACAGAAGATTTTGTTGTTATAACATTTAAGCCTCACAAAGGAATCTACAATAAAGAATCTTTAGATTTATTGGATAATTTAGCTAAAGATTTAAAATCCAGCGTTTCTGATGTAAGTAATGTTCTAACTATCCTAGATGTACCATTATTAGACAGTCCGAAAATAGGATTCAGTGATCTATCTAAAAAACAAAGAACGCTAAGATCTAAGGGTGTTGATATGGACTTAGTAAAGCAAGAGTTTTTGACGAGCCCATTATATAAAAACCTTCTAATGAGTGAAGATTCCTCAACAACTGTTGTTGTTGTAAACTTTTTAAAAGATAAAAAATATTATGACTTATTAGGTGAAAGAAGCGGTTTGAGAGAAATTAGTTTGACAAGAGATTTAACTGAGATCGAAAAGAACTCTTTGCAGAAGGCAGAGCTAGGTTTTAAAAACTACAGTTTTGACCGCGCAGCAAAAGAAAAAGAAAATATAAAAAAAATTAGAAAGGTTATTAGTAAGTATAAAAGTAAAGCATCTATGTTTTTAGGTGGCGTGCCAATGATAACTTCTGATATGACGGATTTTATAGCGCAGGATATAAAAAAGTTTGGTGTAGGTGTATTTATTTTTCTTGTTTTAATATTATCTGTGATTTTTAAAAGCATAAGGTGGGTAGCTATTCCACTATTTGGCTGCATTATCTCGGTAATTTTTGTCAGTGGTCTTGCGGGTTATATTGACTGGCGCATAACAGTTATATCCTCTAATTTTGCAGCGATATTATTAATTATAACTATGTCCATGACAATTCATTTGGCAGTTAGATATAGAGAGATTAATGCTAAAAAATTAAATTCTAATAAAAAAGACATAGTAATTGAAACAATTCACTACATGTTTATACCTTGTGTTTATACGTCATTAACCACAATTGTGGCCTTTGCATCATTGGTCGTGAGCGGAATAAGACCTGTAATAGATTTCGGTAATATGATGACAGTTGGTATCAGCTCAGCCTTTATTATCACTTTTATAGTTTTTCCAACGATTCTAATTATTTTGCCAAATGAAGATATTGAGGAAAAGAACGATATCACAAAAAATATTACAAATAAATTTGCAATATTTTCTATAGAAAATTATGGAAAAATTATTTTTATGGCATTTTTAATATTCATCATAAGTATCTTTGGTATGACAAAAATAAAGGTAGAAAATAGATTTATTGATTATTTTCATTCTGATACTGAGATTTATCAAGGGATGCTTGAGATAGATAAGAAATTAGGCGGCACGACGCCTTTTGATATTATTATTGATAAACCTTATGTTGAGAATGTTGATAGTGAGATATCAATTGATGATGATATGGATTTTGATTCTCTATCTGATTTGTTAGGAGACACAGAGGAAGATATTGAAGGTTATTGGATAAGTAATCCTAAGTTAAAAGAGATAGCAAAGATCCATGATTATTTAGAAGCGCAGCCAGAGACTGGGAAAGTATTATCAATCGCAACTTTATATAAGCTTGCAATTGGTTTAAATGATGATGAGCTATTATCAGATCTCCAAGTTGGAGCAATCAAAAGCTCATTATCTAAAGAGGTAAGGGAGGTATTACTAGATCCCTATTTATCAAAAGATGAAACTCAAACTAGAATAACATTACGAGTAATAGATTCTGATAAAAACTTAAACAGAAAAGAATTTATTGAAAGGGTGGAATCTTTTCTTTTAAAAGAAATGCATTACCCAAAAGAAAGGTTTAATACTACTAACATGCTAGTTTTATATAATAATATGCTGCAGAGTTTATTTTCATCTCAAATACAAACTATTGGCTTTGTATTTATTTCTATAATGTTTATGTTTATTATTTTGTTTAGGTCATTCTATTTGGCTGTAATAGCAATAATACCAAATATTCTTCCGGCTACTTTAGTGTTGGGTTTTATGGGTTTAAAATCAATACCTCTTGATTTGATGACTATCACGATCGCAGCTATAAGTGTGGGGATAGCGGTAGATAATACTATTCACTATGTGATCCGATTTAAAAGAGAGTTTTCAGAAAATAAAAATTACACTAAGTCTGTGAAAATTTGCCACGGCAGTATAGGTAAAGCCATGTATTACACCTCATCAATTATTGTGATTGGTTTTTCTATATTATCTTTATCTAATTTTATACCAACTATATATTTTGGTTTGTTGACAGGATTAGCTATGGTGGCTGCACTTTTAGCTTCTTTAACTCTGCTTCCTGCTTTATTGATCTTATTCAAACCACTAGGCAAAGAAAATAATTAGGATGTTTCTTGATGAAGTGCGTATTTATGTGGAATAATGCAGCATGAAAAAATTAAAAACATTTAGTCTTGCGCTTCTTCTTCCTTTGATATTTATGAGTACATCAGTATCTTATTCTGATGCCACCGCCCCTGAGAATATAATACTATCTGCAGCGAATAATTTATTTGCTGATGTGGAGAAAAATAAAGAAGTATACGAAAATGATATCTCATCATTTTATGAAAGAGTTGATAAAATTTTAACGCCAATTATAGATTTTGACATTTTAATTAAAAGTATTACCGGGAAAAAGAAATATAGTGATATGCCGGTTGAATTAAAAAATAGATTCAAATTAGCATTAAAAAACCAGTTAATTAGAATATATGCAAAAACAATTGTGGAATACGCAGATTCTGAAATAACAATTATAAGCGCTTCAGAAAATAAAGGTTTCTATTTGGTAAAAACTGAGCTCTCCATAGGTAAAGGAAAGCCGGGTTTTCAGGTAATATACGTCATGAAAAAATCTTCAGGATCATGGAAAATAGTAGAGGTTGTTGCAAATGGTATAAGGTTAGTAAAAAGCTTGCGTAAAAGTTTACTTCCAGAAATTGAAGAAAATGGAATTGAGTCCGTAGTAAGTAGATTAGAGTCAGAGTCCTAAATATGGAAAAATTACTAATAAAAGGCGGTAGCTCTTTAAAAGGTGAGGTGAGAATATCTGGCGCTAAAAATTCTGTCTTACCTATATTAGCAGCAAGCTTATTAAGCATTGAAGAAGTCATTATCGGGAACGTTCCTCATCTCCAAGATGTCACAACAACTATCTCACTTCTTACTGAAATGGGCGCCACTATATCTATAGATGAAAAAATGAAGGTGAGTATTAACGCTGGATCTGTAAATAGTCTCTATGCCCCATATGAAATGGTTAAAACTATGAGGGCTTCTATTTTAGTGTTAGGGCCACTACTTGCTCATTTTGGGAAAGCAAAAGTCTCTTTGCCTGGCGGATGCGCTATTGGCTCAAGACCAGTAAATCTTCATCTGGAAGGATTAAGAGCAATGGGTGCAAATATTAAAGTTGAAGATGGTTATATAATAGCTAAAGCAAAAAAGCTTAAAGGCGCAAAAATTACATTCCCAATAGTAACTGTCACAGGAACAGAGAATATAATTATGGCGGCATCTCTAGCTGCCGGCAAAACAGTAATTAAAAATGCAGCAAGAGAACCAGAAATAATAGATTTAGCAAACTGTTTAAGATTGATGGGCGCAAATATCGAGGGAGATGGCTCTTCAACTATTACAATTGTAGGCGTGGATCAGCTAAGCGGATGCCATTACGATGTATTGCCCGATAGAATTGAAACTGCGACATTTTTAGTAGCGGCAGCTATAACAAAAGGAAGGCTTACTTTAACTCATACTAGGCCAGACACTATTAAAGTGATTATTGATAAATTAAAAAAAGCTGGTGCAGATATTCAAGTAAAAAATGATATTATTAATATAGACGTTAAGTCGCAACTAGATGCGGTGAACATAACAACTAATCCGTATCCAGATTTCCCAACAGATATGCAAGCTCAGTTTATTGCTTTAAACTCAGTATCTAAGGGGAAAAGTAAAGTTATAGAGACGGTTTTTGAAAATAGGTTTATGCATGTCCAGGAGTTAGTTAGAATGGGGGCAGACATTGAAATCAATGGAAATACAGCTAATATAAAAGGTGTTAAAGGTCTGACAGGAGCTCCCGTGATGGCAACCGATCTCAGAGCATCTGCAAGCTTGGTTTTAGCCGGATTAGTTGCAAAAGGAGAAACTGTTGTAGATAGAATATATCATATAGATAGGGGATATGAGTGTATTGAGGAAAAATTAACTAAAATTGGCGCGAGCATCAAGAGATTACCAAAATGAATTTGAAAGATAATATTGTGATAGCAATATCAAAAGGAAGAATTTTAGAAGAGGGTATGGAGCTCTTAAAGAAAATGGGTATTGAAACAGTAGATAATATGAGTGATTCCAGAAAGCTCATATATCAAACAAACAATAGCCTGTTAAAATTAGTAATTGTTAGAGCTTCCGATGTGCCAACTTATGTTGGAAATGGAGCTGCAGATATGGGAATAGTTGGAAAAGATACTTTGGTAGAATGTAATTTAAATAATATATATATACCGTTAGATTTAAATATATCAAAGTGTAGAATGTCTTTAGCAGCATTACCAAATTGTAAGCCAGGAGCAAGAATTAAAGTTGCAACAAAATATGTAAATTGCGCTAACGATTACTTTAATAAAAAAAAGAAACAAGTTGATATAATAAAATTATACGGATCAATGGAGTTAGCGCCTATACTTGGTCTTGCAGATTATATAGTAGACTTAGTGGACAGCGGAATGACTTTAAAAGCTAATGGGCTAGAAGAGATTGATTTTATTTTTGATGTTAGTGCGCAATTAATAAGTAACAAGGCTTCAATGAAAACGAAGACAGAATCTATTGAGAATATTATTAATGCTTTTGAGAAAATTATATAGTGAGTAATTATGACGCTTAAAACAGATGATTTAAGGATAATAGAAACACAAGAGTTAAGTACTCCAGAGGATGTGAGAAAAGAGTTGCCTATAACTGAGCTTTCAGCCAAAACCATTTTAGATTCTAGAAAAACTATTGAGAATATTTTGGATGAAAAAGACGATAGAATTTTTGTGGTTATTGGACCATGCTCAATACATGATCCTGTCGCCGCAATGGATTACGCGAAGAAATTAAAAAAGATATCTCAAGACGTATCTGAAAATTTATTCATAATAATGAGAGTTTATTTTGAAAAACCAAGAACTACAGTGGGGTGGAAAGGCCTTATAAATGATCCAATGCTAGACGGTAGTTTTGAGATAAACAAAGGCATTAGGATAGGAAGAAAACTTCTATTAGATATTGTGGATTTAGAGATTCCAGCAGGCACTGAGTATTTAGACCTTATTAGCCCTCAATATATTGCCGATATAATCAGTTGGGGTGCTATTGGAGCAAGAACAACAGAAAGCCAATGTCATAGAGAATTAGCTTCAGGACTATCCTGCCCAATAGGCTTTAAAAATGGTACAGATGGCAATTTACAGATTACTATTGATGCTATAAAAGCAGCATCTGGAGCACATCATTTTCTATCAGTCACTAAAGAAGGTAATTCTGCTATTTTTTCTACTAGCGGGAACCCCTATTGTCACACTATTTTAAGAGGTGGGAGTAATAAGGTTAATTATGATGAGAAAAGTATCGATGATGTCTCGGCAAGGCTTGATAAGGCAAATTTACCACAGCAAATCATTGTAGATTGTAGTCATGCAAATAGCCTTAAAGATCATAAGAAGCAAATGGTAGTTGTAGATAATCTTATTGGCCAACTAAGTCATGGTGAAAAAAGAATTAAAGGATTAATGATAGAAAGTAATTTGGTTGAAGGTAATCAAAATATTAATGATCCAGACCTTGTGTATGGAAAAAGCGTTACTGATGCCTGTATTGGTTGGGAAGATACAGAAAAAGCTCTATACGCATTGTCGGACGCTATTAAAAAACGAAGAGTTAATGCTTAATATTAAAAAAATAAGTTCCACTGATAAAATTTTTTCTGAGATATTGCAAAAACATATCTCGCAGAGGAAGTTAAATTCATCAGGTATTCAAAGCTCAGTAAAAAATATTATTAATGAAGTTAGGGAATTTGGTGATGATGCTTTAGTAAAATTTTCTAAAAAATTTGATAACTATGATGTTAAAAATGCAAAAGAATTAGAAGTATCCAAAGAAACCATTTCATTAGCACTAGACAAGATTTCATCCAAAGAACTAGAAGCTCTAAAATTTGCAAAAAATAGAATACAAGAATTCTCTAAACATCAAAAATTAGAATCATGGGACTATAGTAGTGATGGAATAAATTTAGGAGAGAAAGTAACTCCAATAGACAAAGTAGGTATTTATGTCCCTGGCGGATCTGCTGTATATCCTTCAAGTGTTCTAATGAATGCCATTCCAGCAAAAGTTGCAGGAGTTCGAGAAGTTATAATGGTTGTACCTTCCCCAGATGGAGAAATTAATAACTTAGTATTGGCAGCAGCTTGCTTAGGCGAAGTAGACAGATTGTTCAGAATAGGCGGTGCACATGCTATAGCAGCACTTGCATTCGGCACGAACACAATACCAAAAGTAAATATGATAGTAGGGCCTGGGAATCAGTATGTAGCTGAAGCTAAAAAAGAATTATATGGTGAGGTAGGTATTGATAATTTTGCAGGGCCATCTGAGATTTTAGTTATTGCAGATTCTAGTGCAAATGTATCTTGGTTGGCAGCTGATTTATTTGCACAGGCAGAACACGATAGATTGGCTCAATCTATATTAATATCACCCAGCGAAAATTTGTTAAATGAAGTTGAAAGTTGCATGAAAAAAACTTTACCAAGCTTAGGAAGAAAGGAAATTATTGAGTCATCATTAAATAACTTTGGTATGTTAATTCATTCTAAAGATATTGATGAGGCAATTGAAATATCAAATAACTTGGCGCCAGAGCATTTACAATTATCAATCAAGAATAGTGAGCAATACTTAGATAAGATTCAGAATGCTGGAGCAATATTTTTAGGAGAGCACACTCCTGAAGTATTTGGCGACTACTGCGCAGGCTCAAATCATGTCTTACCTACTGTCGGCACTGCTAAATTTTCCTCGCCTTTAGGCGTTTATGATTTTCAGAAAAGATCTACTGTAATACAATGCTCAAAGGATGCTTCAAAAGTGTTGGCGAGACATGCCTCAATAATAGCTGAGGCCGAAGGTTTATATTCCCACAGAACTTCAGCTATGCTGAGAAAAAAAGAGAGCTCAGATTATGAAAAATAAAATTAATAATTTTTTTAGAGATGATATTGATTTGTTAAAAGAATACGAAATTTTTGATTCTACTAATATGATTAAGTTAGATGCAATGGAGAATCCATTTGATCTAAATATAAACTTTGAAATTACAGGTCTTCCTTCTGGCGCAACAAGTTTAAACAGGTACCCTGACGCAGACTGTCAAAGTATACGCAATAAATTACTAAAAAAGTATCGGTTAGATGATAAAAAATATGATGCTATCATTGGCAATGGTTCAGATGAGCTAATACAACTTATTTGCTTAGCTTTTTTAAGAGCAGAAAATATTGTTTTATGTCCAGCACCATCATTTAGTATGTATAAAAAAATATCTCAAGTTATAGGTCTTAGGTACGAAGAAGTCCCTTTGCGAAATAATTTTTCATTAGACATAAAATTAATGTTGGAAAAAATTAAAGACTTGAATCCAGCAATTATATTTCTTGCTTACCCCAATAACCCAACAGGAAATCTTTGGAGCAAGGAAGATATTGAAGCGATAATTAAACAATCGAATGGGGTAGTAGTGGTAGATGAAGCATATGGTGCATTTTCACGAGAATCATTTATATCAAAAATCGATGAATTTGAAAATCTCATAATAATGAAGACATTTTCAAAGGTGGGTTTAGCAGGCATCAGATTAGGATATTTATTTTCTAATAAATATATAATCAAGCAAATAAACAAATTAAGACTGCCTTTTAATATAAACTCAATATCTCAAAAAATAAGCGAAATATCTATTGATAGTAGTTATTTGGAGGACCAGATTGAGGAAATTATTCTATTAAGAAGTTCTTTGATATTAGAATTGAGAGATATTAAGAAAATTGAAGTCTATGATAGTAAAACAAATTTTATTTTATTTAAGATTTTAGAAGGCTCGGCTAATGAGGTTTTTGAAAGTCTCTTATCAGATAATATACTAATTAAAAATATGTCTAAAATGCCCGGCCTCAAGAATTTTCTTAGGGTGACTATAGGGTCAAAAAAAGAAAATAATTTATTTATACAATCCTTGAAAAATGCAATAATTTGAGTGATTTTCCGACAAACAATCATTACATTGTGTTAGAATATCGCCAAATATAGTGGAATCAATCAAAGGAAGTTCATCAATGTCTAAGGGCAATCTCGATAATAGCAGAAGAAAATTTTTAACAGGCAGTTTGTCTATAGTTGGCGGAACAGGTGCTGCGGCTACACTATGGCCTTTTTTATCTTCAATGGGTCCTAGTGAAAAAGCTAAGGCAGCTGGTGCGCCAGTAAAAGTCGATATTAGTGGTTTAAAAGAAGGAGAAAAAATAGATTTAATTTGGAGAAAAAAACCTATATGGGTTGTTAAAAGAACAAAAAATATGCTTGATAGTATAAATATTAGCGACTCTCAGCATAAAGATCCAATGTCAGAAAATATAGAGCAACAACCTAATTTTGCAAAAAATAAATATAGGTCTTTAAAGCCAGAAATTTTAGTTTTAGAGGGAGTTTGTACGCATCTTGGGTGTAATCCAGCTTACAAACCAGATATAAATGATGATAATTTAGGAAAAGACTGGGAAGGCGGTTTCTTTTGCGCATGTCACGGTTCTAAATTTGATTTAGCTGGAAAAGTCTCCAATGGAAGTCCAGCAGGAGCAAACTTAAAAGTTCCCCCTTATAGGTTTGAAGATGAAAATACAATAATTGTGGGCGAATTACCTGCTGACAATGAAGAAAGTAAGGTTTAAAAAATGAGTGAGTATAATGATAAAAGTGAAGGTTCTGGAGTAATTGGTTGGGTAGATGCCAGACTACCAATTCTAAGTTTTATAAAAAACCATTTAACACATTATTACACCCCAAAAAATTTCAATTTTTGGTATTTTTTCGGCTCCTTAGCTTTTTTAATTCTATTTTTACAAATTTTTACTGGAATTTTTTTAGCAATGCATTACAAGCCAGACGCAAAACTGGCCTTTGATTCAGTAGAGTTTATTATGCGGGATGTTAACTTGGGATGGCTTATAAGATATATGCATTCAACGGGAGCATCAGCTTTTTTCATAGTAGTTTACTTGCACATGTTTAGAGCGCTAATGTACGGATCATTTAAAAAACCAAGAGAATTAATTTGGTTATTTGGTGTGTTTATATATGTAGCGTTAATGGCGGAAGCATTTATGGGTTATCTCCTTCCATGGGGTCAAATGTCATATTGGGGTGCTCAGGTAATTATTAATTTATTTACAACTATTCCTTTTGTTGGTCCTGAAATAGGTATTTGGATTAGAGGAGATTTTGCAATATCTGACCCAACGCTAACAAGATTTTATGCGCTTCATATAGTAGCGGTCCCAATGGTTATCCTGCTTTTGGTAATCTTGCATTTATCTGCCCTTCATACTGTAGGGTCAAATAACCCTGATGGAGTTGAGATTAAGAAAAACAAAGATGCTAATGGTGTGCCCCTCGACGGTATTCCGTTCCATCCATATTACACAGTAAAAGATTTTGTAGGAATAGGGGTTTTTCTATTTCTATTTGCACTTACAGTATTTTATGTGCCAGAAATGGGTGGGTATTTCTTAGAGCACGCTAATTTTATACCAGCAAATCCTTTGGTGACTCCTGACCATATCGCACCAGTTTGGTATTTTACTCCATTTTATTCTATTCTAAGAGCGATTCCTGACCCAGCGTTTGGCGCTTTAGCTATGGCTCTATCAATAGTAGTGTTATTCTTTTTACCCTGGATTGATAGTAATCCTATAAAGTCAATAAGGTACAGAAGTACACTATTTAAAATTAATCTTTTTGTATTCGTAACAGGCTTTTTAATACTAGGATATTTAGGAGTAAAATCACCTACACCTCTATATAACGCATTAGCTTTAAGGTTTAGTGAAATGTATTTCATATTTTTTGCGCTCTTATATTTTTATAGTTACTCAAGAGCAAGCACATATACATTTATATATTCAGGGATATTAATATTTCTAATAGCGATATATGATATTTTAAGAGTAAATAGTGATAATTATATTATGGTCGTAACTGGGCTAGTACTAATAAGTGTATTTATTTTATTTATGACTCTTGCTCCTTTATATTCAAAATTAAATACAGAAAAAGAAGTTCCAGATAGGATTACCGGATGAGTAAAAAAAATATAATTATTTTTGCTATGCTAATTACTATCAGTAATTTATCTTTTGCTTCTGCAAAAACAAGTAATTTAATAAAAGAATATAAAGCAATAAATAATATTAGTAATAAAGCCTCCTTGCAAAGAGGGGCAAAATATTTTGTAAATTATTGTAGTGGTTGCCACTCATTAAAATATATGAGGATGAGCACGCTAGCAAAAGATCTAGATATTGAAGAAAAAATATTCACAAAAAATTTGATTTTCTCCAGTAAAAAAATTGGTGAAACTATGACAATTGCGATGAATGAAGTAGAAGCAGAAAAATGGTTTGGAGCTGCACCGCCTGACTTGAGTTTGATAGCAAGATCAAAAGGAGCGGATTACGTATTTGCAAAACTAAATACTTACTACGAGGATGATAAATCACTTACTGGATACAATAATCTAGCATACCCCAATACATCTATGCCTAATATATTGGCAAACTTGCAGGGTGGCCAAAAGCTAATATTAGACTCACATAACAAACCAGAAAAGTTTACTAAAGTCTCTAGTGGTTCATATAGTGAAAAAGAATATCAACAGTTAACAAATGATATTACAAATTTTCTAGTATATGTTTCGGAGCCTGCAAAATTAAAAAGATATTCAATGGGATTTTGGGTTCTCATGTTTATATTTCTATTCACGGTAATAGCGTACTATACGAAAAAAGAATTCTGGAAAGATATTCATTAAACATTAGGTAAAAATTATGCATACAATGACACTATATTCGGACCCAACAAGTCCACATTCTCACAGAGTTAGAATAGTACTAGGTGAAAAGGATCTTGCTTTCAATGTAGAGGATGTACTAGAAGGTAGCTCTAATGAGGATCTTATAGCTTTAAATCCAAATAATTCAACGCCAACATTTGTAGATAGAAATTTAATACTATACGAGTCTAGAGTAATAATGGAGTATCTTGACGAGAGATTTCCACACCCACCATTGATGCCTGTTGACCCGGTTGTAAGAGCAAAAACAAGAATGGTGCTACATTATATAGAAAAGGATTTATACGGTCTTCTAGATGATATTAAGTCAAGTGGAGAAAAAAAGTCATCAAATGCAAAACAAAAACTAAAAGAAAATCTTATGTTGTCGCTAGATTTTCTACAGGGTAAAAAGTATTTTTTAAGTGATGATTTTGGAATTGTAGACTGCAGTTTAGCTCCCATTTTATGGAGGCTACCAGAATATAAAATAAATTTACCAAAAAGTGCAGAGCCGATATTAAAATATGCAGATAGACTGTTTGAGAGAAAATCTTTTTTAGAAAATCTTTCTGAGCAAGAGGAAGATATAAGAAGCACTTATTAGATAGATTTATTTGGGTTTAGTATATTTTTTGGGTCAAATTGTTTTTTAATGTCTCTCATGAGAGATAAAGTTTGCTCATTAATTTCTTTTTCTATGAAATGTTTTTTTACAATACCAATTCCATGCTCACCTGATATTGTACCATCAAGCTTTAATACTAAATTAAAAATATCTTCCAAGCACTTTGTTGAGTTCTGAGAATTTTTTTCTTCCTCTGATTGAAATAATAAATTGACATGAATGTTTCCATTGCCAGCATGTCCAAAATTTACAATTTTAATGCTGTATTTTCTTGATATTTCATCCAAGTTATTAAGTAGCTTAGTTAAGTTTGATATAGGAACAGCAATATCTTCATTTATTTTATGGCTACCTATAACTCTTAACGCAGGTGATAGAGATTTTCTTGCAGACCATAAAGCCGCTATGTCTTTTAAGTTACTCGCAACACTTATCGTATTAAATCTATTAATTTCTATTACTTTGATGATGTTTTTAAGCATTAAATCAATATATTCTTTTTCACCATCAATTTCTAAGATGATAGCGGCTTTTATTTTTTTATCGTAATGATCAATTTTAATAGTATTAATTAGCTTTATAGCCTCTGCGTCTATAAATTCTAACTTACTGGGTGTGATAGGTTGGGTCATTAAACTTATAATGGTATCTGTGGCCTCACTTATTTCATTAAATGTAACTTCAATAGTTGCAGTGCAATCATTTAAAGGTAGTATTTTTAAGGTTGCTTGTGTAATGATACCAAGTACGCCTTCAGACCCCGTCAATAATCTCGTTAAATCTAAACCCACAACACCTTTAGAAGTTTTTACACCAGTTTTATAGAGCTCACCTGTGCCAGATATAAACTCAAGACCTAAAATATTATCTCTTGGTGTTCCATATTTTATCGCTCTTGGTCCCGCAGAGTTATTTGCAATATTACCTCCAATAGTGGAGTAATCTTGGCTAGAAGGATCTGGCCCCCAAAAAAAATTTTGTTTTTTTAATAAATTTTGTAATGTAGTATTGACAAGTCCTGGTTCAACAATAGCAAATCTGCTTTTAATATTGATTTCTAAAATATCATTCATTTTTTCTAAGGACAGAATTATGGAGTTATCTATTGGTACTGAACCACCTGTATTCCCAGTCCCTCTTCCTCTGGTAGTTATAGGTATACTGAATTGAAAGCAATATTTAACAATATCTTGAATCTGAGTTTTATTCTTAACAAATAAAACACATTCAGGCATAACATGTATTTTACTATTATCATACCCATATGCCCAACAATCACCAGGCTCTGTTAACACAAAGTCTTTTGGTAATACTTTTTTAAAATATCGTATGTGTTTTTTATTCAACATATATTAAAAGGGAATTTTTTTAGCCCTGCCATTTTTAAATTTAATTATAGCTAAATGTCTTCTTATTTTATTAAACTCATTCAGCTGTAAATATCCTGTATCGCCTAATAAATATTTATTTCTATGATTCTTGAGTTTATCAATATTGTATATAATTTTTATGGAGTCCATACCAAGAGCAATAAATCTCAATAAATATTTCTTCTCATTATTATCCCTAAAAGCAACTTTTTCTACTTTATTTTTATTATTATATAACCAAGGAATGTCACAAAATTTTATATTATTCAGATCTTGATTACTTACTTTGTCACTAACTCCATTATATATATGTGACGTAGAGTAAAATGCTATATCCTCTGCAAAATTAAAATTAAATTGTGGCTTAATTGATCGCATATTCTCAGAAGTACCTACAGCAAATATACTATTAACCGTGTCAGGTATGTAAGGCTTGTAATAAAGTTTTCTATTAAGAATATTTTCTATTTTATCTTTTCTTTTTATACTCTCTTCAATTTTTAAAATATTTCTAATTAAAATATTTATTTTTTTATCATTATTTTCATAAGTAACTTCATCTGTAATATTTCCTCCTAACTCTAAAAACCTTAGCGCATATGCCTTAGATATTCTTCTGCCCCATTCATTATTAGGATAAAATATAGAGCTATTACTATTCCCATCTATTATAGATTTTTCTGCAATACATATTGCTTCATCTTCTGGAAGCAGACCAAATTGGTATACTTGATTCGAGCGATGATTAGTATTATTTGAATAATTCAAGGTTAGTATGGGTAGAGCATTTAGACTACTACTAGTAACTTTTTGTATAACTTTTTTCTGAAGAGGGCCAATTAAAAAATCAAAACTTTCTGATAATATCTCGGATGAAATTTCTTGTATATTTAGATCCTCGTCCCCTGTGTCATAAATAGATAATACAGGTTGATTTTGTTTTTTCAATGCTTGGATTTCTATCTCTAGACCTTCATATATAGCCTTACCTATTTTGGAATATTTCCCTGTCATTGGCAATAGGATTGCTATTTTACTGATTGATTTTAAATTAGTAATCTTAATTATTTCTTTATGTGCTAAAAGCTCATCTATATTAATTTGACTCTCATTAACTTCAGAGCTTTTATATGTCTCTTCTTTACTACCATCGCCTGAGATTATCTTTATATAATTTGTATTACATGCACAAAGCAATATACTGGATATGATAATTACTATATATTTAAAAATATAACTTCTTATTATAGGCTCAAAATTTTGCATAATATCAACATAAAAATAAATAATAATTACGGTACATTATATGTTGTTGCGACACCAATTGGTAATATAAATGATTTTACTTATAGAGCTACAGAGATTTTATCAAGCGTGCATATTATAGCGACAGAAGATACTAGGCATAGTAAGAAATTACTGAATCATTATGGCATTAAAACTAAGCAAATTAGTTATCATAAGCATAATGAAAATGAAAGAGTGGAATATCTGATAAATTTACTTTTGGAAGGTAAAAGCATTGCTCTAATATCGGATGCTGGAACACCTGCAATTTCTGATCCTGGGGATATTATTATCACAGAGGCTCATAGTAAAAATATTATAGTTTCACCAGTGCCCGGAGCTTCCTCAGTTATATCAGCTATAAGTTGCAGCGGGCAAGCTTCTAATGACTTTAAATTTATTGGTTTTTTACCAAAGAAAGTTTCTCAGAAAATAGATATTTTAAAGAAAAATGATAATAATGACTTTTCTTTAATATTTTTTGAATCTCCTAATAGAGTTTTAGATACCCTTGAAGAATTAAAAAAATTATATAATGGGGATAAGACTATCATTATAGCCAGGGAAATTACCAAGATATATGAAGATATAAAAATATTCACAATAGATCAATGGCTTGAGTATTTTGGCCTCAATAATAATGAAAAACAAAAAGGTGAATTCGTTGTCATTATTCCACGAGTTGAGACAATCGAAAACAACGCGTCAGAAAGAGAGATTGAGGATTTCATTATTTTATTATTAAAAAATGATATTTCATATAATGCTGCAATTAAAGTTACTAGTAAGCATTATGATATAAATAAAAATCTTATTTATAAGAAGCATATGCATCTTGCAAAAAAATAATTTTTATTATCTAATAAACACTGAGTCGACTGTGTAATCGCTTTTTATAAAGAGGAAAGTCTGGGCTCCATAGAGTAGAGTGCCAGGTAACTCCTGGGAAGTGCGAACTTACGGCAAGTGCAGCAGAAAATAAACCGCAATGAAAATTGTAAGGGTGAAAAGGCGAGGTAAGAGCTCACCGCATCAATAGTAATATTGATGGCAAGGTAAACCCCACTCGGAGCAAGGCCAAATAGAAAAGTATAGGTGCTACTCGCACTGCTTTTGGGTAGGCTGCTAGATGTGTTTGGCGACAAGCATACAAGATTAATGATTACATTCAACAGAACCCAGCTTATAGGTCGACTCACCTATTCTCAAGAATAATAATAATATTTAAACTTAATGTTGTTTGTTAAGTAAATTACATATACCTATGATTTAATCAACACTTTTCCTATATTAATATTACTGTAAGTCATTGACTAATAAAGAAAAATCTTGACAATACTTATATATGTTGCATTATTGTGGCTAAATGTGGGAAAAAGTGGGGATACATGAAAAATGTTTAAAGGTATTAGTAACTTAAGTATAGATGTTAAGGGAAGAGCTTCCATGCCGCAAAGGTATAGAGAAGATTTTTGCACAGAAGGCAAGTGTAAATTAGTTATTACAGCTGACAAAGACAAGTGCCTATTAATATATACACAGGCTAACTGGACAGTTATAGAAAAAAAACTTACAAAACTTCCTTCATACAATAAAGAAGCAAGATTT
>Ga0209709_10001234_pt1 | contig 23802 bp, 24 predicted proteins | sample ArcticOcean_MG_C_2_FD_187435 | JGI IMG/M metagenome (GOLD analysis project Ga0209709, IMG submission 187435) | Marine microbial communities from western Arctic Ocean - ArcticOcean_MG_CB4_136 (SPAdes) (version 2) | ecosystem: Environmental > Aquatic > Marine > Oceanic | place: Arctic Ocean...
TTACTGTAGCCATAGAACCTTTCTTTATTTGCCCTGGTCCATAAACATTATAAAAATAAACTATTTCGTACCTAAAATTAAACCATTTTTTTAAATTTTCTAATAGTTCTAAATTTTTAGCTTTAGTGAATGCGTAAGGAGATAAGTTTTTATCGTCACTTTTATTTCCAATACTCGCTGATGTTGTTGAATATATAAGTTTAATTTTATTTAAAAGACAAAAACTAAACACTTCATTTGAACCAATCGTATTAGAGTGAATGCAAGTACTCATCTTTGAAAAACTTTAATATATTCTGGAAAATTCTCCAAAGTGAAAAAGGGAATGAATATTTTTTTTATATAAATTTAAAACCTTAGACATACTTTTGGTATCTGATATTATGTATTTTATTCTTTTATTTTTAATTTCATTTTTTTTACTACCTGTAGAATAATTATCTAAACTTATGATGTTAAAGTTGGTTTTATTTATAAGATATTTAATTAAGTTTGAGCCAATGAAACCTGCTCCTCCAGTTACAACTATATAATTTTTTTTCATTTATTAGATTTGGAAAAATAAGATTTTAAAGTTAATTCAAACCCTTCATCTAAATTAATTTTGGGTTGCCAGCCATAACTTAAGGCTATTGAATTATCTATAATTTTTCTTTGCACTCCATCTGGTTTGGATTTATCTAAAATAATCTTACATTTATAATTAATCTTTTTTAAAATAAATTTTGCATATTCAAATATACTTTTGTCATGACCAGTTCCAATATTGATTAATGAATCTTTTGTTTTTTTATTTAAAAAATAAATACAAGCATCAGCCAAATCATCTACATACATTAATTCTCTTTTGGGTCGTCCCGATCCCCATAGTATTAATTCATTTTTTTTTTTTTTTTGCTGTTAAAGCTTTAGCAATTAAAGCTGGGAAAAAATGCGATGTTTTAAGATCATAATTGTCATTTGGTCCATATAAATTACACGGCATTAAGCATTTATAATTTGTTTTGTATTGGAAATTATAACTTTCGCACATTTTAATACCAGCAATTTTTGCAATTGCATAAGGCTCATTTGTTTTTTCTAGTTCTCCAGTTAATAAATATTTTTCTTTAATTGGTTGTTTAGAGTTTTTTGGATAAATACAGCTAGAGCCTAAAAAAATTAACGATTTTATTTTATTCTTATAACAAGCATGAATAATATTATTTTGAATTGCTAAGTTATCATATATAAAATCAGCTTTATACTTGTTGTTTGCAAAAATACCCCCTACATAACCTGCTGCATTGATAACTGCATCAATTTTTTTTTTTTGGAAAAAATTAAATACTTCCTTTTGATTTCTTAAATCTAGCTTGTCTTTTGTAATTGTTATTATATTTTTATAACCTCGATAGGTTAGTTTTCTAACTATAGCTGATCCTACAAGACCCTTATGTCCAGTTACAAATATGCTACTTTTTTTTTGTAACATTAATATTATTAATCTCTTGAGTAACCATGTCTTGCGCTAGTGATCGAATATTATGATATGGCCTCCATTTCAATTCTTTTCTAGCTTTTCTTGGATCCCCAAGTAAGGATTCTACCTCTGTTGGTCTAAAATATTTTTTATCTATAGATATAATAATTTTACCATTTAAATATGCTTTTTCATTAATTCCTTTACCCTTCCAATTAATTTTAATTTTTAAAATATTACATATTAAATTTACAAAATATTTAACGCTATATTGTTTTCCAGATGCAATAACATAGTCCTTTGGTTTTTTTTGTTGAAGCATTTTCCACATGGCTACTACATAGTCTTGAGCGTGTCCCCAATCTCTTTTTGAATATAAATTTCCAAGGTAAAGGTTTCCCTTTCCTAATACTGAGATCTTGCATAATGCAGATACAATTTTTTTTGTTACAAAAGTTTCTCCTCTCAATGGACTTTCGTGATTGAATAAAATTCCATTACAAGCAAAAATATTATACGCCTCTCTATAATTTACCGTTATCCAATGAGCATATAATTTTGCAGCAGCATATGGGCTTCTTGGATAAAAATTTGTTTTTTCATTTTGAGGAGGCTTTGAGGCACCAAACATTTCAGAAGTACCTGCTTGATAAAATTTAATTTTATTTTGCATACCCAGTGTCAGTATAGAATCTAAGATTCTCAATGTGCCTAGTGCATCAACATTTGCAGTATACTCCGGTACTTCAAATGAAACACCTACGTGAGATTGTGCACCCAGGTTATAAATTTCATTAGGTTTAACATTTTTTATTATTTTCAAAACAGACAAAGAGTCTGTGAGATCCCCATAATGTAAATAAAAATTTGTTTTCTTATGTAAATCAAGATAAATATCATCAATTCTTTGAGTGTTGAAAGATGAACTTCTTCGCTTTACACCATGAACAACATAGTTTTTTTTTAGTAAAAATTTTGCAAGATAAGCGCCGTCTTGTCCTGTTATTCCATAAATTAATGCTATTTTTTTCATATATTTAATAAAAACTTAAAATTTTTTTTTATAAAAAAAACATTTACACTATTTTTTACATAAATACTCTCAAAAATCTTACCCTTGATTAAAAGCTTAATTTCAAAATTAGTTAATTTTTTAAAATTATTTTTATCAATGTTAAATATATAACAGTTATAATATTTTTTTAACATAATATAAATTTCATCAAAATTGCTCACATTATACTCAACAAGTATAATAGGTTTTTCTTTTTTAATAAATCTAAGCATTCCTTTAATTACTTTGTGATCATGTCCTTCTACATCAATTTTAACAAAACATGCTTTAGATTTTATTTTAATGTCTTCAAATTTTTTTAATTTAAAAGGTTTTTTTTTTAATTTGAACTCTCTAAACTTATTCGGGTAATTATGTTTAATCTTTGCTAAAATATATTGTTTATCAAAACTATTATTAAAATGGAAAAATTTGTCTTTATAATAAGCTCTGTATAAGAACTTTTTTTCTGAAATATTTGAGAGACCGAATTTATGTATATAAATATTGTTATATTTTTTTTTTATTTTATTTAAATACTTTTTAATTAAAAAATTATCTGGTTCAAATAAGTGGATATTATTTAATTTAAATCCCATCTCTCTAAAACCAATTGTCGATAATCCAATGTTTGCACCAATATCAAAAAAATCTTTTTTTTCATTTTTGTGAAAAAGTAATTTTATACCATTATAATCTTTATCGTGAGGAAATAAGAAATTAAATTTTTCTAAATTATTATAAATAAAGATTTGTAATAAGGGTATTGTTTCTATTATTTTAACTATTCTATATTTAAAATTAAATAACATTTATAAAACTTAATAAAAAAATTTATATTTTAATAAAACTAAAATTGCCTTAAGACCATCTGAGGATTTTATTTTTTTGCCCTCATCGTAAGTTCTACCTTTGTAGTTTATTGGAACTTCTTTAATTGTAATATTTTTATTGGATAGCTTTGTAGTAATTTCTGGACAAAAGGAAAAGTCATTTTCTTGCAAATTAATGGATTTAAATAAAGCAGAATCAAATAACTTATAACAAGTGTGTGCATCCGTTAATTTTTGATTATTAATTTTATTACTTAAAAATGTTAAAAAAATATTTCCCCATACTCTTATTTGATGACTAAAATTTTTAATATTTGTATGCATATTTTTATTTAACACTCTTGATCCATAAACAGCTTGAAATTTGTTTTTTTCAGCTTCATTAATTAACAAAAGATAATCGGACGGATCATACTCTAGATCAGCATCCTGTATAATTGTATATTTTCCAATTATGTATTTTTGTGCACTTTTTATTGCAGCTCCCTTCCCAAGGTTTTTTTGATGAAAAATAATTTTATCTATTTTATTTTTAAACTTATTTATTAGTAATTCTCTAGTACCGTCAGAGGAATAGTCGTCAACAACAATTATCTGTTTGTCAATTTTGTTATTTAAAACTTTTATCAGAAGTGGCTCAATTGAATTAATTTCATTAAAGACTGGTATTATAACTGTTAATTGAGTATTCATCATTTTAATGATTAATCTTTTTTTAAAGGTTTTTACAATACATTTTTTTTTAATACCTATCGGTATATTTTTTGTATCCAAACAAGAAAATAAATTTATAACCTACTCTACTCAACTCATTTATGGAATGGTACTTATTTCATTTATGGCTCTTTTTTTAAATTTTTTTACTCCTCTCAATCAAAATGTAAATTCGTTAACTATTATGACTTTGTTATTGATAATATATAAAAAATGGAAACTATTTTTTAACAAAGAATTCATTCTATTCAGTTTAATATCCACTTTCATTATTTGTTTTTTAATAATTGAGAGTAACGTTAATAGGCCAGATGCAGGCTTATATCATCTCCCATATATAAATATTATTAATGAAGAAAAGATAATATTTGGCCTATCCAATTTACATTTCAGATATGCCCATGCATCAATTATGCAGCACACGTCAGCAATTTTAAATAATTTATTACTTGGAATAAATGGAATTATACTTCCAACTGCGCTACTGATGAGTGCCATCTTAATAAATTTCACATCAAGAATTCTTAATCTTTTAAAATATAAAAAATATAACTTAGAGTTATTTTTTCTTATATTTATTCAGATTTATTTTTTTTATAAAATGAATAGATATTCGGAATATGGAAATGACGCACCCGCTCATCTATTGTTTTTTTATCTAATTTCAATTATTCTAAAAGACAAATTATTTGATACTAAAGAAATTTTAAATTTATTAATAATCTCGTTATTTGTTGTCCTAAATAAAATTATACTACTTTTTTCTGTTTTTATTGTTTTAATACATTTCACAAAAAAACATTTTTTAAATTTTTTTAAAAATAAAAGATTTTATTTTTTAGTATTGTTTTTTTTAATCTGGGTAATAAAAAATATAGCTATTTCAGGATGTCTAATTTTCCCAATTACAAAACTTTGTTCTGAGTCACTTTTATGGTCCAATAAAAACATAAGTGAAAGTGTTTCAATTGAAAATGAGGCTTGGGCTAAAGGCTGGCCTGACTATGTAAATGATAAAAATATTACCAAAGAAGATAAATTGACAATGAAAAATTATTCAAAAAACTTTAATTGGATAAAGACATGGTATTCAAAACACTTCCAGTTTATATCAAGTATTATATTTCCATACATATTAATAATTTTACTATTCTTTATGTCTATTTTTAAATTTAAAGGAAGTAAACATATCAATTATCCTTTATATGATCATAGAAAGTTTTATTATTTGTTTTTTATTCTATTAATTGCAAATATTTTCTGGATAATGAAAGTTCCAGTTTTCAGGTATGGCTATTCCTATTTAATATCCATTATTGCATTGATATTTTCATATGTGGGTTTGAGATTGTTTGCTTTAAGAGAAAGAATAAGAGTAAAAATTTTAATAATTTTTTGTATTGGCTTCCTGGTAATTTTTTTAAAAAATACCTTAAGAATCATTGAAAATGAAAATAATTATAATAATTATCCCTGGCCAAAATATTATTCTATGGGCAAGGAAAATAATTTTCCTAAATTGCAAACGTTTAATATTTCTAACAAAATATTTTACCGTCCAATTAATGGTGACTATTGTATGTACTATAAATCACCCTGTGTTAATTATGGAAATTATTTAGATGCAAAAATTGTTAATAAATACGGATATTTTTTTATACATTTAGATTAATACTTTTAATAAATGAAATTTATAAATAAAAATTTACAGGTGAAAAATTAATTCATACAATTATATCATTAAAATATGAATAATACTTGGCTATTTCAATTAACTATTTCGATTTCTATAATTTTATCAACTTCACTGGTTGTAAAAAAGTTACTGGAAATTACTCTAAGTAAGAGTTTCTTAGTTTCTATATCCTTAATTACATTGTTTATCATGTTGTTAAATATCTTGGGCCTTTATAAGTTTTCTATCAATATATTAATAATAATATCGATTATCCCAATTTTTTTTTCTAATATTATCAACACCAAAAAAAACATTTGGTTTTTTTTTTCCAAGAGAGTTTTATAGCAAATATGATCAATGGAATAAAAATTATTATGAAGTACGTGAAAAACATAAAAAATTGTTTTTTAAAATTAAAAATATTTTTGAAAACGAAACATATAATGCCCTGGTAATATTTAAAAATGATGAAGTAATTTATGCTGAACATCCTTCAATTTATTATTCTGCCCTTCAATTAGATTTATACCCTAATAATGTAAATGTAATCACGATAAACAGTATATTAAATCAAGGATTAAATTTAACGCATTTGAAGAACATAGATGTTCTAATCTATTATAATTTAGATATTAATGAAAAAAACTATACCAAAAAAAAATAAAGGAGTTTGAAAAAGAAATGAATAATGGAATAAAAAAAGAGTTTGATTTTACAGTTAAGAATTGATTTATTTAAAAAATAAAATTGTTAAAAAATTTTATACTAATTTACTTTTTTCATTGATAAAATTTGTGTCAAACTTTTTTTTTTTAACAAAAATACCTGGAATTTTTATGGAGAGTTTATACATTAAAACAAACAGAAAAAAAAAGTTAAATCTTTTGTAAAGAATTTTAATATCTTCTTTTAACCTTATAAGAAAATATTTTTTTGAATTACTCAAACCTTTATCCTCCATATAAATAAAAAAATTATTAAAATACTTTCCCTTAAAGTTTTTACAAAGTTTAAAAAGATAATCCATATCTCCTGCGATTTTCAATTTTTCATCATAAAAAATTTTTGTAGATATATCTTTTTTAATACACAAAGAGGTGTGAGCTATTCTTAGAAAATTTAACTTATTGTTATTTTTTGGTGATATTTTCCAAATTCTTGAGATATTTTTATTCTTTTGATTGTAAAATAAAATGTTAGAAAAATAAAAATCAAAATTCTTATTTTTATTTATAAACTTGGACAACAAATATAAAGACTCTTTTGAATAGAAAAAGTCCCCCGAGTGTAAAACAATAATATATTCTCCTTTAGCTTTTTTAAAAGATTTATTAAGCGCATCATAAATTCCTTTATCTTTTTTGTTTATATAAAGGTTTTTTGTATTTAATTTTTCTAAAATAAATTTACTGGTTCCATCTGTTGATTTTCCATCAAAAATTATGTGTTGGTAGTTTTTATAAGTTTGTTTTTTTAGACTTTTAAGAGTTAACTTTATGTTAGGCATGCCATTTTTAACTACGGTAATAATAGTAAACTTCATTTAACAATCATATATCTATATTTAATTAGAACTCTACAAAAAAATATTTATGAAATAAAAAAATTATTTATGAAATTATTTTTTAAGTTGATTTGTGTAATAGAAAAAAAACCCTAATAAATAGAACAGTATTGATGCATTAAAAGTTGTAAAAAATGAACCAGATGGCTTAAATGGAAACAATATAGCCAATAATAAACTGCCCACACCAAACAGTAAATAATTATTATTGGGGTGTTTCCTTGCTTTCAAAATTTTGAAAAAAATTATTAATAAAAAAATTATATAAAATAAAAAACCTATAATTCCATTCTCACTCAAGAATTCCATCATATAATTATGAGGATGTGATGCGCAGGCTCTATAGGATTTATAGTAATGTTTTCTTTTAATTGTATCTTTATCTATTGTAGTTTCGCTGCATTTAAATCTAAAACTTTTATATCCATGTCCCACTAAGGGTTTTTCTAAAAATAATTCAAATGCTGCTTGATAATGATAACTCCAAGGGTTATTTTTAATTTTTTCAACCAAACTTGCTTTCTTTTCTACATTTAAAACATCTAAGAAATTTACATATCTTGTCTTTATAGAAAAAGAATTTAGTGAAAAAACAAACAAGATTATGAGAAAAATAAAGTTGGAGATTAAAATACTGCGTATTTTTAGTTTTTTTTGAAATAAACAAAATAAAAATATACAAATTAAAAATATTAATAGTGCATTTCTTTCCCCCGTTAAAAGAATGATTAAAAATAAAAATAATAGAAGTATGTTTTGGACAATTTTATAAAAAGCTTTTTCTTTAAATCTTTTATTATCTTTAATTAAAAATAGGATTAATAAACCTATTTGACTGATATATGCACCTGCTATCAGCTCCGATCCAAATACTCCTGAAAATCTAACGCAATTTTTTAGATTCACGTCACACATTCCTGGCAATAATCCAAAAATATTTTTACCAAAATTGTATTGATAAAAAATATCTAAACCTATTAAGATTATTAAGATAGAATTTAAATAAATGAATAAAGAGAAACTTTTTTTTGTAATATTTTTTAAAGTAATAAATACACCAAAAGTTAAAAATAAATATCTATAATTTCCTAAAGATTTAATTAAAAGCTCAATGCTGTGGAAATGAAACAATGAATTAATAAAAATAAAAGCTAAAAAAAATATTATGAATTTAACAAAATAGTCTTTAAAAAAAAAATAATCTTTTTTTTTAATAATTAATAATATTGAAATTAAACTTATAATAACTAATGTTATGTTAATCGCAGCACTCTTTAAAACAATTATTAAAGGGAAAATTAAAACAAAAAAATGTAGAATTTTTTGTATATTATTTAAATTTAAAAATTTCATTATTTAATTATTTTTAAAAAGATTAATTAATCTATCTCTTTTTCATAGATTAAGTAAGTCATAACGATTATAAAAATTATAAAACCACCATTGAAATAACCAGCTCCTCGAAATAATAATTGTGTGAAAATGTTTGGTAATAAAAAAATTTTATATTTTAGTTCAATTTTTTTTGAAAAAATAAATTTTAATATTAAATAAACTAAAAAAAAAGAAAAAATTCCAAACTCCACAATGATTTTCATTAAGTTGTTAGATGCATCTTGGATATTTAATTTTTTGGTGAGTTCATAACTGGTAGTCACATTATCAATAAATTTGTTATGCACAATTTCATAATTATTTAAACCAACACCAAGAGGATATTTAAGTACAGAAATAAAAGCTATTTTTACAGATTTAAGCCAGACATCAGATGATAAGTTTTTATATATAATAATTTTTTTATTATTTTCACCCTGTTTAAATTCATTATTATTTATATTTTTTTTATGAAATGACATTATTTTAATTGACTCAAGCACAGATTGAATTTTAACTAAACTCAATTTATTATTTAAAATTAAGTTGGAGCAAAGAATCAAAGTCAATATCAAGCAAATCAAGTATTTTTGATTAATATGCTTCCAAAAAAATACTAATATAAACAAAGAATTAAATATTAACCCCGCAGCAAATGTAAGAGAGTAATTGAGAAGACAAATTAATAGAAAAATTAAAAATAATACAAAGTTAATTTTTTTATCATTTATTGAGTACAAATATAGAGGGTATAAAATTAATGAACTAGACACCATTCCTAAATGTGAATTTTCTAAAAAAAAAATTTTGAACAAACTAAAACAGCCTATTAAACAATGGGTGTAAAGAATGTTATGCTTATATAAATAGTAAAGAGAAATAAGTACAGATGATAAAATAAACAAAATATAGAATAAATTTATTTGATCCGTAAGGGTTGTTAAAAATTTTTTATAATATTGCCCCAGGATTTTAATAAGTATAATTAAGTAAAATAATATTAATAAACTCTCTAAAATTTGACTACTCTCAATAGATAATACTTTGTGAATAAATAAAATTGAACATAATAAAATAATAGTAAAGTCTTCTTTATTAAATTTGTTATTATAAATAATTGGTATAATTAATAATATAATTAAATGTCTAGCTTCAATCAAATTAAATTTTATAGCCCATAAATAGATTGAACAAACAAATAAAAATATACAAAAAAAATTATATAAAAAAAAATTATTTTTTATAAAAGACATAATTTTCCATAACTAAAATATCAATATTACTATTTGTATATGTTTCAAAAGCTGTATTTGGATCATTGTTAATTGGTTCGTTAATGTTAAGAGATGTATTTAATAATGCAGGTACACCGCTTATTTCATTAAATTTACTCAATAGATCATAAATTTTTGGATTTTGTTGTTTATTAATCGTTTGAACTCTTGAAGTATTATTAATATGCACAACAGCGGGTATTTCTCTGATAGCTTTTTTTTTTACTTTAAAAACAAACGACATAAATGGTGAAGGGAATTCTTGATAAAAATAGTCCTTATAATATTCTTCTAATATTATTGGCGCAAAAGGTCTAAAATCTTCTCTTTTTTTGATTTTTTCATTAATAATTTTTTTCATCTGCGGGTTTTTAGGATTAGCCAATAAGGATCTGTTACCCAAAGCTCTTGGTCCAAATTCTGATTTCCCTTGAAACCACCCAACTAAATTATTTTCTAAAATTTTTTTTGAAATCAATGAAGTCAATTCTGAAAAATCTTCAAAATATTGATAATTTATACTTTCTGAATTATCTAAATCACGTTGTTCTATAACATTAGATTTAATAAATTCATTAGAATAGCTACTTCCAAGATAAGAGATCTTTAAAGGAACATTTTTAAAATTTTCATTATTCCTTATATAATACAATGCTGCACCCACGCCTCCTCCAGCATCTCCTACAAAGGGTGAAATTGAAATATTTTCAAATAATTTTAAGTCATGTATTTTACCGTTTAAAATCGAATTAAAAAAACAACCTCCAGATAGCACTATATTTGGTTCATCAAAATTTTTTTTTAAAAATTTAATCTTTAATATAATTATTTCTTCAAATATTTTTTGCACAGAGGCCGCTAAATCTTTATGATAATCTGTAAATTTATGATTTATTGAACGTTGATTTCCAAACAATTCAATAAAGCTATTATTAAAAAATTCTAAAAAAAAAGGGTTATTGTTGCTAAAGTTAAAATTTAATGAATCTTTATGAAAATTAAAATATTTTAAATTTAATTTAAAATCTCCTTTATCGTTATAAGTAATAATCTTTTTTAATCTATTTAAGTATTTTGGTACACCATACGAGGATAGTCCCATAAACTTATATTCGTCTCCATAATTCATAAAACCTAAGAATTGGGTGAATGTTTGATAAAAAATACCTAATGAGTGAGGATAAATATTTTTTTTAATTAATTTAATTGAATTATTTTCTAAAATAAAACTTTCAGATGTTGAAAAATCTCCAGAACCATCAATAGTTAATCCAATTGCATTATTTAGCCCAGATAAAAAATAACCTGATGCTATATGCGCAATATGATGTGGGATATAAACTATCTTTGCATTAATTTCTTTGGAAAAATTAGCTTCTAGAATTTTTTTAATAGAATTTTTTTTATGTAAAGATGCTATTTTAGTAACTGTTGACATATTAATATTTTTAAATGCAAACAATGCTTTATTTAAAAAATTATATTTAGAATTAAAATTGACTGATATAATATCAACTTCAGAAATACTTAAATTTGATGCATTCAAACAATGCTTAATTGAGTTAAGTGGAAGTCCTGCGTAATGCTTAATTTTTGTAAACCTTTCCTCTTCGATTGCAGAAACTAATTCTCCATCTATAATTAAAGCAGCAGAAGTATCTGCGTGAAATATATTTAAACCTAAAATAATCATGATATTTTAGTTATCTTTGTCTTGTCTAATATAAAGTTGTATATTCTAAATTGTAAGAAGGTAAAAATTATGGATAAGAAATAAATTAAAGTATTAGATGGTAAATATCCAAAATGTATCATTCTAAAAACAAATAAATATGAAATTAAAGCTGAAAGTATAAAATTATTATACGAATATCTATATGAAAATTTTTCAAGATAAGCTCCAATTATTCCCAACACAAAACAAGATAAAAATACAAAAAATTTTGATCCTGAAATTGCTTGATAAGAAATAAACCCAGGCAAAATGATGTGATTGGTATTTATTATATGGGTTTTTAATTTATCTTTATTCAAAAAATATTTTTCATAGTAGCTTTTTTCATCTAATACTTTTTTTTCTTTCAAAAAAAAGATGTAATAGCTTAAGTTGAGATTCTCTTTTTTACTCATAACTGCCATCATTGAATCTATACCAACCCATCTAGCAAGTGATAGAGATGAAATTTTATTTACTGTAGCTGATATTTTCTTTTTCAAAAGTTTTTTTTGGGAAGCTAGACAATTTTTAGAAAAAAATATTTTTTCACTTTTGTCAATATTTTGATAATTTACAACACAATTTCTTAATTTAGTCGTAATATTGATATTTAAAAAAATTAATAATATTGCAAAAATTAACAAGCCTAAAACTACTGAAAATTTTATTCTTACATTATTTTTAAATAGATGAAAAAATGATATAAAAAGTATGCCCACATTAAACACAAAAGCTCTGCTTAATATTGATATATTTGAAAAAAAACTCTCTAATAGAAATAAGGCAGAAGTAAACTTGTAATTTTTTTTTTTTACCAAATCATAATATACAAAATAACATGCAAAAGAAGAAAGTTCCATTAATAGCAGCCATTTAAAAATAACTATTAAAAATTTTGGAGCAAAATCAGAGGAAATTCCTTTCTGATAAATTTCAAAATATAAATTGAAAAAATTTATTGAGATAAATATAATTATATAAATAAATAAAATTTTAAACTTATATTTCTCATAAAAAAACCATATGCTATTTTTTACTATATTTCTTTCAAGAAAATAACAAAATATATATTTTTTTCTTATTATGCTTGCAAAAATAAAACCAAGAATACCACATGAAGAAAAGATAATAGCGTCGTTATAAACATCTTTTGAAAAGTTATTATACGATGAGTTTTCTGGAAACAAGTTGAGCTCGTAACCAAAACTTAAAGCCACATATGGAATTGCTAACTTAAAAGGAAATCCAAGCCACACGAATATTGATAAAAATTTTTCAAAAAATATAGTTTTAAAATTAAAAGAATAAAAGATCAAAAAAAAAGATGATAGATAAAATAATAATACATAAAACTTATTAATATCTAGGTTTGTGATTACAAAAAAATAGAGACTAATGTTTAAAAATAAATTTAAAAAATTTATATAAATTGGATTTTTAATTATATTCATTGTAATTTAGTTTTTTATAGTAAAAATAATAAATTAAAGAAGAAATTGAAGAAATAAAAAATAATATAGAGAAAAAATAACTACTTAAGAAAAAATATACAGTCACCAAAGATAAAACATTTATCATGGCATACATTATGTCTGCTTGAAAAAGCATTTTTCTTTTTAATTTTTTGTAATTAATAATTTTAATTCTTTTCGAGATGGCAAAGATCATAATTAAACTACCAATAAAAGAAAGTAATCCAGCTGTAAATGAAAAATTTGATAAAATTGAATTATTTAATGGAACAATTTTATTTACAAAAATATAATGCATCACGTATAAAATAAAAAAATAATATATTATTAAAATTCCTTTAAATATATTTTTACTCATATTTTGAGTTTCTAATGATATACCAATCGTATTGTTATAAAGTGATGAAGGAAAAGACATAAGAGCAAATACTGAAAAAAGAATTCCAGAAAATTCTTTTTCGAGTAATACGAAAAAAGATATTCTCCAAATTAAATTGGCTAGATTTATACTGATCGTTGATAAAACCTTATAGTCAATTTTTTTTTGAATCTGAATGTTTTTAAAAATATAAAAAAAACTAATTTTATATATATAAATATATTTTAGGATTGAAAAAACCAATATGATTAAGGGTATGTATAATAAATTTTTACTAGGGAAAAATATATAATAACTAAAAAACATGTATAAAATAATTAAAAAAATCAAATTTTTAATTATTTTTTTTTTATCAGAATTTATTTCATAACTAGTAATCGTTAATTCATTAAACCACATAAACTTCGTTAAAAATACAATTAAAATAACAAAAATAATATCTTCACCTATGCCAAAATAATTTATAAAAAATAAATAAATAATTAAAGTCAAAGTTGCATATAGAATTCTTTGTTTAAAAAAAACTTTGTATAAGCTAAGTCTTTTATCACTTAACAATAGTGTTCTTTGGTTGGAAGAAAATGATTCTTTTAAAAAAATAAGTGGAGCTATCAAAAAAGTAATTTCAGAAATTATTACAAAATCTCCTTTTAGGAAAAATAAAAATACTAAAAATTGATAAAAATAATTATTTAATAAAATACAAATGTTCCCTAATAAAATTAATTTAGATTTCATTTATTTTTTGATTAAATCTTTGGTTTTCAGATTTTGTATAATCATGTATTATTAATTCACAAATTTTACCATCAACAATCTATATAATTGATGTTTTTATTTATTTATTATAATTTTTTTAATTTATCTAGCTTTAGATAAAAATAAAATCAAAAAACCTGTTGTTATGTTGAGAACTGCACTCCCAAAAGAGCACAATTAAAGGAGAAAAAACCACTAAATATCAAAGCGCTTTATATAAAAAGTTTTTGATTTTTTTTATTATTTAGCATCATTTTTAATGATATATTATCATTTAGTTTAAATTAATCAAAAAAATAATCTTCGATGACCGAATTTTTTTTAATTTTTTTTATTTTGTTAATCATTTTTTATATTAACAAATTTAGAATTCTAATCGCTAAAAAAACTAACCTTATTGATAAGCCAAATAAAGTTAGAAAGTTTCACTTGAGTGAAACTCCCTTATTAGGAGGTCTAATGATTTATTCAGCTTTTTTTTTTACAAACTATTTTTTATATTTTTTTTATAATTTCGGTATGATAGATATTATTATATTTGCTGCATCTTCTTGTTATTTTTTTATAGGTCTTTTCGATGATGCTAAAGGCCTTCAATATAAATATAAATTATTTTTTTCATTTATTTTATTTTCTTTTTTTTTAATTTTAGAACCAAATTTACAATTAACTAAAATTTATTTTATAACGCTAGATAAATATTTTTACTTAGGTAATTATAGCATTTTTTTTACAACAATTTGTTTAATGTTGCTAACTAATGCTATTAATTTAATCGATGGAATTGATGGCTTATGCATCTTAGCAAATATTATCTTTCTCACTTGTATTATTTTAACTTTTCAGAGCATTAATTTTCTTTATATAGTAATGATAGTTACATTGTTTTCTGTTTTATTGCTTAATTTAAAAAGAAATATATTTATAGGAGACTCTGGGTCTTTATTCCTTGGCTCATTTATTGGGCTTATATTAATACATAATTATAATAATCAGTTATTAGTAACAAATTACCCAGTAGAAAATATTTTTATAATTTTAATGGTGCCTGGTATAGACATGCTTAGGGTCTTTGCTCAACGAGCTTTAAAAAATAAAAATCCTTTTACAGCTGATAGAATGCACCTTCATTACTTACTTTTGGATATACCTTTAAAATCAAAAAATGTTCTAATTATATTTTTATTTTTAATTTTAATTCCTTTTTCTATTAATTTTTTTACAGATATTAGTCAACTCCAAATAATTTTAGGTTTTAGTTTATTTTATATTTTGTTAATTCTTTTTATGAATAAAATAAAAAATTAAATGATCTTTATTTTTTTATTTATTTGATTTCATCGATTAAAAATACACCTCAAAAATTCAGAGCTATCAAATAAGACTATAAAATAATACATTTTCATAATGCATATAAATTATACTTGTAGAGCACATCTTCTTGTTAATATTAACTACTTGACTATTAAATTTTATCATAATTTTTGCTTATTGAGCAATGCTACAATAATCAAAGATAAAATAGGTACCCATAATGGAAAACTATACATTACATATCTACCAATATTTGAAGTTCCTCCTCCTGCACCAAAAATAACTAACGCTAATGGTATTAGAAATTCATAATTAGAGAATAAATAGTTTTTTTTAACAATCTTAAAAAAATGATTTAAGAAATAAGGAAATAAACAAAATAATAATGGAATTAATCCGCCTGAAATTCCTTGTGGGTTATAAAAAATTCTAAACACCCTTTTAATTCCATTAGTAAATATTGTATTGTATATGCTTGTAGGGTTTTCCTGTCCCCAATAACCATTTTTAAAATAAAATGAATAGAGTGCAAAAATTAAAATCATAGTTATTCCAGATATCATTGCAGCAAAAAAATAATTTAAGTATTCCCTATCTTTTAAAAAAATCCATCTAATAAAAAAAAGAATACACATCATAAAAATAATTTTTTCATTTACTAGTGAGGCAAGAATTATTAAAGAATAGGAAATATATTTTCTATCCAAAAAATATAAAATTAACATAAAGTATAAAACTGCAATTCTATCTAAAGTGAATGCTTCAAGATGAATAATAAATATAATGGAAAATAATACTGATAAAATAGATGATGATAAATTAAAATTTTTTTTTTTATAAGTATAAACAAACATTAGGGATGCAATTGCACATAAGGAAAAATAATTCATTAAAGCATTACTGTATGTTGCACACGTATACATGTTGCTGAGGTTTGATTTGATAGCTGTAAGTTCAACACATGGTATTAGCTGATAAATTAAATATTGAACCACCAATCCTAAAAACCTAAGATTCATGGGTGCTTCTACATCGTAGCTTTTATCTCCAGTTAAATAATAAATAATTTGATCCTGGTAATGATAATAAGGTAAAAAGTTTTCGAGCTGCATTCTATAGGTATAGAGAAAATCTCTGTATAGAATTATAACAAAAGAAAAAAATAAAATTATAAATAAATTTAGTGGTTTTATTTTATTCATATTTTAATATTATTTTATACAATTTAATCATTTAAATACGATTCTAAAAAACGCTTTAAACTATCTTTTAACTTTATTTTAGGTGTATATCTTGTGTGCTTCTTTATTTTATGTAAATCTGGACATCTTCTCATTGGTTCATTTGAGGGATAAGAGCTTGGGTAATTAATTTTTTTTATAATAGTTTTGTGTTGAGTTAATGATGTTAAAATTTTAGCTAGTTTATTCATTGAGATCTCTTCAAAATTATTTCCAACATTATAAATTTCTCCATCTTTTCCTGATACAATAACTTTTAAAAAACCAATCATTGCGTCTACAATGTAGCAAAATGTTCTTGTTTGTTTTCCACTTTTATAAATTGTCATTGGCTTTTGAGATCTAATTGCGCGCACAAATCGTGGTATAACTCTATCATCATCAGGTCCCATACCTGGACCAAAAATATTAAACGGTCTAATAATCTTAGTTTTGGTCTTTGAATATATATTGTATATATAGCATAACGTTTCACCGACTCTTTTTCCTTCATCATAACAAGCTCTGGGGCCATACGAATTTACATTTCCATAATACGATTCTTTAGTAGGAATATTTTTAATCGAAGGATTTCCATAAATCTCACTTGAACTAAAAAAAATAAAAGTACTTTTATCATTTTTTGCTTTTTTAATAAATTTTGAAACTCCAGTATAAGATACGTCAAGAGTGTTAAGTGGTAGTTTTTTGTAAATAGATGGGCTTGCTATTCCTGCTAAAAAGATAATTAAATCATATTTCTTTTTTAGATTAAATTTATTAATATCAGTTTTATAAAATGTGAAATTTTTACTTATCTTTTTTTTTTCTATTCTGTTAGAGGAAATATTGTTATCGACACAATCAACAAATACTTTTATTTTTTCTTTATTTAATTTAATAAAATATTCAACAAAATATCTTCCTAGAAATCCATCTGACCCTAATAAAAGAATTTTTTTTTCATCAAAAAAATTATTTTCTTTTTTATCTAATAATTTAAAAATTTCGTTTGATTCAGATACAACTATGTTCATTTTAAGTTTTTATTTTATATTTTATATTTTTTAAAGAATAGAATTAGTGTATGTATACTATTAATTTATTAGATCAATTAATATGAAAAAAATTATATCAATTATTGCTCCTTGTTATAATGAATCCGATAATATAGAGCCTTTTTATCAAAGATTAGTAAAAATATTTAAAGAAGAGTTGTCTGATTATGATTATGAAATTATAGTTGTTGATGATAATTCAACTGATAGCTCTAGCAAAATCTTAAAAAAAATTTCAGATAATGATGATAGTTTTAAATTAATATTTAATGCAAGAAATTATGGAGTTCATGTTTCAACATTCAATGCAATTAAATACATAAAAGGTGATGCTTTAATTCCTATGCTGCCTGTTGATATGCAAGACACACCTGAAATCATAATTGATTTTGTAAAAAAATGGGAAGAAGGATTTGATATTGTTTATGGTATTAAAAAAGATAGAGAGGAAAATTTTTTTTTAAAGTGTAGTAGAAATATTTATTATAACTTAGTTACCAAAATCTCTAATGTTAATATTCCTCCTTATGTTGGTGAATTCCAACTATTAGATAAAAAAATTTATCAAGAACTACTAAATTTTGATGATTATTATCCATATACACGAGGTATAATTGCCACATTAAGTAGTAATAGTTTTGGCATAGAATACACTTGGAAAAAAAGACTAAAAGGAAAATCAAAAACAAGCATTCTAAAGCTTTTTGATATGGCTATTAATGGAATTATATCATTCAGTAATTTACCAATAAGAGTTTTTACAGTATTTGGAATTGCATTGTCTCTTATAAGTTTACTTTTTATAATTATCCAAATGTTATCACATATTCTAATTGAAGGAAGAATGGGTACACCAGGTATTTCTACTTTAATAGTTGCTATATTTTTCTTTTCTGGAATTCAGCTTCTCTTTATGGGTATTATTGGAGAATATATATCCGCAATTCATAGTCAGGTAAGAAAGTCAAAAAATAGTGTTGTTGAAAAAGAAAAAATTAATTTGAATTAACCACACCTAAAAAATACTTATAAATTTTTTTGATAATTTTTTATTATTTTTTTTAATTAATTTAAAATAATTCCAAGCAAAAACTAATACGAGATCAATTTTAGAATTTTTTGGATTTGATAGAATTTGAATGCTTGTATTAGGAATAAATTTTTTGTTTTTTAAATCATTATCATCAATAATATAACTAATATATTTTTTTATATTAAAATAATTTATCAACGTGGTAGCTTTTGCTGGAGCACCATAGCCTACAATTGTTTTATTTTTTCTTTGATAAGACAATAATATTTTTTTGATAGATATTTTTCTATTTTTAATTTTATATTTAAAGCCTTTAAAAAATTTAATATTATCAATATTGTTAATAGCCTCTTTATTTAAAATACTTTTTACGTTTCTTTCTATCTTGTATTTATTATTCAAATCATTTTTAACATATACTCTAATTGATCCACCATGAGTTTCTATTAATTCAACATCAAACACCGTAGCATTAATTTTTTTAAAAAAATAAATAAGGGTAGTTAAACTCCAATAATTAACATGTTCATGATATATATTATCAAAAGATCCATCTTTAACCATATTTAACAGATACTGAACCTCGAGGATAAAAACTCCATCATCTTTTAAAATACTAAAAATATTTTTAGTGAGCGAATGAATGTCATTTACATGGGCAAAAACATTTGACGCTGTGATTAAATCAAATTTTTTAAGATTTTTTTTTGCAATTTTACTATTTAAGAAAGAATTATAAGTTTTAATTTTAAGGTTTCTTGTTAAATTACATAGGTTTGTAGCTGGTTCTACTCCAAATAAATTTAAATATTTTCTTTTTTTAAATGGAATAAGACCTACACCATCATTGCTACCAATATCCATTATATAAGAGTTTTTTTTAAAATTAAATTTTTTAATATATTTCTTACACGCATGGTCAAAGTGTTTTTTAAGATCATATGAAATAGAAGATTTATAAAAATATTTAGAAAATAATTTTTTATTATCTACAGCAATTGATAATTGACAATTATAACATCTTTCACATCTCATTAAGTCTAATGGATATAATTTTATTTTTTCATTAGGTTTGTCACATAGGTTATTCGCTAGTGGTTGATTTAAAAGTGAAATTACACTTTTTAATTTTGTTGATTTGCAAACTCTACAATTATTTAAAATCATATTTTTTTATTTTATTATTAATTTTATTGCATATAACTTCTGTTTTTGCGATTAACGAATAATATTTTAATAAATCTTTTTTTAAGTTTTTTTGATAAAGATTTTTGTAATTTATCCTGATTAATTCACTAATTTTTTCTTTATAAATTGTCTCATTTATTAAATGATCTTTTTTGTCAAACTTTCTTAAAAAATATCTATCATACCAATTTTTTGAGTTAGTATTTATTGTATAATTGTATCTTTTACTATTTATAAAATATTTGTGGGTATACAAATTACTATCAAGTTTAAAATTAATAATCAGAATATCATTACTATAGTTTTTAAAAGTTAAGTTTATTTCATTTAAAAATTTATTCTTTAAAAAATAGTTTATTTTATCTAATTTAAGCTGGTTTGATTGCTTCACAAATGCAAATATTATATGAACTAAATAATAATTTATTATACCACCACCGTCACTTATAAAATTTTTCCATGAATTATTTTTATGTTTTAGAAAATGATGAAAAATATTTAGTTCAAAGGTAATTTTTGTATTTTTATCACTTCTTAAGATTGAGTGTATTTTTTTGAATATACTTAAATTACTATATGTAAAATTTAAGTAAAATTTAATTTTGTTAATTAAACAATATGATTGAAATTCATAGAATTTTTTTATATTAATGGATAGTGGTTTTTCTAACATTATAAATTTGCACTTATACTTTTTTTTGAGCATAAGATTTATAAAATCTTTTTGGATATCGGGCTTGGCACAACAAACAATTGTATGAAAATCATGTTGAGTTATTATCTTTTTATAATTTTTAGAAAGATTACAATTTTTATAAAATTTTTTTTTATAAATATTTGGACTACATATGTGTATTTCACTATTTTTTTGATTTTTTAAATATTCATAGTGATTAAAGGAAAAGTTTGATCCAATAATCAAAAATTTTTTTTTATTTTTCATACTTTTGTTTTTTTTTGATCTGTTCTAATTAGCACAATTGGGCATTCTTTGATGATTAAATTTATAAAGATAATATATCTATTTAATTGATTTCTGCTATTTGATAATCTGCATCTTTTTAAATGTATTGATAATTTTAATGACTATAATTTTTAGGTTTCTTGTTACAATTAATATATTGATTAAATTTTATTTCCTAAAGTAAGAAAAAATATTATTAAAAAAACCAAAAATTACATAAGAGAATTCAAATATTGAAAGGTAGTACATTGTTCTTTTTATAAGCAAGAAATATTTCAAAATAAAGCATAAAAAAAAATTAGTTGATTTACCATAACTCAACTTTATTTTTCTGATTCTATCTATTTGTTGTGCATTTTTTTTATGTGTTTTTTGATCTTGATAAATTCTAAATGATGCAATGGTTTTATTAATATGAAATCCACAATTAGGGTAATTGTATAATATTCTTAAATACCATTCATAATCAAAATCAACATCATAGTTTTTTAAATATCCCAAATCTTTGGTTAGTGATTTATGCCAAAAAGAACATTGATTACTTAAGGTCATCCCCTCATACAGCAAAGAGCTGAAGTTAGGCTTTATATATTTCAATTTTTTAATTATTTTATTACTTCTTGAAATTAAATTCATATTTCCAACAAATAATTTTTTTGTTGAATTTGAATTAATATTTTTATTCATAAGATTTAGTGCATTAGTACTTGTAAAAAGATCGTCTGAGTTTTGCCAAGTAATCCAATTTCCCTTAGCTAATTTAATGCCTAAATTTATCGCATTGGCCTGACCATTATCTTTTTTTGAGTGCCAATAAATTATCGACTTGTTTTTTTTTGCAAAGTTTTTTATAATTTTTAAGCTATCGTCTGTGGATCCACCATCTAAAATTATTATTTCAAATTTTTTATAATTTTGTTTTAAAATACTATTTAAACAGTCACTTAAATATTCTCCATGATTCAAATTTGGAACAATAACTGTAAAAAAATTAGTCATTAAGTTAATTTTTTTAATAAGTATTTAATCGAAAGCTTTATGCTGGGTCTATGAATAGTTTGAATATGTCTATTTATATTGTTTGATGAAATTGCCTTAAATAAGAAAGACTTTGTATCTTTGTTTTTATAAATTGGATCAAAATTTTCTTTAAAATTATTATTGAAATTAATTCTTAAACTTTTATGACTTCCGCTATAGTCATTTCCAATATTTTTAATCAAACTAAATCGTGGCTGGATGCTAAATAAATTTTTAGAATAACAGTAGAAATTAAACCTTATAGCCCACGAATCTATTAAAGAATTATTTTGCGCCCACAACATTAAACTCATATCATTTCCTAATTTTGAGAAGTTTTTATCCTTTTGATTAAAAAATTTTGTGTCATGAAAATTAACCTTATTCCATTTTTTTTTCCATGTTGCCCAACCCCAACTTGAATGCCTTTTAATTTTTAACAATCTATTAGATAATTGATTTTTATAATTCTTTAAATATGAATAAGCTGATATACTATAAATAGACCTATCATTCATATAATAGCTGAGACTTTTATTTAAAAAATTTATTGCATATCTATTTAATATAAGATCATCTTCTAAAATTATAGCAGCTTCATTCTTTTTAAAAACAGCATTGATCCCAGATATGATGTTCTTTGAGAGTCCAAAATTTTCTTTCCTAAAAATTAATTTATAATTTTTTATTTTATTTAAGTTATTTATTATATTTTTTACCTTAGAATTATTTGCTTTATCTTTGTCATTCTTAAAATAATCACAAAAAAAGAAATACTTATGCTGGTTATAATTTTTGTTTTGATAAATAGAAGCTAATAATTTTTTTAAATGATTTGGTCTGTTAAAACAGAAAATAATAATTGGGTAATACTTCATTGCTTTAAATATTGAGTAAAATAGATTTCATCTTGTAAATCAAAAATAAAACTATATTATTAATTAATGAAATTGTATTTTTTTTTAGCATTGTTAATTTTATGTATTAATACAAAAGCCTATGCATATCTAGATCCAGGTGCCGGATCAGCAATACTTCAATTAATCTTAGCCTTTCTAGCGGGTTTAGGGACCTTTTTAAGTTTATACTGGAGTAAGTTTAGGTATTTTGTAAGAAAAATTTTTAAAAAGTCAAATTTAGATGGTAACAAAAAATAAAAACTACTTACAATCTTAAATCCCAAATTGCTTAAAAAAAATTTAACAAAAGCTGAAAGTCTTAAATTTCTTCAAAAATTCTCTAAAGATAAATTTATACTTCTCATAGATTGAAAATATAGTTATATAATAATTTAATACAAATATATGAAAATTAATTTTAAAAGTTTAGCATTTTCAATTACATTATTTTTGCTACCGTTAGCTCAATTTACTAAAGAAAATTCAAAATTACTTGATTTTAATACTTTTGGTAATCTAATATTAATAAATATTACATGTTTAATTTTAATAATATTTATTAGCTTTCTTATTTACTTTGTAAATAAAACGTTAAATTTTTATGATACTTTGTTTTTTTTACTAATTTCTTACAATGTAAATTTTTATTTTAGTCAACTAAAAATATTTTTTTTAGAATTTACTTCCTTGGCATTTTATTTTTCTTTAGGCTCAATAATAGTAATTTGTTTTTTTTCAGCGTTTTTGATTAAAAAAAAAATATTCAATAGATTTCTTTTTTTTTTTATAATACTTAATTATTTAAATATTATTATTTTTTTTTTTT
>Ga0209709_10001235_pt1 | contig 23797 bp, 25 predicted proteins | sample ArcticOcean_MG_C_2_FD_187435 | JGI IMG/M metagenome (GOLD analysis project Ga0209709, IMG submission 187435) | Marine microbial communities from western Arctic Ocean - ArcticOcean_MG_CB4_136 (SPAdes) (version 2) | ecosystem: Environmental > Aquatic > Marine > Oceanic | place: Arctic Ocean...
ATACCCTAAGGAATTATCATAATTTGGACCACAGTGTTCTAGCCAGCGATATGTAAAGAATTCTAAAAAAAAAGGACCTTCGCCATTTCTAGTTTTTTGTATTGCTTTGTTAATTGTTTTATAAACTTGAAAAACATCATTTCCGTCACAGCTAAGTACTTTTGGTCCTATAGCACTAACCATCTTAGATATACTTCTACCTTTTGGTTGTCTGACATCTAGTGGACTGTAGACTGAGTAAAAATTATTTTCACACATAAAAATTACAGGGAGTTTTTTAACAGTTGCAAAATTGATAGATTCATAAAAAACACCTTCTTCGATTGCACCATCTCCAAAAAAAGCAAAGCTTATTTGTTTTGTATTTTTTATTTTTGCAGATAGGCCCAGTCCAACACCAATGGGTATACTGTTTCCTACTATTGCTGAAGTTCCCATAAAATTAACAGATAAATCTATTAAATGCATTGATCCACCTTTGCCCTTAGAACAACCAGTTTTTTTTCCATATATCTCTGCTATCATTGATTTTAAATTTCCACCTTTTGCTAAATAATGTGCATGGCCCCTGTGTGAACTTACTGTAAAATCATCTTTTTTAACTAATTGTGAAAATGCAGCCGGGACAGCTTCTTGTCCAACAGATAAATGGGTTGGGCATCTCATTTGTCCTTCATGATACTTCTGTGCAATAGTCTCTTCGGTAGATCTAATGCGATACATTTCCTTATATAGCTTTATAGGTAATTTGTTTTTTATGGAATAAACCAATAGTAGTCTCCTAAGTAATTTACTTTTTTAAAAAATGAAATCCACTCTTCTACAGACATTATTGTCTTAGCTGTTAAATTCCACTGAAACATTCTTTTTTTTTCCTCATTGTTTCTATAAGCATCCACTGTAATAAATGAATATTTTTTGCTAACACGACTAATTTCTTTAAGTGCAAGTGCACATTCTTCTTTTTCAAGATTATGTACTGTATTTATTGAAATAACTACGTCAAAAGAATTTGAAGGAAATGGTAGTTTTTTTGCATTTCCAACTTTCAAAAAATTACTAACCTCTGTCATAGAATTATTAATAGCATATTCTGATATATCTATGCCTGCAACTTTTAAACCTGGTATCATTTTATATAAGTCAAAAAGCATAAAACCTTTTCCACAACCTATATCTAAAACAGAATCATTTTGTTTTAAGTCCCAGTAATTTTTAAATGTAGGGATTACAGGTTGCCAAAATTTTGGGTTATATTTAAATCCACCATACCCATGTTTTCTTTCTCCATCAAAGAAATCTTTCTCAAACTTTCTGGCTATAGCGATATCCTCTTTTAATTTTTGATTTTCTCTTTTATCAAGGTTTCTTTTTGATTTTGGATAATTTTCTAAAAGATTTATTTCTTTTCCCATAGAATTTATAAATTAATTTTTTTCATCCACTTTACAGTATAACATTGATCGGTATCATTTATTTTATTTGTAAAAAATTTGTTATGCATGTCATCGATAGCTTCTTCTATATTAAATTTTTTTTTAAATCCTGTGGCTAAAAGTTTATCAGAATTTTGCCTATAAGATCTTTCGTCTTTAGTATCTGAAATTAGAATTGTTGATGGAATTTTATTAGATACTATTTTTGCAATTTCTAAAATACTTAGATTTTCAAATCCCGCATTATAGCAACCTGAATTTAAATGTTTATTATCTATAAAATGAATATAAACATTAATTAAATCTTTAATATTAATATTTGGTCTAATTTGTTTGCCTCCAAATACAGTTATTTTTTTATCTTTGAATGCTTGCTTAACAAATATATTTACAGTTACATCCAAGCGCATTCTTGGTGAATATCCACATACTGTTGCTGGTCTTATGCAATGAACACTCATTTTATCTTTATAGCTAAGAACAACTCTCTCTGCTACCATTTTTGTTTTATTATAATATGATATTGGAACTAGATCTAAATCTTCAGTAACTTGCTCTTCATTTTTTATTCCATAGACGCTGCCTGAGCTAGCAAAAATAAAATGTTTAACATTATTTCTGGACGCTTTATCAATTAATCTTTGTGTTGCTAACACATTAATCTCCCAAGATAATAATGGATTTAATTCTACTCCTGGGTCATTAGCTATATTTGCTAAGTGAATTATAGAGTCAATGTCTGTTAAATTAATTGATTCAGTTTCTCTAATATCTTTTTTAATTACTTTAAGATTTTTATTTGGTGTTAAATAATTTCCAAACCACAGATTATCTACTACGGTTACTTTGTGATCTAAATTTAGCAATTCTTCAGTAAGAACTGATCCTGTATATCCACACCCACCTGTTATTAAAATATTCATTTTTATTTAAACTTTATGTTTGTATTTTGTTGATATTTTTTTTAAATCATTCAGTTTTTTATCTACCCAATATAAAGTTTTTTCTAACCCTTCTTCTAGAGAGGTTTGATCCCTCCAACGTAGTTTTTTTCTTAATTTTGTTGTATTTAATAAATAAGCATGATCTTTTCCTTGTCTTTCATTTGATATTTTTACTAAGTCACTAAAATTTGTTGAGGTCATTAAACATATAGTCTCAACTAACTTTTTTATTGAAATTATTTTATTAGTTGAGATGTGGTAAGTCTCTCCAATAATACCTTTTTGAATAATTCTATATATAGCATCGCAAACATCTTCTATATAAATAAATGATCTTTTTGAATGCCCTCCTCCATGTAGATTCATTTTCTTACCAGTGCGAGCTGATATCATTGCTTTTGGAATTATACGATAAAGTTGCTGGCCAGGACCAAAAACATTTGCTGCCCTGGTAAAAATTACTGGAAAATTATAATTTTTATAAAAACTCTTTAAATGCAAATCACATGCTGCGCGTGATACAGCATATGGAGTACTAGGCTGGAATTTAAAATTTTCTTTAATCCATTTGTTTGTACTTCCGTAAACTTCGGGGGTAGTTATATGAATATATTTTTTTATTGAACTAATTTTTCTTAATTCATTGTGTAATTTTACTTGTCCTAATAAGTTTGTTTGATACCAATCTTCGGGGGAAATCCAGCTTTGGGCGACCATTCCTTGAGCGGCAAAATTTATTACGTATTCAGGTTTAAATTTTTTTACTAACTTTATTAGAAGGTTTAATTGATTATTAATATTAATTTGGTGAAATTTAAATTTTTTTAAATTATCATGCCATTTGTAAGGCAAGAAAATACTATTGATTTCTTTAGAGCGACTAACACCAATAATTTTCTGTTTTTTATTAATTAAATAATTAACAAAATGGGATCCTGAAAATGAATTGCTGCCTATTACTAAATATTTATTCATATTATTATATATAATTAGACGAAGAAATAAATACTGCTCCTTCACGATGTGATGTTGGAAGATCTGTAATTTTTTTAACCCTATCCCAAGATTTTTTTTGTGAATAAAATTTCAACTTATTTTTTTTCATCATTTTCCATAAATGTTTTCTACTAAGCTCTGTCGATATTTCAATTATAAAATCTGTTTTTTTAAAATCTTTAGTTCTAAACTTTCTTAAAATATCATATTCAGAACCTTCGGCATCTATTTTTATAAAATCATATTTTCCAGACAATTCCTCAGCATCAATAACTTTCACTTTCATTTTTTTTGTTGGACCATAGCTTTCTTTTTTATCTCCAATATAGCTTCCTGTTGTATTGTTTACTATCCTCGTAAAATCTGCACTTCCTGTATAGTTGGAAACAGCTTTTTCAATGAGATTAACTTTAACTTTATTTTCTTTAAATATTTTTTTTGCTATCCTACAATGAGTGGGATCGGGTTCGTAAGAGTCAACTTTGTATCCACATTTACTTAAAATTAAACTATGTAAACCAATATTAGCACCAATATCACAAACTTTCTTATATTTTTTTTTCTTAGAAATGTAAAATTTAAAAATTAATAATTCGTCAATTCCAAATAAATGGACAGAGTTTATATTACCAAATTTTATATATGGAAAATTAATGTTTAAATTTAAAAAATTTCTTATTTTTTTTTGTTTAAAAAAATCTAAAGTAAATTTTAAATTAAATAACCTTTTAAAAGTTTTATAAACTAACGAAGATGGATTTTGAAAGTTTTTATTTCTATGAATAATTTCAAGCATCTCGGGTAAATTAAAATTTAAATCAGATATCTGAAAATCATTAAAGTCACGTCTTAATTTATATATAGCCTGATCTGCATCAAGTATTTTTATAAATTTATCTGTTCTCCACTCATCATGTTCTGCACTAATATTTCTTCCTCCAACAGTTTTTTTGTCGAGTGAAATAATTTTTTTAAAACATGAGACCACATCTTTCATTGGGTGAAAACTTTCTTTTTTGAATCTTTCGGTTATTTTTTTATAATTATATCCAGCTAATGTTTTAGATTCTAATGTTTGTTTGTGGATTTTTGTTTTTACTGTTCCTGGTCCTATTATTGAAACCTTAACATCTTCAAATTCTTTATCTAATAACTCGGCCATTTTAATTTGAGCTATTTTACTTACCATGTAAGCAGAATAACGTGGTGGTGCATCATTTACTGATCCACCGGCACATAAAATTATACTTTTAATTTTTTTTGTTTTAGATCTTTTCGATATTAGTTCTCTAATAATATAAATTTGATTAGTAAAATTAAGATCAACCGATTTTGCCCATTCTTCACCACTTACCTCACTAAAAAGGCCTATTGGTTTTAATGTAGCTGGCAAAATAACTAAATGATCCCAATTGTTGGTAATATCATTTTTTGCAAATTTTTTAATATTATTTCTGGAAGAAATATCTAATTTATAACCTATTGCATTTTTAATACTATTTAATTTTTTAGAGTTATAAGTATAAATTACTTTTTTTTTATTTTTAGATAAATCTTTTATAATAGAATTACCTATATCACTTGAGCCTGATATAACTATATATTTCATAAAAATTATTATTTTTATTTAAACATATGGATCAAATATTTTTTTAATATTTCTTTATTAAAAAATATTTTATTTCCTTGTTGATCTATTAAAAAACTTGCTGCAATGGAAGCTATTAGCATACTAAGGTAGCTATCAATTTTTGATTTTAAGAGTAACGAACATATTGCAAAAAATGTATCCCCGGCTCCTACTGTGTCGGTATTATTTTTGCTAAAAGCCGGGCAGTGTATTGCTGTTCTTTTTTTGCGATTTATTAACATTGAGCCTTCTGATCCTCTAGTAACTATAATATTTTCTACATTAATTTTTTTTGATAAAGCTCTAGCTAGCTTTACAACTGAAGAATACTTGTCTCTCATTTCAAATCTTAATTCTCCTTCATTTATTATTAATGTATTGATTTTTTTATACTTATATACAGTATGATAACCCCTATTAAATGAATTTATCTGAGTATTAAGAAAAACTTTATCACCTTCTTCTAAAATTAAATTTCTAATTTTTTCTGTAAAAATCCCGTGTCCATAATCAGCAGCAATTACTAAATCATATTTTTTTATATTTTTTTTTAATTCTTTATAGAAAGTTTTTTCCTCTTTTTTTGATATTTCGCTATCATTTAAATCATAAACTCCAATTATTTTGGTTTTTTTATAGTCATCTATATACCTCAATTTACTTATTGTAGGAGAATTATTTTTTAGCAAAAAATTATGCTTGATATTTTTATTTAGATTTTTTAAAACAAATTGTTTTTCTGTTCTTTCTCTTCCTAAAAAACTCATAATTTTTACATTTTTTGCAAAGGTAGAACATAAGTTTGCAATATATCCTGTCCCTCCTAAAAACTTAATTTCTTTTTTTGGCTTTACTACAAGCATAGGTTCTTTCCCAGATTTTCCAATAGTTTCTGTAGTAATGTACTTATCTATAATTGTTTCACCTATTATAATAACATTATAATTTTCAACTTTATCAATACTTTGTATTATTTGACTTAAACTATATTTTTTTCTAATTAGGTTTATATAATTTTTACATTCTTGATCAAAGTTTTGTAAATTATTATCATTTATAAATTCACTTGAACTAAATTGAATTTCATTAATAATCTTAAATTTACCTTTAATTTTCCTCAGCGCAGTTATTTCTTTTTTTAAATTTTTGTCGTCTTTAATATGAAATCCTGAATAATCGTTACCTTTGCAATAAAAATCAGGCTTTAAATTTTTTATTACTTTTTCTGAAGTAATATCATTACTTGAATAAATATAATCTATAGATTCAATTTCTTGCAAAAACTTTAATCTATTAGTTATTGAAAAAGCTGGTCTACCAGGCCCTTTATTTACAAAGCTATCATTGGTAGCAGAAACTACCAGAATGCTTCCATATTTTTTAGCTGCTTTTAAATAATTGATATGGCCTATATGTAATAAGTCAAATACACCATGACATAAAACAATTTTTTTGGTTATAAACTTTTGTCTAAGTTTTTTTAGACCTTTTAAATCTAAAATTTTATTTTTAGTAGGCATCTCATTATAATAACTATAGTATAAGTTGTAAAAAAAAAAGCATAATATGAGATTCTAAGGAAAAATAATTTAATTAGAAAAAATTAATAAACAGAATAGGATTACAATATTCTGTATAAAAAAATCTCTTTATATTTATTGCATTTATAACAAACTACTTTAAGCTCATTACTATCAATAGGAAACCTTGAGATAACATAATCTGCTCCTATTTGTTTTGCTGATTGAAAATTTATCTCTAAATTATTTTCATCACTATAAAAAGCATAAACTCTACTGCCCCATTCATCATAATATTTTTTTAATTTAATATTTTTTTCAAGTTCTTTTTCGATAATCTTTCTGAACTTAATTTTATATTCTAAAGGATAAAGATTATGATACCCATCAATAACTTTAATATTATTCATTACTGCAATCATTGGATCTAAACCTACCGACATTACTCTTGAATCTTTTATAATACTCTTAATATATGCATAATCTTGAAATTTGTAATAATTATCAAAAGTTTTATTTGTGACATATTTATAATTGTTTTTAACTTCTTGATAATTTTTTAAATTTGATAAAATTTTTATAGCTTCCACATATTTTTTTTCATAAATTATTTTTTTTACATTTATAAAGTTTTTTTCATTCATATGATTTTTTAAAAAAGTTTCCGTAATTACTGGTAAGGGTATTTTTGTCTGTATTGAAACAATTGTAATAAAAGATAAAATATATAAAAGGATTTTTAAATTTTTATTTTTTAAATAAGTAAGTAATAAAATAAATAAAAGTGCATAAGTTACATTTATTACCCTATCTACCCTACTAAAAAGATTATATCCTTTTAATGTTTCTAGAAGAAAACCATGTATAAAATTTGTTCCAGAAAGTAATTTTAAAATAAAAATAAAAATAATAAAAAATAGAATTGATTTAATTTTTTTTTGATCTGAAAATATAGATAAAATAAATAAAAAACCAACTAACAAGGCAAGTGGTATATCAAAGAAATAAAAAGGTTTTGAAAAATTTAGGCCATAATAAATTTTTTTAAAAGCGTCAATTATATGAAATAATATACCATTGGTGTTATCAATTATAAAAGCTTCTCTATGTGATGCCGCTTCTGAAAATGTACCTATCACTAAATGAATACCTGTTAGTATTAATGAAATTAAAATTACTGAATATATCTGAAAAAATACATTATAATTTTTAATTCTATCTTTTAAGAGTAAAGATTCCTTTAAAAGAAAAGATAAGGGTATCATCCAAAAAAAAGAAAAAATATCTTGGACCAAGGAGCTATTTAACCCAATAAAAAATAAAATAAAATAATGTTTTCTTCTTAATTCGTTTTTATTTATTAATAAATATAAAATATATGGTAAAGCTGCCATACCTATAGTAAGCGGCAACTTAAAGTGTATAATTGAAGCAAATAAAATAGCCCCCATAGCACTATTAATTTTTGAAGTCTTTAATGATTTAGCGAGAAGATAAAAAGAAAAGTAAGCAATTGAAATCTTAATTATTGCATCTGTAAAAAAAAAATATTTATCATTTAAAATATACTGAAGTATATTTATAGGATAAAAAATTTTTTCTAAAAAATACCATTTGATTTCTCCAGATAAAAAATAATTTATGCTTTCAATTTCACCCTTATAAATTGTTGATATTATGTGATCGTAAACTACACCCGAATCAAGAATATCGCGAGTATCTACAGCAACTTGTCCTATAAAAATTAAAGGTAAAATATAATTAATTGATAATATAGCTAAAGATAAAAGGTGAAAATAGTTTTTTTGTAAAAATAAATTCATTTAATATTTTTTATTAAATCAATTATTTGTGAAATGCTACTTTCTTCTTTTTCTAATGAATACTTTGCTGCAAGTTGAGAAATATATGGTTCTATCTTTTGGAAAGTATTACTATTTTCTTCATCACAATCTTTAACTTTTTTTATAACCTTTTTTGCAAATGTTCTTAGATCTCCTGCAAAAACTTCCTCAAAGATAGGCAGATCCCAAAATTCTTTTCCACCTTCACCTGTGTAACCTATTACACTATTTCCACTTAGCGCTGCTTCAATAGGTGGTAAACCTAAACCCTCGAGTTCAGAAAATGACAGAAATAATTTTGATTTTTTAAATAAGTTTGCAACTTCTGATTCTATTAAATTATCAATACTTTTAATTTTCCAATTCTTGGGCAATAAACGATTTAAAATAAAGAGCAAAATTTCACTGTTATTTTTGTTTTTTCTAGGCATATATGTTATCAAATTTTCTTTTTTTTCAAAAATTTCCTTGGTGCAAAAATATTTTTTATTATCAACTGAGATATTTACTTTTATAATTTTTTCCTTAAACTCAGGAAAAGTTAATTTTATTCCTTCTGTTATTTCGTCTGCACAACTTATAATGAATTCTGCTTTTTTGTATGAATTATAAATATCATTTGTAGTAAAATTCTTTTCAGGCTTTTTATGAATATAAAAACTATTTAATACAAATATGGCATATTTTACATTTTGTCTTTGCATAATTGTAGCATGGTAAACTGCCATCCATTCAGGAATTATTGCAAATTCTTTTTCTGCTTCGAATAAATTATTCTTTTTAAAATTAACTTTATTTGGAAACCATTCACATCTATAATTTACATCTTCAAAATGAAATATTTTACATTTATCTTTTTGGATTAATAACTTTGATAGTATTTCTGCATGTCTATAAATTATCTTAATGCCCCCCCTAGGTTTATTTTTTCCTTTTGGACAAATATATATTATTGATTTCATTATTTAGCTTCTTATCGTTTTATACGATATTGTTAAATTTATTTAAATAAAACTTTTTAAAAATTAAAAGTACAAATTAATGGTGGTCCCGGCGGGAATCGAACCTGCAACTACTCCTTAGGAGGGAGCTGTTATATCCATTTAACTACAGAACCAAATAAAATTAGATTGACTTTTAAGTGGTCTTTCTAATTATTGAAATGAATATTAAAGAAGTAATAAACATTATTAAAGCATAGGCTGCTGTAGGAACCATATACACCAGTTCATCAAAAAGTTGCGTTGAAACAAATACTGCTAATGTTCCGTTCTGAAGTCCACACTCAAGTGTAATACATTTTCTTTGTGCTAAGCCAGATGCAAAAAACTTAGCTACATAATATCCAACTATCATCATTACTAAATTCAGTGTTAGTGTTATGGCGCCTGCTCGAACAATAAAGCTCATAATTTTGTCCCACTCTTCTACCCAAATTGCAGCAAATACAATAACAAATAAAATTATTGACAATCTTTGAATGAACAATGTTTTAGATAATATAAAATTTTTTGCAAATTTTCTAATTAACATTCCAATACATACTGGAAGCGTAACAACTAAAAACATTTTTAAAGAAATAGATACCATTGAAATATCTTTTGAAATGTAAGAAATTTGTAATAGTTCAGCTGAACTAAAAACAATAAGTGGTACTGAAATAATACTAATCAAACTAATGATTGCTGTAAGTGATACTGAAAGGGCAACATCTCCATTTGCAAATTTAGTAAGAACATTTGATGTAACACCACCTGGTGCTGCTGCAATAATCATAACTCCAAGTGCTAATTCTATTGGTGTATTAAATATTTTAATAAGAGCAAATGCTATAACTGGAAGTAGAATTAATTGACAAATCATCCCAACTAGAAAATCTTTGGGTTGCTTAATTACCCTAGTAAAATCTTCAATTGTTAAACCCAAACCAAGTCCTAACATTATTAATGCTAGTGCAATTGGTGCTATTGTTGTAACTATTTCCATTGGTTATAAAAAACTATATTAAGAGAAAAATCAATGCTAAAAAAAATGTATGATAAATGTGTTAAATGGGCAGGACATAGATCTGCAAACCCTATTTTAGCTTTTATAGCCTTTTTAGAAAGTTTTATTTTTCCAATTCCTACCGATGCAATGCTTATTCCAATGGTGATTGCAAAAAGAAATAAATTTTTGAAAATTTCTTTAATTGCAATAATATTTTCAGTTTTAGGAGCGCTTATCGGTTATTTGATTGGATATGTTTTTTTTAATGAAATAGGAATTAAAATTTTTCAGATCTTTGGTGCCGATAATGCAAATATATTTAAAGAAAAATTAGCTAGTGAAACAGGACTTCTCTCGGGTATCATAATATTATTTATTGCTGGTTTTACTCCTCTACCATTTAAAATAATTACAATATCTAGTGGATTTGTTCATTTTAATATTTTCTTTTTTATAATTACCTGCCTATTAGCAAGAGGTTTAAGATTTTTACTAGTCGGATATCTAACTTATAAATATGGAACAGCTATAGGTCCCTTTTTGGAAAAAAAAGGGGGGCAATGGACTATAATAATAAGTTCAATAATTGTTGTAATAGCTGTAGGATTTTATTTTATATTTAATTAAATAATGTTCAAAAAAACAAATAAAATAATTTTAATTTTTCTTCTTTTTGTTATTTCTGTATCCTTAATTGCTGCATTTATTATTCAATATGGGTTAGGTCACCCACCTTGCAAGCTGTGTATTTATCAAAGAATTCCCTACATTCTTTCTATTTTTTTACTAATTGAATTAATATTTTTCAAAAAAAATGAAAAAACTACTTTATTATTATTATCTTTAATATTTACTATTAGTGCAATTTTAGCTTTTTATCATTATGGAATAGAGCAAGGATTCTTTATTGAATCATTTGTGTGTGAAAGCACAAATTTTTCTGAAACCTTAACAAAAGATCAACTTTTAGAAGAATTAAAACAAAATCCTATAAGTTGTAAAGATGTTAATTTTACAGTTTTAGGATTTTCACTTGCTTCAATTAATGTCATTTTTTCTCTTGTCTTAAGTGCTATATTTGTACGATTATTTTTAAATTATGAAAAAAACTAACCAAAAAACTTTAGAAGAAATTATAAGAGTTGATCATGCCGGCGAACGTGGTGCTATTAAAATTTATGAAGGACAACTATTGGCTTTAAAAACAATAAAACAAGATGAGGAACTAAGAGATATTATTGAGGATATGAGAGAACATGAAAAAGAGCATTTAGAATATTTTGAAAAAGAAATACATAAGAGGAAAATAAAACCAACATATATGCTACCTTTGTGGGATTTAATGGGTGTGGCCCTAGGTTTTGGAACAGCGATGCTTGGAAAAAAAGCTGCCATGTTATGTACTGCTTCTGTAGAGGAAGTAATAGAAGATCATTATCAAAATCAACTTAAAAAGTTATGCGACGATGAAAAAGAATTAAAAAATAAAATTGAAAAATTTAAAAGTGATGAAATTAATCATAAAAATATTGCATATAAAGCTGGCGCCAGTAATAAAGGTATTTATTCTTTAATGGACAAGGTAATAAAAACTAGCTCTAGAATCGCAATTACAATTTCAGAAAAAATTTAAACTTGTTAAGGTAACAACTCTACATCCCAATATAGATAATCCATCCAACTTTCATGTAAAAAATTTGGTGGAAAATTTCGCCCTTTTTGATGAAGATCATCAACAGTTGGCCTAAAAGGTTTTGAATTTAGTTGCATACCAGACACAGAATATAATCTACCACCTTTTTTTACATTACATGTAGAACATGCCGTAACTACATTTTCCCAATCAGTAATTCCGCCTTTAGATTTTGGTAGAAGATGATCAAACGTTAAATCTTTTTTATCTCCACAGTATTGACAAGTAAATTTATCTCTTAAAAATACATTAAATCTTGTAAAGTGAGGGTGATCTGAAGGTTTAACAAAATTTTTTAATGCAATTACACTAGGCAGATTCATTTCAAATGATGGGCTTCTTATTTTTCTTTTATAGTTAGATACAATACTTACTCTTTTAAGAAAAACTGATTTAACAGCATCTTGCCAACACCACAATGAAAGTGGGTAATAGCTTAATGGTCTAAAGTCAGCATTTAAGACCAAAGCTGGACATTTTTCCAAAGGTACTTTTTCAGATGAAGGTATAATCATATAAATAAGTTAACGGATTAAAATAAAATTTGCAAGAAATAGTTTGTGGAAAGAATGTTTTAATTATAAAAGATTTTTTTTTAAAAATTCTAACCCAAGACTAGAGCCTTCTACAGGAATTTTGTGTTCGCAATTTTTAAACATTTTAATTTTAACGTTAATTCCATTATTTCTTAAATATTCCTTTGCTTCTAAAAGATGTATAGGTGGTACTATCGTATCAAATTCTCCATGCATTAAAAATATTTTTGGTTTTGAATTTATATTATTTGATAAATGACTCTGATTAATTATTTTTCCAGAATAACCTATTAAACAATTTATTTGTATTTTTTTCTTTATTCCAGTTTGAATAGCTATCATACAACCTTGACTGAATCCCACTAGAGCAATATTTTTTGTTTCTAGTTGAAGATTATCTAAAACTTGATCTAAAAATAAACTTAATTTTTCTTCAGCAATTAATGATTTTTCAAGAATTATCTCTTCCTTTTCTGAGGTAAGGTCAAACCATTGATAACCTTGGGAATTAATAGAACAAACTTCGGGTGCGTTTGGACATAAAAAAATACTGTTAGGTAAAAAACGTTGCCAATTAATTGCGAGAGAACTTATATCTTTACCATCACCACCATAGCCATGACATAATATAATAGCTTGCTTCGGTTTACTTTGTGATAATGGCATTACAGAAGTTACATCTAAATTATAATTAATCATATTGTGCTAACCATCTAACAAATTTTCTATCTTGAAAATCTACTTCACCTATTATTCTTGCAAATTCCTTTCCACTTTTATTAATTAATACAGTAGTTGGCACACCCCTTAATTGAAATTTTTTTACAAAACTTAAACTTTCATCAAAAAAAATTTCTAAATTTTTAATATTTAAATCTATAAAGAATTTTTCTGTTTTCAACTTATTTGGTTCTTCCATATTAACAGCAAATATTTTTAGGTTCTTAAATCTTTTATCCTTATAAAGTTTATCTAGAGAAGGCATTTCTTTCTTGCATGGAGCGCACCATGTGGCCCAAAAGTTAATTATTATTAATTTTCCCTGATAGTCCTTTATTTTAATTTTATTTCCATAAAAGTCTTCAAAAACAACAGGTGAAATAGGTTTTGGAATTTCATTTATAGCTATATTATTGAGTGGTACATCTTCATTAGTTTGTGATATTGATGAAAAAACACTAAATATGAATAAATAAATTAAAATTTTTTGATTTATGGGCATTGAAAGTACAACTTAACACATGAAAAACAAAAATAAAACTGTTTGGGGGGGTAGATTTAATAACGCAACGTCAAAAAATTTTGAAAAATTTGGTTCATCAATTAACATTGATAAAAGATTATATGAGGAAGATATTTTGGGCTCCATTGTACATACACAAATGTTGATAAAACAAAATATTATTACTGTAAAAAGAGGAAAAAAAATAATTAAAGGTTTAAAAAAAATTAGGAGCGAAATTAGTAAAAATAAATTTAAATTCAATAAAAAGTATGAGGATATTCATCTAAATATTGAGAAAAGACTTTTTACAATTGTTGGTGAAGATGCCGGATATTTGCATATTGCACGATCTAGAAATGATCAAGTAATAACTGATTTTAAGTTATGGGTAAAAAAAGCATCTGATGATATTATCAATAATTTAAATATTTTAATTAAAAATTTTTTAAAAAAATCCGAAACTAATATTGAAACTATTATGCCTGGTTTTACCCATTTAAAAAACGCACAACCAATCTCTTTTGCTCACTACTTGTTGGCTTACGTTGAAATGTTTAAAAGAGATAAAAAAAGATATAATAGTAATTTAGATTATATTGATGAATGTCCTTTAGGTGTCGGTGCGTTAGCTGGCACTTCCTACAGTATAGATAGATCTTATACATCTAAAAAATTAGGTTTTAGTAAACCAACAAATAATTCGATTGATACAGTATCTGATAGAGATTTTGCACTAGATTTTTTATCAGCAAGTGCAATTTGTGCAATGCATATCTCAAGATTTGCTGAAGAAATAATAATTTGGAACTCAGATATATTTAAACTTATCAAAATTAATGACAAAATGTTAACTGGATCCTCAATTATGCCACAAAAAAAAAATCCAGATCCTGCCGAGTTGATTAGAGGTAGAGCAGGAAAAAACTTTGCGGCAATGCAAGCAATGTTAACTATTTTAAAAGGTTTGCCCTTGTCCTACTTTAAAGACATGCAAGAAGATAAATCTATAGTATTTGATAGTTATGATACAATTTTAGAATCAATTATCATAACTAACGAATTAGTTACAAACTTAAGCCCCATTAAAGATAGAATGCTTAAACTATCTAATGAGGGATATACTACTGCTACTGATTTTGCCGACTATCTTGTCCAAAATCATAACTTATCTTTTAGAAATGCATATAAAATGTCAGCTAAACTTGTCAATTATGCTGAGAGTCATAAAAAAAATCTAAACGAATTGAATTTTTATGAAATTAAAAAAATTAAAAAAAACCTTAATAAAGATGTAATGAATATATTTAATGTTAAAAATTCAGTAAATTTAAAAACCTCTTACGGAGGAACCTCTACAAAAAATATAAAAAAAATGATATCTAAATTAAAAAAGGAGTTTAAATAATGAAAAAAATCTTTCTAGCTTTTATATTTTTCTCGCTTTGTGTTTCATGTGGTGTAAAAGATGATCCTGAGTATAAATCTAAGAATAATAATTATAAAGCAATATACTTAATTTAAAAATGAACTATATCAAACTTAGGAAAAATAACCTCTGCGTTGAAAATATTTCAGCACAAACTCTTGTAAAAAAATACAAAACTCCTTTTTACTGTTACTCACTTGCGCAATTAAAAAATAATTTTAATAGCTTTAATTATGCATTTAGAGAAACTAAACCACTTGTATGTTTTTCTGTTAAATCTAATTCAAATATAAATTTACTTAAAGAATTAGAAAAAATTGGCTCTGGTGCAGACGTTGTTTCAGCTGGAGAATTATTAAAAGCTTTAAAAGCGGGAATTAATCCCCAAAAAATAGTTTTTTCTGGTATCGGAAAAACTAGTGAAGAAATTAGATTGGCAATAAAAAAAAAAGTTTTGTTGATCAATATGGAGTCTGAAAATGAAGCCAAACTTATTAATAAGATTTCTAAAAACATGTCAAAAATAACGTCAGTTGGAATAAGACTAAACCCTAACGTTACGGGAAAAACAAATAAAAAAATATCAACTGGTAGCAAAGATGATAAGTTTGGTTTAAGTTATAATAGTTGTGTGCTTCTTTGTAAAAACATTAATAAAATGAAAAATTTGAAACTAGAAGGTCTTAGTGTTCATATAGGTAGCCAAATTACTAATGTTAAACCATTTAAAGATGTAATATCAGTCATAGATAAAATAATTAATAAAACTAGAATAAGTTTTAAATTTATTGACCTTGGTGGTGGCATGGGTGTCTCCTATACCGATAAAGATAAAAAACTTAATCTCAATCAATATGCAAAAGTTGTAAATAAATTTATTAAAAATAAAAAAACTAAGATTATCTTTGAACCAGGCAGATTTATTGTTGCAAATACTTCTATTTTGGTTTCAAAAGTTATTTACATCAAAAAAAGTAATAGTAAAATTTTTATAATTCTAGACGCAGGTATGAATGATCTAATGAGACCTGCTTTATATAATGCGACACATAAAATTGTACCTTTGAAAAAAAGTAACAAAAAAATTTTGGGAAATATAGAATTTGTTGGTCCGATATGTGAAAGTTCAGATAAATTTCTTACAAAGAAGAATTTCTATAAAATAAATGAAGGTGATTATGTGGCTATAACTGATGTTGGCGCTTATGGAATGTCTTTGACTTCTAATTATAATACTCGTCCAATAATTGCTGAAATTTTGGTGGATGGATCTAAACATAAATTAATTAAAAAAAAACAAAGTTTGGTAAGCTTAATTAATAATTAGTTTAAAATTTAATTAATATGCTACTTTTAAGATCATTATTGTTTAACTTTTTTTTATACTCAGGAATAATTCTAGTATTCTTGTTTGCGCTGCCAGCTCTCTTTTTGCCAACAAAATTTACTTTATTATTTGGAAAATTCTTAGGTCATTATGTAATCTTTATATTAAGATTTTTTTTAAATACAAAAGTTGAGGTGAAAGGACTGGAAAATATCCCTAAATCTAAAAAATACTTTATTGCTTCAGCTCACCAATCAATGTTTGAAACTTTTGCTCTCCAAGCTGTATTTGACTACCCTGTATTTATATTAAAAAAAGAACTTTTAACAATTCCACTATTTGGGCTTTATTTAAAAAAAATAAAATCAATAGCAATAGTAAGAGATACAACTACAAAGGATAATCTTAATTTTTTTGAAAAAGTGAATAAAATACTCAAAAGTGAAAACAGGCCTCTTTTAATTTTTCCACAAGGGACTAGAGTAAAAACAAATGCAATAGTTCCTTTTAAAAAAGGTGTTGCACGTATATATGAAGCACTTAATATTTCATGTATTCCAGTCGCTCTAAACTCTGGTAATGTTTGGCCAAAAGAAGGAATAATTAAGCACCCAGGGAAAATAACTATATCTTTATTAAAATCAATAGAACCTGGTTTGGATAAACAAGAATTTATTAAAAAATTAGAAAGTATAATCTATCAAGAAATTAAAAATATTTCTTGATTACTGTTTTCTACCAAAGTTAGGTTTATCTACGTCTTGCCCTGCTTCTATAATATCTTTTCTAATTTTTTTAGTTTTTAAAAAAATTTGTTCCAGTTTTTTTTCATCTTCATCTTCAATGGCTTTTTTTAATTCTTCCAGATTATTAATAAATTTATTAATCATCTCAGAAGTATTTTTTTTATTTTGTATAAAAATATCTCTCCACATGATTGGATTAGAGGCAGCAATTCTTGTAAAGTCTCTTAAACCGCTAGCGCTATATTTTATAATTTCAGATTTTTTTTCATCTTGAATATTAATCGTTGTGTTTATCATGTTATAAGCAATTAAATGAGGGATATGACTTGTGATAGACAAAATATAATCATGTTTTGTAGCTTCCATAATATCAACTTTACTTCCAATTTTTTCCCAAAAAACTTTTAGCAAATTAACATCTTTTTCTTTTGCTTTGTTACTTGGTGTTAAGATACACCATCTATTTTTAAACAATTCAGAAAATCCAGCTCCAGGTCCACTTTCCTCTGTGCCAGCAATAGGATGTGATGCTATCCAAGAAACATTTTCAGGAACATGTTTTTCAACTAAACTTAATACACCCTCTTTAACTGAACCAACATCAGTTAGTATGCTTCCACTCTTTAAAGAATCTTTAATTTTAAGAATTATGTTTTCATAACTACTAAGAGGAGTTGCAATTATAGTTAACTCGGAATCCTCAACCATCTTTCTTGCGTTTGGATTTGATTCGTCCACTATTTTTAGTTCTATTACTTTTTTATTTACTTCTTCTGATCTGTTTGAAGAAACTATTTTCTCAGCTAAGTTATTTTGCTTAACTGCTCTTGCAATAGAGGATCCAATTAACCCGCATCCAATTATACATATTTTTTTAAACATTATTTGAAGATATCCTTAATTGTTTTAATAAAATACTCATTTGCTAAGTTGTCTCCAATAGTTAACCTTAAAGAATTTGGTATTTTATATTGTGTCATTTTTCTCAAAATTAAGCGCTTGCTAGCTAATTTTTCAAAAACTTCTTCTGAACTAATTTTAGCTTTATCAAAATTCAATAAAAAGAAGTTTGCCGTAGGTTTATTTGCAATAATTTTTTTTTCTTCTAAGACTGTAAATAATTTTTTAGCCCATAAAGTATTATGCTCAATCGCTTTAGCTGTCCATTCGTTATCTTTGATAGCTTCTATAGCTGAGGAAAGAGCGGGTCTGCTAACATTAAAAGGTGGTTTAATTTGATACATAGCATCAATAATTTCTTTTGAAGAATATCCCCACCCAATCCTTAATCCAGCAAGACCATATATTTTTGAAAAAGTTCTTGTAATCAATACATTTGGTTTTTCTTTAAATAAATCAAGGCCAGAAGAAAAATCATCTGTATTCATAAATTCAAAATATGCATCGTCTACAACTAAAAGAATATTACTTCTAAGTTTTTCTCTTAAACTAAACATTTCATTTTTTGATAAATATGTGCCTGTAGGATTATTAGGATTTGCAATAAATACTATTCTAGTTTTTTTAGTTACTTTTTTTATTATTTCATCTACTGAAGTCCTATAATTTTTTTCTTTAGCAAAGATAATTTTTGCTCCATAAAGAGATGCATAAATTTTATGCATAATAAATCCAAATTCTGAGCAAATCACCTCATCTTCTGGTCCTAAAAACAATTTGCAAACTAAATCAAATATTTGGTCTGATCCTGCTCCACAAATAATTCTGTTTGGATCGATGCTAAATTTTTTAGATACAGCATCTCTTAAGGAATTCGAATCTGACTCTGGATATTTTAAAATCTTATCTTTTTCATTTGTAAATGCATTTATAGCTTTTGGGCTCGCCCCTATAGCAGATTCATTTGCAGATAGTTTTATTGGATTATCAATTTTTGTAAATTTTGACAGTCCTACTATATATTTATCAACGTTTATATTTCTTGGTTTTGGTAGTATCATATCTTTATCTTTTAATAGTATATAATTAGTATTGGTAAATACTATATACGAACCTTTGTGGCAAAAATAAATATAAGGTAAATTGACAAAAGATGTTGTTTTTAGTACAACAAAAAAGCGCTGATTTAACTGAATTGCGAGCGCTTAAAAAAAACAGCTAAAAAGGTTTTTGCCCGGCCTAGCTGGGTTTTTTTTTATTTAATATGAATAATAAAACTAAAAACTTAAAAAAGTTAGTTATTGATCAAACACTGTTACTTGATTGTGGAAAAACTATAAAAAATTTTCCCATAGCTTACGAAACTTATGGAGTTTTAAATAAAAATAAAAGTAACGGAATTCTCGTATTTCATGCTCTAACCGGCGACCAATTTGTGACAGGAATTAATCCAATTACTAAGAGAGAAGGTTGGTGGACATATGCTGTTGGGCCAGAAAAAGCAATTGATACAAAAAAATACTTTGTGATTTGTGCTAACGTTTTAGGAGGATGCATGGGCAGTTTTGGTCCAAAAGAAATTAATCCAGAAACTAATAAAATATTTTCTACTACTTTTCCTGTGATCACAATAAAAGATATAGTGAAAGCTCAAAAGTTTATACTTGATCATCTGGGAATTAAAAAATTGTTAGCAGTTGCTGGTGGATCAATGGGTGGTATGCAAGTATTACAATTTGTCTCTTTATATCCAAACATGGCACATTCAGCTATACCAATAGCATGCAGTGCCAGTCATTCAGCGCAAAATATTGCATTGAATGAATTGGGAAGACAAGCGATCATGGCAGACCCCAATTGGAAAAAAGAAAATGCTACACCCGACAAAGGTTTGGCTGTAGCAAGAATGGCAGCACACATTACTTATCTTTCAAAACAAGGTTTACAAGAAAAATTTGGCAGAAAATTACAAGATAAGGGTAGTTTAAAATTTAGTTTTGATGCAGACTTTCAAATAGAAAGCTACTTACGCTATCAAGGATCAAATTTTGTAGATAGATTTGATGCAAATAGTTATTTATACATAACTAGAGCGATGGATTATTTTGATTTAGAAAAACAGTTTGATGGAAACTTATCAAATGCTTTTAAAGAAACTAAATCTAAGTTTTGTATAATTTCATTTTCATCTGATTGGCTTTATCCAACAAGTGAAAATAAAGAAATAGTTATAGCCTTAAATGCTTGTGGCGCAAATGTTGGATTCGTTGAGATTAATTCTGACAAGGGTCATGATTCTTTTTTATTAAATGTTCCTGAATTTTTAAAAACTTTAAAAGAATTTCTTAACTCAACATATGATGAAATAAATAATGAAAAAAGAATTTAAAGTAATATCTCAGATAATTAAAAATAATAAAAGAGTATTGGATGTTGGGTGTGGAGACGGTACTCTTATGGAATACCTTAAAAAAAACCAACAAAATGATGTTAGAGGACTTGAACCAAAAAAAAATCTTGTACAAATTTGTATTTCAAAAGGTTTACCAGTTATTGAAGGTGACGCTGAAAAAGAATTAATGCAGTTTCCAAAAAAGTCATTTGATTATGTTGTTCTAAGCCAAACTCTACAAGCTTTTCTCAATCCTGATGAAGTACTAAACCAATTATTAAGAATAGGAAAACAAACGATAGTATCTATCCCTAATTTTGGATATTGGAAAATACGCCTACACCTACTTTTTAAAGGAACAATGCCTATAACTAAAAATATACCATACGATTGGTATAATACTCCCAATTTACACATGTGTTCGATTAAAGATTTTTTTAATTTTTGTAAAAAGAAAAATATTAAAATTGATAAATCTATGTGCTTAACAAATGAAAAAATTTCAGAAATTACAAATAAAAATGTGCAATATAAAAATATTTTTTCTGAACTTGGAATATTTCTAATAGAATAATTAAATATGAAAATAATTCCTATACCATGTTTAAAAGATAATTATGCTTATATTCTATATGATAAAATTTCAAAAACTGTAGGAGTGATTGATCCGTCAGAAGCGCGGCCAGTTATTGATTATTTAAAAAAAATGAATTTGCAGCTGAATTATATATTAAATACTCATCATCATTTTGATCATATAGGTGGAAATATTGAGTTGCAAAAATTGTATAATTCTAAAATAGTAGGATTCGATAATGATAAACACAGAATACCAGGAATAAATATAACCTTAAAAGATAATGAAAAGTTTAATTTTGGAAATTCTACAATAAAAGTAATTCATATTCCTGGGCATACTTCGGGGCATGTATGTTTTTTCTTTGAAAAAGAAAAAGTTGCATTTACAGGTGACACTTTGTTTTCATTGGGATGTGGTAGAATTTTTGAAGGGGATCATAAACAAATGCTTACTTCTATAGACAAGATTAAAAAACTACCAAAAGAAACAAAGATTTATTGTGGCCACGAGTATACTTATAAAAATGCAGAATTCTGCATGAAACTAGATAAGGATAACCCTGATTTAATAAAACATTTTGAGAAAATTAAATATTTAAGATCTAAAAATTTACCTACAATTCCCACTATTTTAGAAGACGAACTAAAATCAAATATTTTTCTAAGATGTGATAAAAGTGATCTTAAAATAAAACTAAATATGGAAAATATCGAAGATTATAAAGTTTTTAAGAAGATTAGAGAACTAAAAGACAGCTTTTAATTACTCTTATACCTTGACATATAAAGTTGGGTAGTTATATTGCCACTGTTCCAAAATATGAAATTAAAACTATGTCTTTCGCAATTATACAAACAGGTGGTAAACAATATAAGGTTTCAGCAAGTGAAATACTTAAAGTAGAAAGACTAGAAAGTACTGAAGGAAAAACAGTAGAGTTCAAAAATGTTCTTTTTTTGAATGATGATAAATCAACTGAGATTGGTACCCCAAACATTCAAGGAGCAAAAGTTGAAGCAACTATTTTAAAAAATACAAAAAATAAAACTGTTCTAGTATTTAAAAAAAGAAGAAGAAAAAATTCTAGAAAAAAATATGGGCATAGACAACCGATATCACTTATTAGAATAACAAAAATTTTCTCAAAAGATGGCAAGTTGATAGCAGAAGCAGGTCCTCAAAAAGAATTAACTAAAAAAATAGTAAAAGGAAATAAAGTAAGAGAAGAACAATTAGTTTCAGCAACAAAACAAAATGATGAAAAAAAGCTTAAAATAAAAAAATCATTAAAAAAGCTAGAAGAAAAAGAAAAAAAAGTTGTTCCTAATGTTGGAAAAAAAACAGATAAAAAGAAACCTTTAATACCAAAAAAAAAGTGATAGTATTAATTTAGGATATTAGATTATGGCAACAAAAAAAGCAGGTGGATCATCACGTAATGGGCGCGATAGCGCAGGACGACGTCTAGGTGTAAAAAGATATGGTGGTCAGTTAGTAGTCCCTGGAAATATTATTGTAAGACAAAGAGGTACAAAAATACATCCAGGTACCCACGTCGGTATGGGTAGAGATCATTCTATATTTTCTTTGGTAAAAGGGAAAGTTCATTTTAAAACATCAAAGCTAAACAGAACATTTGTGTCTGTAATCCCCAGCTAACTTTATTTATATTACCAAAAAATTAATTTTACTGTTGTTGTATTATGAAATTTTTAGATCAAGCAAAGATATATGTTAAAGCTGGTGACGGTGGATCAGGTTCCGCTAGTTTTCGTAGAGAAAAATTTGTTGAGTTTGGAGGGCCCGATGGTGGTGATGGTGGTGAAGGTGGTTCAATAATCTTAATAGCTGAAAAAAATTTAAATACTCTTATCGATTTTAGATTTCAGCAACACTTTAAAGCTGAAAGAGGACAGAATGGAATGGGTAAAAAAAAAACTGGTAAAGCTGGTAAAGATTTAGTTTTAAAAGTTCCCCTAGGAACACAAATTTATGAAGAAGATAACAATACTTTAATAGAAGATTTAAAAACAGTTAGCCAAAAAATAATTATTGCGCAGGGTGGAAAAAGAGGTTTAGGTAATGTTAGATTCAAAACCTCAACAAACCGAGCACCTAGAAAAAAAACTAATGGGAGTGAAGGTGAATTTTTTTGTATCTGGTTACAACTTAAAGTAATTGCAGACATTGGTATAATTGGCATGCCGAATGCCGGAAAATCAAGTTTGTTATCGGCTCTTACAAAAGCTAAACCAAAAATTGCTAACTACCCTTTCACTACACTAAATCCAAATCTAGGTGTCGCAAGTTATAATGATAAAGAAATAACATTAGCAGATATACCAGGTTTGATAGAAGGTGCTCATGAAGGAGTGGGCTTAGGAGATAAGTTCTTACGTCATATTGAAAGATGTAAAAGTCTTATTCATTTAATTGATATAACAAGTGAGAATGTATTAGAAAATTATAAAAAAATAAGAAATGAATTATCTAAATACAGCCCCAATCTTCTAAAAAAAAAGGAAATTATAGTATTTAATAAAATTGATGTTGTTAAAAATGATGAAATTGAAGAAAAAATTATTTTTTTTAAAAAACAAATTAAAAAAAAAA
>Ga0209709_10001237_pt1 | contig 23770 bp, 30 predicted proteins | sample ArcticOcean_MG_C_2_FD_187435 | JGI IMG/M metagenome (GOLD analysis project Ga0209709, IMG submission 187435) | Marine microbial communities from western Arctic Ocean - ArcticOcean_MG_CB4_136 (SPAdes) (version 2) | ecosystem: Environmental > Aquatic > Marine > Oceanic | place: Arctic Ocean...
AAAACTTTAGGGTTTTGTGCTGCATGAGGGTGTTCTTCACCAGCATAAATTTTTACTTTAGTTAATTGTTTTCTACCAAGAACTCCTCCAGGTAACATTCTTTTAACAGCTAGTTTTAAAGATTCACCAGGTTTATTTTTTTTTAGTAAGTTTTCTGGAGTAATTTCTTTAATTCCACCGGGGTGACCAGTGTGTCTATAATATTTTTTATCTTTAAATTTTTTTCCAGTAAATTTTGCTTGCTCTACATTTTTAACTACAACAAAATCGCCATCATCCATATGTGGGGTATAAGTAGTTTTATTTTTTCCTCTTACTATCATTGCAATAATAGACGCTAGTCTTCCAACTACAGCATTTTTAGCATCTATTTCAAACCAATTACTTGTCAATTCACTACTTTTTAGAAATTTTGTCATTGTGCGAGGATTAATACTATTATTAGATATAAAGTCAATTCTATATTTAGCTTGCAATACACCTTCATAATGATAGTTTGATTAAGCCGATTTGTTCCTATTGCAGGCTAATTATTGCTAAACAGGATTTTTACACACATTATCGGTAGGCATTTGAACTATATTGTGCGCCTTGCATTTAGCTAAAGTACTAAAAAGGAGATCGATATGAGTACTAAAAGAAAAAACCCAGAAACTATCGCAATTCATGGTGGTGATTATAGAAGTGATCCAACAACTAAAGCTGTAGCTGTTCCAATTTATAGAACAACCTCTTATCAATTTGACAGCACTGAACACGCTGCAAATCTATTTGCTTTAAAAGAGTTTGGAAATATTTACACAAGAATAATGAATCCCACAAATGATGCTCTGGAAAAAAGACTTGCTGCATTAGAGGGAGGGTTGGCTTGTTTAACGGTATCATCCGGTCAAACAGCTTCAACATTTGCAATTTTAAATGTAGCAAAAGCTGGTGATAATATTGTTAGTTCAACAGATCTTTATGGTGGAACAGTTTCTTTGTTTACACATACTTTAAGTAAACTTGGAATTGAGGTTAGGTATGCAGATCCAGCAGATCCAAAAAACTTTGAAAAAGCTGTAGATGATAAAACAAGAGCTTTTTATGGTGAAACATTACCAAATCCATATTTAAGAGTTTTCCCTATTAAAGAGGTGTCAGACATAGGTAAAAAACATAACATACCATTGATAATGGATAATACAGCATCTCCTGTACTCTGTAAGCCACTAGAACATGGTGCAGCAGTAGTGGTTTATTCTCTAACAAAATATATAGGTGGTCATGGTACTGTTGTGGGTGGAGCTTTAATTGACGGGGGTAATTTTGATTGGACTACAAATCCTAAAAGACAACCCTTATTCAATGAACCTGACGCAAGTTATGGTGGTGCCATATGGGGCAAAGCTGTTCCTGAGTTAACGGGTGCAAATGTAGCATTTGCTGTAAGAGCGAGAGTTGTCCTATTAAGAGATTTTGGTGCAGCTTTAGCTCCTGATAATGCTTTTGGATTGATCCAAGGCCTTGAGACAGTAGCTTTAAGAATGAAGCAGCATTGTTTAAATGCTGAGAAGGTTGTTAATTTTCTAACTAAACATAGTGAAGTTTCCAGAGTTATATATCCAAATCAGTACAAAGGTGAAATTGGTAATAGAGCTAAAAAATATCTAAGTGGTGGAAATGGTGCTTTAGTTGGAATAGAGCTAAAAGGTGGTATTGAAGCTGGTAAAAAATTTATTGAAGCTTTAAAGATGTTTTATCATGTAGCAAATATTGGAGATGCAAGGAGTTTAGCTATACATCCAGCAACGACAACTCATAGTCAATTAAATGAAGAGGAACTTTTAGCTTCCGGTGTAACACCCGGATATGTAAGATTGTGCATTGGTCTTGAGCATATAGATGACATAATTGAAGATCTTGAACAGGCTCTTACAGGAGCTTCAAGTAATATTGAAAATATAAAAAAAGCTAAAGCTGTTGGTTAGGGTTTTTATATAAAATTAAAACATAAGTGGTCAAAACAAATATTGATCCCAACTGGTGTAGTGACGCATATTTAATCTCTACACCAGATAATAAAGTAATAACTCCTAAAAAAATTTGTAATAAAATAGCAAAATCAAAAATTAATATATTTAAAAGATTTAATCTTTTTTTTATAAATTGATAATTCAAAATTATAATAAAAAATAAAAGAATATAAGCAGTTATTCTATGGAAGAATTGAATAATTGATGGATTATAAAATAGTTCAGAACTTAAATAATCACTAATAATTATATCACTAGGAAAAAAAGTACCATTCATACTTGGCCAAGAATTGTATATAAGACCACCATCTAATCCTGATAAAAAAGACCCAAAGACAATCTGCAAAACAATTAAAGCCAAAATAAAAAATATTAAGAAATTTGGTAATTTTGTTTTAAATTTATAGACATTGGAAATATCAAGAAAATACCAAAAAATTAAACATAATAAGAATAGTGCTAAGCTTAAATGAATAGATAATCTAAAATGACTTACATCATTATTTTCAATCAAACCGCTTGAAACCATATACCAACCAATAAAACCTTGTAGGCATATTAGTAAAAATATTAAATAATACTTACTTGAATAAAATTTATTATTTCTAAATTTTAACGTAAAAATAAGAAGAGGAAATAATGAAAATAACCCAACAATCCTTGCTAACAACCTGTGTGCATACTCCCAATAAAAAATTATTTTGAATTCACTTAAACTCATACCAGAGTTTATGTTTTTGTATTCAGGAATTTTTTTGTATTCGGAGAAATAGTTTTTCCATTCAATAATATTAAGTGGTGGCAAAATGCCCGTAAAAAGCTCCCATGCTGTAATGGATAAACCTGAATCAGTTAACCTAGTAAGACCGCCCACTCCTACCATTGAAACAATTAATAAAAACAATGTTATTAACCATAACTTTAAATATTTAATATAGTCGTCACTATTTACAAACATACTTTATACTTATAATAATCATCTTAATAACCAAATGAATAAATGTCGCCTACAAATAAAAAAAAATTAGATTTGTTGAGAGTTAAGCTTGATAAACTTGATAATGAATTACTTAAATTAATCAAAAAAAGATCTAATTTAGTAAATGAAGTTTTAAAAGTTAAGGTCTATAAAAAAGAAATTATAGATCAAAAAAGAATAAGTTTTATTCTTAAAAAAATTAAAAAAAAATCAATTCAACTAAAAGTAGATCCAAAAATAACAAATAGAATTTGGAAAAATATGATTTGGGCTTATATTGATTACGAATCTAGAAACTTTAATAAAAAATAAAATTATTTACTATGAGGAGGAAGTTTCTTCTCTACAAATTTTTCATGTTTTCTTGTTGCAGGATTATATTTCATTGCGGATAATTTAATTTTAGCTTTTTCTCCACCTGCCGGTTTTTTAACATAATAAAAATATGAACTGTCAGGTTTTGCCTCTGGGACCAGTCTAACTTTTATGTGCGTTTTTTTTGCCATTCTATTTTAGGTTTTTAATTTGTTTTATTAAGTTAGATATTCTTTTTAACTTATTTTTTATGTTATAATTAGCATTTATAGAATTATTTGGTAATTCGTCAAGTTTAAATGACTTGGCTGAATTAAGAACTTTTTTAACACCATTAATGGTCATTCCTTGATCTTTAAGGAGATATTTAATTTTTTTTAAAACTTCTATTGTTTCGTTATTATAATATCTTCTATTTCCATTTAATACTTGTGGCTTAATTTGTTTAAAGTTTTTTTCCCAGAATCGAATAGTATGAGTGTTTAAAGTGCCTTTTTCTTTATTTACTAAATCAAGAATTTTAGCAACTTCTCCTATTGATTTATAAGCATAACTGTTTTTAAGAATCATTCTTTGAATTTACCAAATCTTTAAATTCTTTAGAAGCTTTAAAAAGAACGACATCTCTATCTGAAATAATCTTTTTCTCTTTTGTAAGTGGGTTTCTTCCAATTCTACTCTTTTTTTTTCTAATTGAAAATGTTCCAAATTTTGCTAATTTTAACTTCTTCTCATTTTTCAAATTTTCAATAATTGTTAATAAAAAATCATCAATTAAGTTTTCTGAAATGTTTTTAGAAAATCCTAATTGCATGTAAACAGAGTTTACTAGGTCTTTTTTTGTTAAGTTTATTCTAGACATTAATTGATATTATTCCTTATTTTTTCAATTAAATTACCAGTAACAGTTTTAGTACAAACGCTTAACGAGTTAGAGAATCCAATAAAATCTGTACCACCATGACTTTTAATAACAGGTGAATCTAAGCCAATAAAAATAGCACCATTATATAAACGTGGGTCCAGTCTTTCTTTAAACTTTTTTAAATTAGAAGTATTTAACAAAGATGAAACTTTACCAATTAAGTTTCCTGTCATAGCTTTTTTAAGCTCACTTGTAATAAAATTTGCTGTTCCTTCGGCAGTTTTTAATGCAATATTTCCTGTAAAACCATCAGATACAATAACATTCACATCTCCATTCATAAGTTGGTTTCCTTCAATGTAACCTTTAAATTCGAATCCATGGTTGTCTTTTTGATTTAATTGTTGATAGGTTTCTTTGATTATTTCATTACCTTTTAACTCTTCAGAACCAATATTTAACAACGCAACTTTAGCATCATAATTTGGATATAAAGATTTAAATAATGAAGATCCCATTATTGAGAAATCAATTAAATTTTTTGAGCTACACTCAATGTTAGCACCCAAGTCTAATACAACGCTCATTCCAGTTTTGTTTGGCCATAAAGCAGATAGAGCTGGTTTATCAATATTATCTATCATGGTAAGATTTAATTTTGAAATTACAAGTAATGCACCTGTGTTTCCTGCTGATATAACCACATCAGATTTTTTATTCTTAACATTTTCTACAGCAAGCCACATACTAGTTTTTTTCCCTCTTTTTGCTCCTTCTAAAGGGCTATCCGTGCCTTTAACAACTTCTGTAGTGTGAATGACCTCAAAACAATCTTTGGGTAGATCTTGGTTAAGATTATTTAGTATTTTTTTTTCATCACCAAAAATTTGATAAAAAGAATTTTTATTTTCTTTATAATGATGGATTATGCCTTCAATAACTTTTTTTGGAGCGCCATCACCGCCCATTGCATCAATTGCAATTTTAACTACATTACTCATTTTTAAAACAGTTTAATTATTCCTTAGGATCTAAGATTTGTCTACCTCTATACATGCCCGTTTTGAGGTCTAAGTGGTGTGGCAACCTAAATTCGCCTGACTTTTTATCTTCAACAATATTTTTAGATGAGAATTTCATATTCTGAGATCTTCTCATTCCCGTTCTTGAAGGCGATTGTTTACGTTTTGGTACAGCCATAATTAGGGTTTAATTACACCTTTTAAATAAAAATTAAAAGTATTATTTGATAAATCTTCCCTATATTTATCGAAGTATCTGACTAAATCACCTTCATTAACATTATTATCTAAAAAAGTAAGCAATACAGACTTTTTTAATTCTGTTGATAGCGTCTCCCAATCGTGAATTTTGTCTAATATACTGTAGAATAGATTAATGTAATCTTTCATTTTTTTATTAATGGATTGATCGCCATAGCCGATTTCCCTGATACTTAATTCTAGTTGTCTAAATACATAGTCATAAACTTCTTGCAACATAACCTTATTATTGTCGTCTTTAAATATCTTTAAAAAAAATGCAAAATGTAAAAGCAAAAAAATTAAACGATCAGAAAATGTGTCTTGTTTATCAAATTTTTTATAAAGTTCTTTATTTCTAGTTAATTTAACTAAATTATTGTAAATGTTAATGTATTTAATATTCATGAAATATATTTTTTACAGTATTGTTATATTTTTATTTATTACAAATTGCACTTTAAATAAAGTTATAAAACATCATGGAGTTCATTTTTTAGGAAAAAAAAATGATAAGCTCATAGTTAACAAATCAAACAAAAATGACATTACTCAGCTATTAGGTCCGCCTTCAACGAAAAGTATGTTCGATAATGATCTGTGGATTTATATTGAAAGATCAACTAGTTCATCAAGACTTGCCAGACTTGGGAAAAAAACACTATTGAAAAACAATGTATTAATATTAGAAATTGATAACAAAGGCTTGCTTGCACAAAAAATTTTTCTCAACAAAAATAGTATGAATAATTTAAAATTTTCTAAAGACTTAACATCAATGTCATATTCAAAAAAATCTTTTATATATGAATTCTTAAGCTCAATGAGACGAAAAATGAACGACCCATTGGGCAAAAGAAAAAATTAAATTATTAACCGGCGATTACAGCTAAAAGCAGTAGAGCAACAATATTTGTAATCTTTATCATTGGATTAACTGCCGGACCAGCTGTATCTTTATATGGATCTCCAACAGTGTCTCCAGTCACAGCAGCTTTATGTGCTTCCGAACCTTTTCCACCATGATGACCATCTTCAATAAATTTTTTAGCATTATCCCATGCGCCACCACCAGCTGTCATTGAAACTGCAACAAATAGACCTGTTATAATAACACCTAATAACATAGCACCAACAGAGGCCAATGCTTCGGCTTGACCGCCTATTGAAAGAATAATGAAATATAAAACTATTGGAGATAATACAGGTAATAAAGAAGGTATAACCATTTCCTTGATTGCAGCTTGTGTTAACAAATCAACAAGTTTAGCGTAATCAGGTTTTTGTTTGCCCTTCATTATACCAGGGAACTTTTTAAATTGTCTTCTAACTTCAACAACAACAGCTCCACCTGCTCTACCAACGGCTTGCATTCCCATCGATCCAAACAAGTATGGAAGCATTCCACCAATCAATAAACCAACAACAACATAAGGATTAGTGAGGTCAAAAGTAACAACTATGCCCTCTAATTTAGATCCAGCCGTTCCAGAAAAATGTTTAATATCCTCAACATAGGCAGCAAATAAAACTAATGCCCCCAAACCTGCTGAACCAATAGCATAACCTTTTGTTACAGCTTTAGTTGTGTTACCTACAGCATCTAATGCATCTGTAGTTTTTCTTACGCTATTTGGTAATTTAGCCATTTCAGCAATACCTCCAGCATTATCTGTTACAGGACCATAAGCATCAAGAGCAACAACCATTCCTGCTAAAGCTAGCATCGTAGTAACCGATATTGCAATTCCATAAAGACCTGCAATGGAATTTGTTGCAAGAATTCCGGCAACAATGATTAAAGCTGGAATTGCTGTAGCCTCCATAGAAACAGCTAATCCCTGAATAACATTTGTTCCATGACCAGTTGTTGAAGATTTTGCAATACTTCTAACTGGTCTATATTCTGTTCCTGTATAATACTCAGTAATCCAGATTAACAAACCAGTTATAACTAAACCAATTATTCCACAATAATATAAACTCATACCAGTAAATGTTTTACCACTAACATTGTATTCACTAGCAAAACCAATCACATAATCGGTAACTGGATATAAAATAATTAATGAAGAAACAGCTGAAACAACAAATCCTTTGTATAGAGCGTTCATAACATTTTTACTTTTTCCAAGCTTAACAAAGAATGTTCCTAAGATTGATGTTAAGATGCATGCGCCACCAATTGTTAGTGGATAAATCATCATATTCATATCACCTGCAAAAAATATTGAAGATAAAACCATTGTTGCAACAATAGTTACTGCATAAGTTTCAAATAAATCAGCCGCCATACCCGCACAATCACCCACATTATCTCCAACGTTATCAGCGATTACAGCTGGATTTCTAGGATCATCTTCAGGAATTCCTGCTTCAACTTTACCAACTAAATCAGCACCTACATCAGCACCCTTGGTAAAAATTCCACCACCTAATCTTGCAAAAATAGATATAAGAGAGGCACCGAAGCCAAGTGCAACTAATGCATTAACTATTTCTCTATCGGCAATACCAAATTTTAATAAATAATAATAATAGACAGCAATAGCTAATAAAGCTAAACCAGCAACAAGCATTCCTGTTACTGCTCCAGATTTAAAAGCTACAGAAAGACCATTTGCTAATCCTTTTCTAGATGCTTCAGCAGTTCTAACGTTAGCTTCAACAGAGACTAACATACCAACATATCCTGCTATACCAGACAATGTTGCACCTATAAAATAACCTAAACCAACCAATGGACTAAATACTAAGCAAATAATAACCAAAACAACAACGCCAACCACAGCTATTGTTTTGTATTGTCTTGCCAGATAAGCTTTGGCTCCAATTTGGATTGCAGATGCAATTTCTTGCATTTTTGCATTACCTGCACTCGAGCTGAGGATATTTTTACCAGTAAAAAAACCGTAAACTATTGAAAGAAAACCTGCTGCTATTGTGTAAAGTAAAATTGTTTCTACTGATGTGTTCATAATGCCTTTTTGTTTATTTGGTTGTTTGGTTGTTTGGTTGTTAAATTTTATTGTTTTAAAGTCCGCACAATACAAAAAAAGCTATAAAAGGCAATATTTAACTTACTAAAACTTATGAAAATAACCTTTGTTTTTAAGGCTAATATGTCTATTTTTATGATCAATAAGGCAAGATTTTTTAGTAATACTTTGAATTGATCCAATTTTTGTGAGTTTAATTCTATAATTAGAGGATATCTTTTTGATGATTCTTCTCTTATTCTTAGAAGCTGTAAATAACACCTGATAATCATCACCATTAGAAATATATTTAATTTTAGATAATTTTTTAAGATCGAGTACTTTTTTTAAGTTACTTGAAATTGGTATTTTTTTTAAATCAAGTTTGTAAGATAACTTTTGAGAATTAATCATTTTCTCCACATCTGCCAAAAGTCCATCTGATATATCTATTGAAGTATTGGCAAATTTATTAATCTGATCAGTTAATCTTAATTGAATATTTGGCATAAAGTATTGATTGGTAAAATATTTACATAATAATTTATTAAGTTTAATCTTATTCTTTAAAACTAATAAACCCATAAAACTATCACCTAAATTTCCAGAGACATAAATATCATCATTAATTTTAGCTTTATTTCGATAGACAATTTTATTAGCAAAACCTATTGATGTAATTGTAAAGCTTAGCTTGCTTGAAAAAATTGTGTCTCCTCCACTTAGAATTATTTTATATCTATTTTGTTCTTGATTAAGCGATTTGCTAATTCTTGATAAATTTGATTTAGAAAAACTTTTTTTATTACCCGAAGCTGAAATAAAATAATATTTTGGTTTAACGCCTTTGCAAATAAGATCTGATATTGATGATCTTATTATCTTCTTAATAACTAGGCCAGGTTTTTGAAAATTTAAAAAATGATTACCTTCAATATACGTATCTACAGATACAGCTAATTTACTTTTTTTATCAAAAAAAACGTCATCATTTAAATTTAAAGCACTTCGTGATTTTTTAGAAAGTTTTTGAAAATAATTTTTTATTAATTCAAATTCATACATTGGTAATTCTTATTTTTTTAGATATCTTGTCTAGAATGGCATTCAAATATTTTGTTTGAGAATCTTCTAAAAAAAAATTTGAAGCATCAAGATATTCTTTAATAATTATTTTGGTGGGAACTTTGGGTTTATATAAAAACTCAAATATAGCTGATTTTACTATTACTTGAAAAACCTTATCTAGATTAGTTAGTTGTAAATCTTCACTTAAATATTTTTTAACCTCTTCTTTAATTACCTCTTCTCTTTCTATTGTGCCTAAAACAACATCTTTAATAAACTTTTTAAATCTGTGCTTGGGAAAAGTTAAATCAGTATCATCATTAAAAAAATTTCCGTATAATTTTTGTATAATTATAACTCTTGGACTTTGATTGGGATTATATGGAGTTCTCATTATTGCTGAGATAAGACAGATATAACGGCTTGTGCCGCCTCTCTCCCCTTTTTTTTTCTAGCAATAGCCTGACGCATATTAAGACAGGTAATAATTCCGTTACCGATAGGTTTTTTATTTTCTATAGACAATTTCATTATCGCATCTGTTGAAGCATAAGAAATAAAGTCAAAATGTGGTGTTTCCCCTTTTATCACGCAGCCAAGAGCTAAAAAAGCATCGTATTTCTTAATATTTTTTGAAATTGTTACTGGTATTTCAAAAACACCTGGAACATTGATGACTTTTATTAAACTAGATTTTGGCAATATGTTCTTTGCACTGTTAAGTAGACCTTTAGATATATCTTTATAATAATCAGCAATAACTATTAAATATTTTTTTTTCATTAAATAATTTCCTGTTTAGTAATCTTTATATCATAACCCTCTAAACCAATAACTTTTTTAGGAGATTTAGTAATTAGTATCATGTTTTTAATATTTAAGTCTTTGATTATTTGAGCACCTATACCATAATTTCTTATAAGTTTATCATTTCCCTTTTTATAAAAATCTTTGTTTTTATAATCCTTGAGTGTCTGTGTAACTGATCTTAAGTTTGTATCTTTTATAAATACTAGAACACAGTTATTAAATTTTTTAAAATAATTTAAAGTTTTATTAAATGAATTTGGTAATTGTTGATTAATTAAATAATTTTGGACTACATTTGAAGAAATTACTCTAACTCTTGGCACTATACCTTTTTTAATATTTCCTTTAATTAAGGCAAAGTGTTCAGATCCATCTAAAAGATTTTCATAAATTCTAATTTTATATTTTTGATTTTTAACTTCAATAACAGATTGTTTTTTTAGCTTAATCAATTTTTCTTTTTTTAAACGATAGGCAATAAGATCTTCTATTTTACCAATTCTTAAATTATGTTTTTTTGCAAAATTAAATAAATCTTGGCCCTTAGCCATAGTTCCATCTTCATTCATTATTTCACAAATAACTGCTGAATTATTTTTCTTAGCTAATTTTGAAATATCAACTGACGCCTCTGTGTGACCTGCTCTAACTAAAACGCCACCATCTTTAGCAATAATTGGAAAGATGTGACCTGGGGATACAATTTCTTTTTTGTTTACATTTTTCTTTGATGCAATTTTGATTGTTTTGGCTCTATCCTTCGCAGATATGCCAGTTGTTATTCCTTTTTTAGCTTCAATCGATATAGTAAATGCGGTTTTATTTCTTGATTGATTTACTGGAGACATTAAAGATAAATTTAGCCTTTTGGCCTGAACACTGTCCATGGCCAAGCATATCAATCCTCGTCCAAACTTTGCCATAAAATTTATGTTTTTGGCATTAGAATCTGTTGTTGAAATTATTAAATCACCTTCATTTTCTCTTTTTTCATCATCAACTAAAATGAACATTCCACCTTTTTTTGCAATATTTATAATATTCTCGGTTGATGTGTAATTATTTTTTTTCATTAGAATAATTTCTAACGTATTTAGATAGGATATCTATCTCTATATTAACTAGGCTACTTTTCTTTAATGTGAATAAATTTGTAAGCTTAAACGTGTGTGGAATAACCCATATTTGAAAACCTTTTTTTGTTAACTTGGAGATTGTTAGGGATATACCATTTACACAAACTGATGCCTTTTCAATTAAATTTATTCTCTCCTTCTTGGCAATTACAAATTCAAATAAATAAGATTTATCAATAATTTTAATATCTAAAATTTTAGCTACAGTATCGATGTGTCCTTGACAAATATGACCTGATATTCTTTGACCATATTTTAAGGGTAATTCAAGGTTAATCTTATCTTTAACCTTTAAAAACTTAAATTTAGACCTTTGTATGGTTTCGTTTGAAAGGTAAAATTCCATTAATTTCCCTGAAATAGTAATTAACGTTAAACAAACTCCGTCACATGAAACTGAAACACCAATATCTTTCTTAATTAATTTTAAATCTGATTTTACAAAAATATTAATTCCTTTGGGCCTTTTTTTAATATCCTGAACAATCCCCTGATTAAAAATTATTCCATTAAACATATTATTTTTTATAGAGTGTAATTGAATCTTTTCCTAATTGTGTTTTAACTTTATTTCTAATTTTATATTTTTTTGACAAGTCTTTAAAGCAGTTAAATTCTTTGTAGGCTACTAATTTTGATAAACTTTTTGGGCTTTTAAATAGATAGAATTGATTAAATAATCTTTTTTTAATAAAGCTATTAGATAGTTCATTACCACCTTCAACAAGTAAATTTCTACAACTTAAGATATGCAATTTCTTGAGAATTAACTTAACATCAAAATTCCCATTTTTTAATAAACTAGACTTCATTAACTGAATACCTTTTTTTTTAAATATTAAAATTTTTGCCTTATCGGCTTTTTTATAAAAAATGACAGTATTATTTTTATTAGCAGTTCTAAAAATATAAGAGTTGATATTCATTTCCAAATTATTATCTAAAATAATTCTTTTTGGTGAATATTTGCGTAGACCTTCAAGTCTACAGTCTAATTTAGGGTTATCTTCGTTCAAAGTTTTATATGAAATCATCAATGAATCATTTTTATATCTTAAAAAATGTGTCAATTTATCTGAGTGGGTATCAGTTATTCTCTTTGCCCCCTTGCTATAAATTAAATTATTTTTTGAAACAGCAATTTTACCAGTAACATAAGGTAACTTATTTTTTCTATTAAAAAAATAAGGTTTATAAAAATTATTTATTTCTTCATTAAGTAAACCTTTTTTAACGATAATATTTTTTGACCTTAAAATTTTAAAACTTTTTCCTTTAACTTTTTTATCTACATCCACTACTGAGTAAATAACCTTATTTATTTTATTTTTAATAATTATTTTAGTGCAGGGTGGTGTTTGTCCATAATGATTGCATGGTTCTAGCGTTACATACATTGTTGAACCTTTTAAAGTTTCATTACTATTTTTAATTGCATTATATTCAGCGTGTGGTCTTCCGTTATAACTAGTTTGACCAATAGAAATGATTTCATCATTTTTAACAATTACACAACCTACTGATGGATTATCACCCGTGAGACCATGACGAGCACTTGCCAAACTTAAAGCAAGACTCATATATTTTTTGTCTTTTTCTGAAAAATTATCTTTTTTTGTAGACATCTAATTTGTCCACGAATTGTACAAAATCTTTTTCTTCTCTAAAGTTTCTGTATACTGATGCAAATCTAACGTAAGCAACTGGGTCAAGTTCCTTTAAACCTTCCATAACCATGGTCCCTATTGTGTTGGTAGAAATTTCACTTTGACCAAGTTCTTCTAGGGCTCTTGAAATTTTACTTATAAATTTTTCTGCTGTTTCAGTATCAATAGGTCTTTTCTTAAGAGCTATATAAATAGACTTAGATAGCTTATCTCTGTCAAATGATGATTTTCTTCCATTCTTTTTAATAACCATTATTTCTCTAAACTGAACTCTTTCGAATGTAGTGAATCTTGCTCCACATACACACAGTCTTCTTCTTCTTATAGCTGTTCCATCTTCTGTAGGTCTAGAGTCTACAACTGATGTCTCACCTTTTTTACAAATTGAACAAATCATTATTTTAAATTCTTATATATTGGAAAAGACGAAGTAAGTTCAATAACTTGATTTCTAACTTCTTCTTCAACTTTACTATTATCCTCAGGTTTATCTGACAAGCCTTTGACTACTTTTGTAATTAATTCTCCAACTATTTTAAATTCCTTTAAACCAAAACCTCTAGTTGTTGCAGCTTGAGTTCCTAATCTTATGCCTGATGTAATCATTGGTTTTTCTGTGTCAAACGGTATTCCATTTTTATTGCAAGTAATATTTGCTCTAGAAAGACTTTCAGCAGCAACATTACCTTTTACATTAAAAGGCCTTAAGTCAACTAACATTAAATGAGTATCTGTTCCATCAGAGTAAATTTTAAATCCATTATTCTTAAGCGTCTCTGATAAAATTTTAGCATTTGCTAAAACAGATTTAATATAATCTTTAAACTCAGGCTTTAAAGCCTCTAAAAAACCTACGGCTTTAGCTGCAATTACATGCATTAGCGGTCCACCTTGATAGCCTGGAAATACTGCAGTATTAAATTTTTTTGCTAAATCTTCATGGTTAGTTAAAATGATTCCTCCTCTAGCACTCCTAAAAACTTTATGTGTTGTAGAAGTCACCACATGCGCATAATCACATGGATTAGGATAACCTTTTCCAGCAACCAAACCAGAAAAATGTGCCATATCAACCATAAGATATGCTCCCACTTTGTCTGCTATTTGTCTAAACTTTTTAAAATCGATCACTCTAGAATAGGCACTACCACCACAAATTATAAGTTTTGGTTTATGTTCTAAAGCAAGCTTTTCTATATTATCATAATCAATAAGCTCTGATTGTTTATCAACATCATACCCTATTGCATTAAACCACTTTCCTGACATTGATATTTTTAATCCGTGCGTAATATGTCCACCAGAATTTAAACTCATCCCCAGAAATGTATCACCAGGGTTTAATAAAGCCAAAAAGACAGCTCCATTTGCTTGAGCACCTGAATGAGGTTGCACATTTGCAAATTTACAATCAAATAGCTTCTTAAGCCTTTCAATGGCTAAATTTTCTGCTACATCAACATGCTCACACCCGTTATAATATCTTTTACCAGGATAACCTTCAGCATATTTGTTTGTTAAAACAGAGCCTTGCGCCTCTAGGACAGCTTGTGAAACAATATTTTCGGATGCAATTAACTCTATATGTTGTTGTTGTCTTTTTAATTCATCACTGATTGCCTTATGAATCTCTGGATCAGCTATAGCTAAATTGTCTTCAAAAAATCTTTTATATTGATCGTTTAAATAATTTTTTTCACTAGACATAATTAAATCTTTTTAATTCTTCTTGTGTGTCTTCCACCTTCAAATTTTGTATCTAAAAAAATACTGACACAATTTAAAGCATTTTTGTTAGTAAGTAGTCTTGACCCTAATGTAATGATATTTGCATCATTATGCAATCTTGATAATTTTGTAGATTTTGAGTTAAAGCATTGAGCGGCACGTATATTTTTGTGTCTATTTGCAGTAATATTCATACCCATCCCCGAGCCACAAACTAGTATTCCTACATAATTATTATTAGTCTTAACTTTTTTAGCTACTTTATGAGCATAATCGGGATAATCAACTCTATCATCACTATGAGGACCTAAGTCTGTATATTTAATTTTTTTTTTATCTAAGTGAGTTTTGATCAGCTCTTTTAATTTATAGCCAGCGTGATCAGATGATAAAAATATTTTTTTCAAACTAGTTAAACTTATAATCTAAAACACAGGCTACTAAGTGAATTCTATTTTCTTCACCACCATTAAAAGCATTGTGATATTTTGTATTATTGGTAACCCATACAGATCCATCTGCTGGTAAATGTTTTGCTACATTATCTACAACCATAATAGCCCCAGGATTAGTTATTATCGGTATATGTAATCTTGGTTCTGGATCTCTATGCCAACTTAATGTTGATCTTGGTTCTTTTAATAAAATTCGCATTCTACCTAGTTTATATTTTGAAGAAAGTGTATCAAACACTTCTTTGAAGTAAGTATTTTCATAATCTTTTATAAACTCTGAATAGGCAGACTCATCTATTGAAACATCTCTAGTGACCTCTTTTCCTGATTTATCGGGCTTTGTCCAATATGAACCTCTAGCCTTACTGCCCTTGACAGAATCTGGATCTCCAGGAATTTGATTTAAACAAATAGCACCAAAGTGAGCAATACCACCTCCATCATCAAATTTTCTAGTCTGAACAATTTGATGATAGGCATCTTGTAATTTATTGATATCAAACTGAATATTTTGCTTTTGAAAATCACTAAAATCTAAAACTTTTTCACTATTTTTTATATTTAGATTTAAAATATTTTTTTTAGTATCTACATTCATGTAAGTTGTTTTTTACCTTTTTTAATATACATTTGTATAATACATTTGTCGCATTTTAAAAGTAGATTTAAACATGATTACAGGAAACTACCCAAATTTAAGACTTAGAAGAAGTAGAAGGCAAGATTGGTCTAGAAGATTAATTCAAGAAAATAGCCTTTCAGCAAGTGATTTTATATTACCTATATTTCTTATCGATGGAAAAAATACAAAACAATCGATTAAAACAATGCCTGAAGTCTATAGATATACTGTAGACAAACTGGGGGTCATTGTTGATAGAGCAGTCAAAAATAAAATACCTATGGTTGCATTATTTCCTTATACAAAAAGATCGATGAAAAATAAAATTGGAACAGAGGCCTTAAATGAAGACAACCTCGTCTGTAAAGCAATTCAACATATTAAAAAAAGATACAAAAATGAGATAGGTATTATGTGTGATGTAGCTCTAGATCCATATACATCGCATGGCCATGATGGTTTATTAAAATCAGGCTATGTTTTAAATGATGAAACTATTGAGGTCTTAATAAATCAATCATTACTGCAGGCTGAAATTGGTTGTGATGTGCTAGCACCCTCAGACATGATGGATGGAAGAATTGGAAAAATAAGAAAGGCCTTAGATAAAGAGGGTCACGAAATGGTTCAAATACTTTCTTATGCAGTTAAATATGCCTCAAGTTTTTATAGTCCCTTCAGAGATGCTGTTGGTTCAAAAGGTTTATTGAAAGGTAATAAAAAAAACTATCAAATGGATTTTAGAAATAGTAATGAAGCTATTAGAGAAGTTGCATTAGATATTAAAGAAGGTGCCGACATGGTTATGGTTAAGCCTGGAATGCCTTATCTAGATATTATTAAAGTTGTTAAAGATAATTTTAAGATTCCAGTATTAGCCTATCAGGTATCTGGCGAGTACAGTCTTCTAAGCCACAGTATCCAAAAAGGTTTGATTGATAAAAAGTCTATTTTAGAGAGCTTAATTGGATTTAAAAGGGCTGGTGCGAGCGCAATAGTTAGTTATTACGCAGATAGAATAGATAGTTTAATCAAATAAAATTATTTTAAAAGACTAACAAAGTGAGTTCGAGAACTTGGAAGATTTAAATTGTTTGGTTTTAAAATACTTTTTTCAAGATAATCAGTGACAAGCTTTAGACCGTTGAGTAAAATTTTTAAATCAACATTTTCATAATTTTTATCTATTAAAAAATTTGGAATAATTTTTTTTTCAGTTGACGACTGAACAAAATAATTAATTTTTTTATCAACAATTTCTTTTTCAACTATATTTTTTAACTCAAGATCATAACCTAATAATTTTAGCAGTTCTAATTCCCAAAAAATATACTCTTGTATCCAGTTATCAAAAGTTAGTATTTCAAAAAATCTATCAATCAAAATAAAAATTTCTTTATTAGACTGAGCTTCAGCTGTAAGAATTTTTATCAAGTTCATTGCGGAAGAAATACAAGATAATTTTAGATTTTCATCAAAATAAAGTGGTGTTAAGGCATTTACAATTTCTATTTTGAAATAGCCAATTCTAGTAGGACTTTTGACATTATAGTTTACATGAATTTTATTACCAATTTGTAAATAGTTTTTTATTTTTTTTGATGTTCCTCCAAAAATTAATCCAGATATTTTTCCATGATTTTCAGAAAAAACCTCTGCAATAATCGAATTTTCACTATACCTATTTTTAGAAATTAAATAGGCGTTATCATCCCAGTTCATTTTATTGAGATACTTTCGTAACATATGGATGCAGCTTTTTGTTCTGCATCTTTTTTGGATACTCCTTCAGCAGTAAAAAATTTAGTGTCTTTTAATTTAACAGCAACTTTAAATAGCGGTTTATGTCGAGGACCAGTATTGGATATCAATTTATAAACAGGTAGTACTTTAAAAATTTTTAATGAATATTCTTGAAGTTTTGTCTTCGCATCAATCTGAGTTACAACACTGGCTCTTATGTGCTCGCTCCAAAGATTTAGAACAAATTTTTCAGTAAAATTTAATCCTTTATCAAGGTAAATAGCACCAATTAGCGCCTCCAAACAATCTGCTACTATCTTATCTTCTATTACAATTTTTTTATTTTTTGGATTAGAAATTAAAATATATTTTTCCAATTCGATTTTTTTAGCGATTTCCAAACATTTTCTTTTATTTACTAGTGATGCAAACTTTTTATCTAATATCCCTTCTCTCTCTTCTGGATAAATTTCTAATAATTTTTTTGCAATAATTAATCCTAAAACTCTATCCCCTAAAAATTCAATTTTTTCATTGTTATTTTTTGAATCATAGCTCTTGTGTGTTAAGCTTATTGTTAAGATTTTAGGATCTGTAAGCTTAAGTTTTAATTTTTTTTCAAGATCTGTAGGACTTATTTTCATTAATTAATTTGCTTAAAAAATCTATCAAATCTAATTGTTTTATGCCATTTCCAAAAGGAAAAAATACTAGCAATTCTGAAATCTGATGAGAAAAAAATAAATTGGGCCTTTCCAACTAAATTATTTTCATGGACATAGCCTACACTAGTTAAATATCTACTATCTTTTGAGCAATCTCTATTATCTCCCAAAAAAAAATAATGTTTTTCAGGAACATGAAAAATATCAGAATTTTGAAAACTATAGTTTTTTAGATATACAGTATTATGAGTTTTTCCATTAGGAAGCTTTTCCTCATATGTGTTAACTTTGATGGTTTGTTTGCCACAATAAATAATATCAGTTTTAGAAATTCTAGATTTTAATATTTGTTTACTATTTAGAAATATATCGCCATTAATAAATTGAATATTATCTCCAGGCAAACCTATTAGCCGTTTAATGTAATCGGTTCTATTGTCAGCTGGTGTTTTAAAGACTATTACATCTCCAGCTTTTGGAGAATTTGTGAATATTCTACCTTTAATAATTGGCGGACTGAATGGAAACGAATGCTTGCTGTATCCATATGAGTATTTTGTAACAAACAATCTATCTCCAATTAATAAGGTTGGTTCCATTGAAGATGAGGGAATATAAAAAGGTTGAATAAAAAGAGATCTTATAACAATAGCTATAATTAATGCATAAAAAATTGTTTTAATATTCTCAATTATAATATTTTTATCTATTTTCATTTTTTTTGTAATATTACATATGCAACAGAATATTTTTTTTCGTCAGAAATTGATAGAAAGAAATTAAACGAAGATACTTTAAATTTTTTTTTAATAATTTTTTTTATTTTTTCACTAATTATAAATGATGGTTTACCCATTTTATCGTTAACTATAGTTATATCTTTAAAATTTAGATTGTTTCTAAATCCAGTTCCGATAGACTTTGCAAAAGCCTCTTTTGCAGCAAATCTTTTTGAGTAATAACTTTTTTTATCTTTTATATTTTTTGCAATTAAAATTTCTGAATTAGAAAATATACGTTTAATAAAGAGGTTATTTCTTAAAGATTTAGTAATTCTAGAATTTTCAACGATATCAACACCTATGCCTAGTATTTTCATGTCTATTTATTGGATATTTTTTTAAATTTTTTAATCGTATTTTTAAGACCATGAATTATAGATTCACCTATAATGAAATGGCCTATGTTAAATTCTTCAATTTCCTTGAGTTTAGATAGAATTGCAGTAGTTTTATAGTCAAGTCCATGTCCAGCATGAACTTCGAGACCAATTTTTTTTGCAACTTCACAGCATTTCTTAATTATCTTATATTCGTTAGTGTAATTTTTTTTACTCTTGATTAAATCTGAAATTTTTCCAGTATGAAGTTCTATGCAATCTGCATCTAGCTCTTTAGCAATTTTAATATTTCTTAAATTAGGGTTAATAAATAGACTGATTCTAATTTTTTTTTTTTTACATTTGTTGATAATCTTTTGAATTTTATTTAAATTCTTTGATAAATTTAAGCCACCCTCTGTAGTCACTTCTTTTCTTTTTTCTGGAACAATGCATATAAAATTTGGTTTGTTTTTTAGAGCTATTTTTAAAATCTCTTCATTTAATGAAATTTCTAAATTAGTTATAATTTTTTTATTTTTACAAATCTTAATTACATCCAAATCTTTTATATGCCTTCTATCTTCTCTTAAATGTATTGTAATAGAATGAGCGCCACATTCCATTACATGTTTGGCGATACTTACTGGATCAGGATGTGATAAACCTCTTGCATTTCTAACTGTTGCTACATGGTCTATATTAACACCCAGTCTTTTCATTTGATGAATCTACTTCCAGGTACTGTAATAGGTGTATTTTTAAGTGCTTCTGGAAGTTTGTCTTTCTTGAATGTTGGTACGTCAATTTTCAAATGTGATATAATATTCTTTTTTATTTTTAAAGTTTTTTTGGTTGATCTATCAATGATACATGCAAACCCTACAAGTTTAGCTCCTGCATTTGTAATTAATTTAACACACTCTAAACTTGATTTACCTGTTGTTATAACATCTTCAATAATAATAACTTTTGACCCCTTTTTAATATGAAAACCTCTTCTTAATTTAAATTTACCCTCAACTCTTTCACAAAATATAGTTTCTTTTTTTAATAGTTTTCCAATTTCATAACCAATAATAACTCCTCCCATTGCGGGAGCTAAAATTAAATCTATAGACTTAAATGTTTTTTTAATTTTTTTAGCAAGGGAAAAACAAATATCATTTGCTAAATGTGGGAAGCTTAATAGTTTTGCACATTGAATATACCTTGGGGAATGTAAGCCTGACGAAAGAACAAAATGTCCCTCTAGAAGCGCGTTAGTTTTTTTTAAAATATTTAAAGATTTTTTGTGTGAAAGCATTACGTTCTTTTAACCAGTTATCCTCGTGTCTAATGATTTTAAATTTTATCTCCTTTTGTTTTAACTCACTGATAAAATTTGTAAAGTTTTTCAAGTCTCTTATAATAAGATTAAATTTAAAATTAATATATTCTTTAGACTTTTCCTTCATTTCAACACTAGATATGTTTAAGCTATGATGACCAAGTAAGGTGGTGATCTCACCTAATTTTCCAGGTTTATCGGGTAAGGAAATCCATAAAGTTGTGTTGTATTTTTTAATTCTTTGAGCTTTTTCTTCCCCTTTTTTATACCAATATTTTCTAATTGCTGACCTTGCTTTTCCTGTTTTTGTAATAGGTATCCAGTGCAAAGAAGGTGATTTATTTTTCGATGTTATGATATCTACAACATCACCATTATAAAGTATGCTTTGTAACTCACTGTCATTACCATTTATTTTACAAGCTATAGTGCAATTACCAATCTTTGTATGTACAGCGTATGCAAAATCAATCGGTGTCGCATCTTTTGGCAATTTTATTACAGCTCCCTTTGGAGTAAAGCAAAAAACATTCTCCTGGAACATTTGTAGCTTGGTATATTCATAAGAGTGCTCTGGATTTTCATTCTTATCAATAATCTCAACTAAATCAGCAAGCCAGTCATACTCTTTCCACGTCAATGAGTTAAATTTTTCTGAAGATTTATATTTCCAATGAGAGGCTATACCTCTTTCAGCAAATTCATGCATTTGCATTGTCCTAAGTTGTATTTCAATCGGTCTTCTATTTGGGCCTATAATTGAAGTATGCAAAGATTGATATTTATTAATTTTTGGAGAAGAAATATAATCTTTAAATTTTCCAGGTATGCAATTCCATTCATTATGAAATATACCAAGAGCTTTGTAGCAATCTTCAGTGTTATCAAGTATTACTCTAAAACCAATAATGTCTGAAATTTGTTCTAGCGATATCCTTTTTTTTTGAACTTTTCTCCAAATAGAAAAAGGTGTTTTTTCTCTGCCAATAATTTCAGCATTTATTTTATGTTCATTTAATAATTCACTGAACTGTAATGAGATTGAATTAAAACTATTTACTTTATCGTCTTTAATTTCATCTAATCTTTTCTTTATAAGTTCTCTTGCATTATTATTTAAAACTTTAAAAGATAAATCTTCTAACTCATCTCTAATACTGTGCATACCCATTCTGTTAGCTAATGGAGCATAAATTTCCATAGTTTCTTTTGCGATACGTTCTTTTTTTTCTATTTTTGAAATTGCATCAATTGTTCTCATGTTATGTAATCGATCAGCAATTTTAACTAGTAACACTCTAATATCTTTTGAAGTTGCTAAAATTAACTTTCTAAAATTTTCTGCTTTTGAATTTGATGTGGCCTGATTTTCGAAAACTGATATTTTTGTTACACCATCTACTAAGTCAGCAACCTCTTGTCCAAACTCATTTTTTATAGTTTCATAAGTAGCGTGGGTATCTTCAATAGTATCATGAAGCAGTCCAGTTGCTATAGTTGCACTGTCTAGTTTTAATTCAGTTAATATACTGGCTACAGCGATAGGATGGTTTGAGTATGGGTCACCAGAATCACGTTTTTGATTTTCGTGTGCTTTAATGGCAAAATTATAGGCTTTATTTAGTTTTTCAGGATTTAAAAATTTATTATACAATTTAACTTTATTTATTAATTCTTCAGAATTAAGCATGTCCGATTATAACATCAATTTATATTTGTTTAATAGACCTTAAGTCTTTGACAGGTAAAGAGTTGATCAAATTAACTATATTAATCTTAGATTTTGGATGTTTCCATGCTTTATCTACCTCAAATAAGGGCAACAGTACAAAATTTCTTTCGTTCATACGAGGGTGTGGCAAAATTAGTTTACTATTTTTTTCTTTTAGAATTTTTTTATCATAATCAATAATGTCAATATCACATGTTCTTGGTGCATTTTTTTTCGACCTAACTCTTCCCAATTTTAATTCTGTCAAATTGCAAATTTTTAGTAATTCAAGTGGCGCTAAACTGGTCTCTATTTTCACAATAATATTGATATAATTTGGCATAGCAGGATCTGGCCAGGACTTGGATATGTAATTAGATGAAAACTTTAAAATTTTGATCTTATATTTTTCTAATTCAAATTTAGTTATTTCAATATTGTTAATTTTATTACCTAAATTTGATCCTATGGCTAGATATACTGATTTAGCTCGATTTTCTGATATGTCTTGCTTTTTCACGATTCCAATCTCTATTTTTTTTAGTAGCTCTTTTATCAAACTGTTTTTTTCCCTTAGCAACTGCTATTTCAATTTTAGCTTTACCGTTTTTAAAATACATCTTTGTTGGAACAAGCGTTAAACCGTCTCTCTGCATTTTTCCAATTAATTTATTGATTTCTTTTTTATTTAATAAAAGCTTTCTTTCATCCATAGGATTATGATTTGAATAGTTAGCTTGTTTAAAAGCTGCAATATGAGAGTTAATCAAAACTATTTCACCCTCTTTTTCCACAGCATATGAATCTGCTATGTTAACTTTACCATCTCTTATTGATTTAATTTCAGATCCTTTAAGTACAATTCCTGCTTCTATTAACTCTTTAAAAAAATAATTAAAACTTGCTTTTCTATTTAAACAAATAATTTTTAAACCAGAGTTGGTTTTCTTGTTCATTAGAGTAGGTTTGCTGATACTAGAGCTTTTTTAACAACTTCCTTAGTTGACTCTCTAACCTTTACTAAAGGCAGTCTAAGATCATCCCCACATAAGCCTAAAAGTTTTGCAGCATATTTAACTGGACTTGGATTGCTTTCGATAAACATTGAGCTATGAATTGGTTGAAGTATCTTATCTAATCTTTCTGCTTCTAATTTACCCTCATCAGAGTTTGTTTTTGAAGATTTTTGAAAATCAGAACAAAGTTTTGGAGCAATGTTTGCTGTTACACTAATGGCTCCTACCCCACCTCTTTTATTAAATTCTAAAGCATTATCATCATTACCTGTAAGTTGAATAAAACCTTTTCCCATTTTTTTTTTT
>Ga0209709_10001240_pt1 | contig 23747 bp, 19 predicted proteins | sample ArcticOcean_MG_C_2_FD_187435 | JGI IMG/M metagenome (GOLD analysis project Ga0209709, IMG submission 187435) | Marine microbial communities from western Arctic Ocean - ArcticOcean_MG_CB4_136 (SPAdes) (version 2) | ecosystem: Environmental > Aquatic > Marine > Oceanic | place: Arctic Ocean...
ATTCCAAGAATCACAAAGAGTTATAGACAGAATGGATTGGTTAAAAGCAACTTTATTGGGTGGTATGGCGATCGTCGCGTGGTTACTGGTTATACAGTGGACGCATTTTCAAGAGGCGCGTGAGCCAAAACTGGTGCAGCAAAGTAGCTATGCGATTCCTTCGGGGGAGGAATTTCCTTCTGGGGTTCGTGTCGAGGGTGATAGTGAAGTGCCAGAAGTGCAGCCACAAATGCCCGTCAAGACATTAGCTGTGCTTGGCGTAAATGATTTGGTAACGGTTCGAAATGACGTGCTCGAGGTGGTAATTGATACTTTGGGTGGGGACATCATTGAAGTCAATTTATTAAGGCACCTGACTAAGATGGCGAATGACGGAGGGCAACCGTTTCAGTTGCTAAATCGTACCGCGCAAAACATCTATATTGCGCAAAGTGGTCTGGTCGGGCCAAATGGTACCGATACCCGCGCGGGTCGTCCCAGATTTTCTTCAGCTTCTACCTACTACGATTTTAGTGATGGTAATGATCTGCTAAACGTTGACCTTACTTTTTACCAGGAGGGTGTTAAGTTGGTGAAACGGTTTTCGTTTAGCCGAACGGGTTATGACATCGCCGTTGAATATCAGATTAATAACGGTACATCGCAAGATTGGAGCGCGACATTCTATGGGCAAATTAAAAGGGATTCACATGCTCCGACTGTATCTTCTGCAGGCGTTCGGCCCTATCTTGGTGCCGCGTTGCGTGAAGATGAGAAGAATTTTGCTAAGCATGACTTCTCGGACATGCAAGAGGAGAAGGTAGAGGGGTCTATCGTTGGTGGTTGGGTGGCAATGGTTCAGCATTACTTTATCAGTGCCTGGATTCCGCCATCAGGGGATCAGAATCAATATAGTCTGCGCAAGCTGCCAGGTAAAGACGTCTATCTAATGGGATTCACCGGACAGCAGCTGACGGTTTTAGCGGGCGACAGCGGCAATTATGTTGCGCAGTTTTACGTTGGACCTAAAGATCAGAGTAAACTTTCTGAGCTTGCGGAATACCTTGACCTCACTGTGGATTATGGCTTTCTGTGGATGCTGGCAAAGCCAATATTTTTTAGTATGAAGTGGATCCATGATGTCATTGGTAATTGGGGTTGGTCTATTATCTTACTAACCCTAGGCATTAAAATTGTTCTGTACCCACTTTCGGCGACCAGCCTTAAATCAATGGCTAAGATGCGCAATCTGCAACCGGAGATGGCGCGACTGAAGGAACTCTATGGTGATGACCGCCAAAAGATGTCGCAGGAGCTAATGGGCCTATATAAAAAGGAAAAGGTTAATCCTGCTGGCGGATGCTTCCCCATGCTGCTGCAAATGCCCGTGTTTCTTTCGTTGTACTGGGTACTTTTGGAGTCGGTCGAGATACGGCATGCACCCTGGATCTTTTGGATTCAGGATCTGTCAGCTAAGGACCCTTATTTCATCTTGCCGTTGGTTATGGGTGCAAGCATGCTATTGATGCAAAAAATGCAGCCGATGCCCACCGATCCTATGCAGGCTAAGGTGATGCAAATCATGCCGATCGCCTTTACGTTTTTCTTTATGGTCTTCCCTGCCGGTTTGGTGCTTTACTGGACCATTAACAACCTGCTTTCCATGGCGCAACAGTGGTATGTGAACCGTCAGTTACTGGCCGGCGGGAAAGGTAAATAGTGGTTAACGGCAGACAAAAAAGGCTCCTGAAGGGGCCTTTTTTGTATCACTTTGTTTAAGTCTGAGCCAACTATGATAAAAAATGATACAGATGTGATAGTAGCAATCGCGACGGCCCCTGGCCGCGGCGGTGTAGGCGTTGTTCGATTATCTGGTAACGTGGATCTTACACCCTATCTTTTGGGCCTGCTGGCTAGGTCGATGTTGACTCCGCGTTGTGCCGTCCTGTGCTCGTTTTTAGATGCTCATGGGGAGGTGATCGATGAAGGCATTGCGCTTTATTTTTCAAATCCTCGTTCATTTACGGGTGAAAATATCTTAGAGCTACAGGGACATGGGGGGATGGTCGTACTGGATAGGTTGGTGGCACGCTGTGTTGAGTTGGGTGCGCGGCTGGCACGACCCGGAGAGTTTAGTGAGCGCGCCTTTTTAAATGACAAAATGGACTTGGCACAGGCCGAAGCTATCGCGGATTTAATTGACGCCTCTTCGATACAGGGTGCGCGATCTGCAGTGCGGTCAATGCAGGGGGACTTCTCTGTGCTGATCTGTGCCCTGGTTGAAAAATTGATTGAGTTGAGGATCTACGTCGAGGCTGCCATCGATTTTCCAGAGGAAGAGATTGATTTTCTTGCTGATGAACGGTTGCTGAATAATCTACAGGCGTTAGTGTTTGATCTTCGAGAGGTGCTCAGTCGGGCACAGCAGGGGTCGCTACTTAGGGATGGTATGACGGTAGTATTAGTTGGTAGGCCCAATGCGGGTAAGTCTAGTTTACTCAACGCCCTAGCGGGTAATCAAGCGGCCATTGTTAACCCTATTGCGGGTACAACAAGGGATGTGTTGCGGGAGCGAATCTTGCTTAATGGGATGCCATTAAATGTTGTTGACACTGCTGGGCTTAGGGAGAGTGACGACGAGGTTGAACGAGAGGGAGTCAGGAGGGCCTGGCTTGAGATTGAAAAAGCGGATCTGGTTATGTTCGTGGCTGACGCTACTGAAACGGATGAACCGGATCTTCGTGAAATTTGGCCTGAGTACTTTGCGCGCTATCCTCAGGTGGCACAGTCGGTCATGGTAGTGTTAAATAAGATAGACTGCTCGGGGCATGCTGCCGGGCTCGTTGCGGGTAGTGATAGAACATTTGCGATCTCGGCCAAAGAACAAATAGGTGTTGCCGCGCTTACTGACTACTTACAAAAAAGCGTTGGTTATGAAGGGTATAGCGAGGGGTTATTTTCGGCCAGGCGTCGGCATATCGGTGCTTTACAAAAAGCCTTAGGTTTGGTGTTAGAGGGTATAGCGCAACTAGAGGGTGCCGGAGCCGGAGAGCTACTTGCCGAAGATTTGCGTCAGGCCCAAAATCAGCTGGCAGAAATTACAGGCCAGTTTACATCAGACGACCTTTTGGGGCGTATCTTTTCTTCGTTCTGTATCGGAAAGTGACTAAGTATTTATTCTCGGTCACGATGTATATGATGGAATGCTTTGAGATGTATAGAAAAGAGCGAATCGCGAGTTAAACACTGGTTGCAAGCTGTATATATACAGGTTATCCACAGAGTGTGGTTGTTTTTTGATCTAATTATTTTTAAATTCTGTTGATAACAAATGGATTGAATTTTTTTAAGATACTGATTAGTAAGGTAATTATTATTTCCGTGTTTTTTTGTCATTTTTTACATTGTGGATAATAGTTTTTTGGGAGTATAGAATGAATTGTCCGAGAGATTATTGGCTTTCACTAGAGATATGGAGCTAAGGATCGGCTCTCACATTTTTATTGACGTCAAAGACAGTGTGGGCGAAACAGCTACGATTTGAGGATTAGTGATCGTGTCCAAGGTTGGCAATGTTCTATTGTGCTTCTGGTTGGGTCTAAGAAAAGAAAGGGTTTGATGTGCCGGAAGTGGTTTGGAGTCAGTGTCAAAGGCAGTTGCGCAATGAATTGCCTGAGCAGCAGTACAATACCTGGATTCGTCCGCTGGTTGTGCGAACTGATATTGCTCCGGGTGGAGCGGTTGAGTTGTTGGCTCCGAACCGCTTTATCGAGGAATGGGTAAAAAGTAAGTTCCTCGCGCGTATACAGGAGTTGTTTGGAGAGCAGGGATGGCCGGGTGTATCTCTAATGATTTCGGCAGGAGAAAGTCGCCAGCCGCAGTTCTCTTCAGGGGCTGTTAAGCAAGCGTCGCTACTTCCGACTCAACAACGGTCCATCGAGCCCTTTCAGCCGTCGCCGATAGATAGGTTTAGTGGTGAGGCGCCGGCGGTTCTAACATCGATAAAATCGGCTGCCGAGAGCAGTCTAAAAACTAACCTTAATAAAAATTTCACCTTCAACAGTTTTGTCGAAGGTAAGTCTAATCAGTTGGCCTTTGCAGCTGCTCAACAGGTCGCTGAAAACCCTGGTGGTTCCTACAACCCTTTATTTATCTATGGCGGCGTAGGGTTGGGTAAAACCCATTTAATGCACGCCGTCGGCAATGCTATGCGCGTCAAGAAACCTGATGCAAAGATCGTTTATCTTCATTCTGAGCGCTTTGTTGCGGACATGGTGAAGGCGTTACAGTTAAAGGCGATCGATGAATTCAAGAGTTTTTATCGTTCAGTTGATGCGTTACTAATCGATGATATTCAGTTTTTTTCGGGGAAAGAGCGATCTCAGGAGGAGTTCTTTCATACGTATAATGCTCTACTCGAGGGTGGGCAGCAGATGATCCTGACGTGCGACCGATATCCAAAAGAGATCGATGGCGTTGAGGAGCGCCTTAAGTCACGATTTGGCTGGGGCCTGACGGTGGCTGTTGAACCCCCGGAGCTTGAAACTCGCGCGGCTATTTTAATCAACAAGGCAGAGCAAGCTGGAATGGCGTTATCAAAGGATGCGGCGTTCTTTATAGCGCAGCGTATTCGCTCTAACGTGCGGGAGTTAGAGGGTGCGCTTAAGCGGGTGTTGGCTCATGCGCAGTTTACGGGTAGGGTCATCGATATTGAATTAATTCGTGAATCGCTGAAAGATTTATTGGCACTTCAGGACAAGCTGGTTACGATAGACAACATTCAGAGAGTTGTCGCTGACTACTACAAATTAAAGATGTCGGACATGCTGTCTAAGCGCCGCAGTCGCTCAATCGCTCGGCCCAGGCAGGTGGCTATGTCGATCGCGAAGGAGTTAACCAATCATAGTCTTCCTGAAATTGGGGAGTCGTTTGGTGGTCGTGACCATACCACAGTATTACACGCATGCCGTAAGGTGAAAGAGCTAGAGAGTGTTGACCGTGAGGTACAGCGTGACCTTAAGAATTTATATAGGACGCTGTCTTCCTGATCAGCCCTTAGAGTAGGCAGTAAGTTATCCATTCAACAACCCACTGAGTGCCGGAGATATAGAATTACCATGAAATTTAGCCTTTCCCGTGAAGCGTTATTAAGTCCGTTGCAGTTAGTTGTTGGTGTTGTCGAGCGCCGGCAAACGTTGCCTATTTTGTCAAATGTCTTGTTGAGTCTTGATGGTACCAGGTTGTCGCTTACCGGAACGGATCTCGAAGTTGAGATTATCGGGTATACCGAAGTGGCGGTCGCAGCGGAGGTCGCTGAAGTGACGGTGTCGGCGCGTAAATTTCTTGATATCTGCCGGTCGCTGCCAGAGGGTGCGCAGGTTGATTTTTCGAGTGGAGACGGGAGGGCAACGCTTAAGAGCGGCCGTAGCAAGTTTACCTTGGCCACTTTGCCAGCCAATGAGTTTCCGTCTGTGGACGAGGGCGATAAAAGCATTGATTTTTCGGTTCAGGGGACTCTGCTGAAGGGGATGATCGAGGCTACTTCGTTCGCGATGGCACAGCAGGATGTTAGATATTATCTGAACGGCATGCTCTGGGAGCTGACCAGTAACAAATTACGCGCAGTGGCTACTGATGGGCACCGCATGGCCCTTTGTGACTGTGAGGTTGAGATTGAGGTTGAGGACACCATTAGCGCAATTCTGCCACGCAAAGGAATTATGGAGCTCGCGCGCTTACTCGGTGAAGGCGATGTTCAGGTTGCCATGGGCTCTAACCACATTCGGATTACTGGTGCGGACTATTGCTTCACATCAAAGCTAGTGGATGGTGCCTATCCAGATTATGATCGTGTGTTGCCGAAAGGTGGGGATAAATTGGTGGTGGGTGATCGCGGGCAGCTTAAACAGTCCTTCGGTCGCACGGCGATTTTATCCAATGAAAAGTACCGTGGCGTGCGGATTCTTCTTTCAGATAGCTGTATCAAGATGGTCGCAAACAATCCTGAGCAGGAGGAAGCAGAGGAAGAGGTAACAGTGGACTATCTGGGCGATGAGCTCGAGATCGGGTTTAATATCAGTTACTTGCTAGATGTGCTTAATGTGATTAAAGGCACTGATGTCCGCTTTACCTTGTCGGATTCCAACAGTAGTGCCTTGGTTGAGGATGCTGGTGATGGGAAGGCTGTGTACGTTGTCATGCCCATGCGGCTTTGATGCGCTCGGCCTTGTCCGGCTGCGAGCAGCAATAGGTTCCTATGATTCTTTCTCGTCTGGACATCCTGCAGGTGAGGAACCTGCAGGATGTGCACGTCTTATGTCACCCAAAAGGTAATGTTATCTATGGTGCAAACGGTAGTGGTAAGACTAGTCTTTTGGAGGCTATTTACCTGTTAGGCCGTGGGCGCTCGTTTAGGCACCGTGACCTCAGGCTGGTTATCGGTGAGTATGCTACAGAGCTGGTTGTGTCTGCTCGTGTAGAGCGCAGTCCGCCTCAGACTTGCTATCAACTTGGCGTTAAACGAACCGTGGCGGGTCGATTTGAGGCTCGGCTGGACGGGGCATCATTGCAATCTTCAGCGCAGCTTGTGGAAGCGTTACCATTACAGCTGATCGACGCTCATAGCTTTACTTTGTTAGAGGGCGGGCCTCTTCAGAGAAGGCAGTTCCTTGACTGGGGAGTGTTCCACGTGGAACACGGGTATTCGTCGTTGTGGAAGCGCTTCCAAAAAGCGCTAAAACAGCGGAATCAATTACTTCGGCATGGTAGGATGGACGAGGGTTCTTTGAGCGCCTGGACTGCTGAGTTGGTGCCGCTGAGCGAAGAGATTTCTAGATATCGGCGAGACTATTTATCGGCGCTTTCTCAGTATGCTGGTTCGGTGGCTGGCTTGTTCGGTGGTTTGGGGCCTCTGGAGCTAGAGTATTATCAGGGCTGGGCTACTGAGCGCAGTCTAGAGGAGTCACTGGGCGCTTCGCGCGCTCGAGATATAGCGACGGGGACCACCAATGTTGGTTCTCATAAGGCTGATTTTATCATCAAGGTGGATGGGTCTCCCGCGGCCGAGCGATTGTCACGGGGACAGATTAAGCTGTTGGTGTATGCGTTAAAGCTAGCTCAGGCTGCGTATTATAGAGAGAACACCGGCCGAGGGTGTGTGTTTTTGTTAGATGACTTGCCTGCCGAGTTAGACTATCAGCACCGTGGTCAGGTGGTTAGCTGTTTAAATGGCCTTGAGTGTCAGTATTTTATGACGGGTGTCGACAGAAAAGACTTTGATTTGCTGGTGGAAGGGATGGCTCATCAGATGTTCCATATGGAACATGGTGTTGCTTCGAAAGATTGAATAACGGGGAAACTATTAGTTATGAGTGATGAAGCGAATTATGACTCGTCAAGCATTAAGGTGCTTAAAGGCCTAGATGCCGTCCGCAAGCGGCCGGGTATGTATATTGGTGATACTGATGACGGAACTGGGCTTCACCATATGGTCTTTGAGGTGGTCGATAATTCTATTGATGAGGCACTTGCGGGGCATTGTTCCGAAATTCGCGTAGTTATTCACCCTGACGAGTCTATTTCGGTGTCAGACAATGGCCGCGGCATTCCCACGGAGATGCACGACGAGGGCGTTTCAGCCGCCGAGGTGATTATGACCGTGCTGCATGCTGGGGGAAAGTTTGACGATAACAGTTACAAGGTTTCTGGCGGCCTCCACGGAGTAGGGGTGTCTGTGGTCAACGCGCTATCTAAAAAAATGCGGCTGACTATTCGTAGAAACGGTAAGGTTCACGAGCAGACATATTCTCATGGCGTTCCCCAGAGCCCCTTGGCGGTGATTGGTGATACCGATGAAAGCGGTACCGAGGTGTATTTTGCTCCCTCGGAAGGCACCTTTACGAATATTAAGTTCCATTTTGATCAGCTAGCTAAACGACTGCGCGAGCTATCATTTCTTAACTCCGGCGTTCGGATCGTATTACATGACGAGCGAACGGCAAAAGAGGAGGCCTTCGCCTATTCCGGTGGACTGAACGCCTTTGTTGAGTACCTCAATACTAATAAGACGACAGTGAATAAAATTATGCATTTCAACTCTGACCGCGAGGATGGCACCAGCGTTGAGGTGGCACTGCAGTGGAATGATGGATACCAAGAAAATATTCTCTGCTATACCAATAATATTCCTCAGCGAGACGGCGGCACGCACCTGGCAGGATTTCGGTCGGCCCTTACTCGAGGTCTGAATACCTATATAGAGAAGGAGGGTATTAACGGTAAATCCAAGGTCAATACTACTGGCGACGATGCCCGTGAGGGCCTTACAGCCATCGTTTCCGTCAAGGTTCCAGACCCCAAGTTTTCATCTCAGACAAAAGATAAGTTGGTGAGTTCAGAGGTCAAAGCCGCTGTTGAGCAGGAGATGGGTAGTAAATTTACTGATTACCTGATGGAATTTCCTCAAGAAGCTCGGGCTATCGTCAATAAGATGATCGACGCGGCACGAGCTCGTGAAGCTGCTCGCAAGGCGCGGGAAATGACCCGTCGAAAGGGCGCGCTGGATATTGCCGGTCTACCTGGAAAGCTAGCAGATTGCCAAGAGAAAGATCCGGCTCTGTCTGAGCTATACCTAGTGGAGGGAGATTCCGCTGGAGGCTCTGCGAAACAGGGCAGGGCACGAAAAACACAGGCGATTTTGCCCCTTAAAGGAAAGATATTGAATGTCGAAAAGGCTCGCTTTGATAAGATGCTCTCGAGCGTGGAAGTGGGAACGCTGATCACCGCTTTGGGTTGCGGTATTGGCACCGAAGAATTTAATCTTGCTAAATTACGCTATCACACCATTGTTATTATGACCGATGCTGATGTTGATGGTTCTCATATTCGCACCTTGCTGCTGACGTTTTTCTTTAGACAGATGCGAGAGTTGGTAGAAAACGGCCATATTTATATTGCCCAACCGCCACTGTATAAGGTTAGTAAAGGTAAGAATGAACAGTATGTGAAAGATGATCCGGCACTGTTAGTGTATCTCACCCAGAAGGCCTTGGAGAGCGCTAGCTTGCATGTTAATGCGAGTGCGCCAGCTATTCAGGGTACAGGGTTGGAGGCTCTGGTTGCGCAATATAGGCATGTTGACAGCCTCATGGATAGAATGTCTCTGGTATATTCTCGCAAAGTACTTGAATCTCTGGTTGATATCAGTGGTTTGGATAGCAATATTTTGACTTTAAAGGGCGATGTTGATCGCTGGAGCCTAGAGCTTCAGGAGAAACTTAATGAAGACGACAACGGCACCCACCGATACAAGGTCAGCGCCAAAGAAGACAAAGAGCGCAACATCTTCGTGCCAAACATTGAAATTACCGCCCATGGTGTACCTCATTACCACAGTCTGAGCCGAGACTTTTTTGAGTCGAACGAATATAAGGCCATGGTAGACCTAGGTAATACACTGCAGGGGCTTCTCGAAGAGGACGCCTATGTCCAGCGCGGAGAGCGCAACCAGCCAGTCGAGAGCTTTAAGGCGGCCCTAGACTGGTTGATGACTGAATCACGCCGCGGTATCAATACCCAGCGGTATAAGGGTTTGGGCGAGATGAATCCAGAGCAGCTCTGGGACACGACTATGGACCCTGCTAGTAGGCGAATGCTTCTAGTGACAATCGAAGATGCGATTGCCGCGGATCTGATGTTTACCACTCTAATGGGTGATCAAGTTGAACCAAGGCGTGAATTTATTGAAAAAAATGCGCTATCTGTGATGAACCTGGATATCTAACGCGAAATAGCAGGGCGCTATAAGCCGCCCTAACTATTAGAAATTACATTCTAATAGTAGGACCTCGGCCTTGCTGAGGCTGTTGCGACGGTGTTACTAGTACGTTACTTGACGGAGCATCCAAGCTATGAGCCCAGCCCAGCCCAGCTTTGGTTTTTTTATACATAGGTCACTATTGATTATTTTTAGCGGCCGCCCCTGCTAGCTAGGACCTCTAAAGGACACTTTTGATCCAGTCCCGCGCCTGTTTTGTCAGTTCTCGAGCGCTACCATGTTCGCTGTCAATGGCAGGACCGATCTGCAAGTGGATAGTGCCGGATCGTTTTAGAAAGCTGTGATGTAACCAATACTTGCCTGCATTATGACCTACAGGCAGGATCACAACTGAAGCCTTTTTGGCGATCGCCGCGCCGCTACTCTTGAATGCACCCAGCTTCTCGGGACGGCCTCTAGTACCTTCGGGGTAAATCACGATCCTGTTACCCTCCTTAAGTCGACGCTCGCCATACTTCAAAATAGACCTTATGGCGGACGCTGGATTGGCTCGCTCAATGGCTATAGGACGCATAAAATATAGACTCCAGCCAAATATCGGAATCCATAGAAGTTCACGTTTTAGGATCATGCTCGCCGGTTGAAAGAACCACTGCATAAAGAATCCGTCCCACGTACTCTGATGATTGCTCAATATCACGCAGGGGCCCTTAGGGATATGCTCATGCCCAGTCACCTTCACATGGATGTTACAGACAACCCGCAACCAGCCCAAAGATAGCCGGTTACCGTAGGTGGTGATCCGCTGTAGAAGCCGAAATGGAAGAAATGAAAAGATACAGCAGATAAAACTGCTTGTTACCACAATGATGCCAAAGCCACAATAAAACAGCAGGGCCCTAAACGATTGTCGAATCCTTACGAACAATGACATCCTGATGTTGCGCTCCTGAAGATCATTTAGACCGGACCAGTTGTGAGATATCAGCCACACCGACAAATAGTTGGCGCAAACTGTATAACAGCGCCAGGCGATTATCTCGCACCGCCCTGTCATCAGCCATTACCATGACGTCATCAAAAAAATGATCTACGGGTTCCCGGAGCTGCGCTAGTTTTTGCAATACCTGAGTGTACTGTCGCCCGACTAACAGAGGTGCAACAATCAAGGCTAAAGACTCGATGTCTGCCGCTAAATTCTTCTCGGCGACGTTATCCAGCAGATCTAAGTTGACTGCCGGCGGGATCGCGTCAGCAAGTTGTTTGGCAAGAATATTGGATACCCGCTTATTGGCTGATGCAAGAGCCACAGCCTCAGGTAATAGAGTGAACTGATGGACGGCCAATACTCGAGCATTTATATCTAGGGGATTTGACAGGTTCAGGGCTGCCACAGACGCAAACACTTCTGCGTCCATACCCTCATCTCTATACCAAGCTTTGAAGCGGTCAATAACGTAAGTAAGCACTTGCATTTCAATATCATTAGATTCCACTGCAAACGGTTTTGCCGCCAAAGAAATGGCCAGTGCGAGATCCACGTCAACTTGACGTTCCACCATAATACGCAACACACCCAAGCTCGCACGACGCAGGGCAAAGGGATCACGAGACCCCGAAGGCTGCTGCCCAATACTAAATATTCCTACCAGACTGTCTAAGCGATCTGCCAGCGCCAGCGTTATTCCTGTGGCGGTAAGGGGCAGATCATCGCCCGAGAACCTTGGCAAATATTGCTCAAATAGTGCCTCTGCAATCTCAGCGTCTTCACCATCATGCAGAGCATAGTACCGACCCATAGTCCCCTGAAGATCAGCAAACTCAACGACCATATCACTCACTAAATCAGATTTACTGAGTTCCGCTGCACGGCGCGCGAACTTGCAATTACCCCCGGTAACCTCAGCCAGCGCCTCAGCCAGCAATGCGACCCGCTCTGTCTTGTCATAGACTGAGCCGAGCTTAGCTTGAAACACCACCTGCTTTAAGCTATCTCGGCGGCTACTGAGTGAAGCTTGCATGTCATTTTTATAAAAGAACGCTGCGTCGGCGAGTCGAGGTCTAATCACCCGCTCATTACCATCGATAACCTGAGCCGGGTCCTTACTCTCAATGTTGGCCACGGTAACGAAGGCTGACATTAACTGATTGTTACTGTCCACCAAGTGGAAATACTTCTGGTGCTCTTTCATTGACGAAATTAACGCTTCCGCTGGAACATCCAAAAAGTGTTTTTCAAAGCGGCCCATCAGTGGCACTGGCCATTCGCTCAGCGCGCTGACTTCATCGAGCAGGTCCTCGTCAATCACCGCAATACCGTTGATACTATTGGCCAGCGCTGTAACCCCTTGGCGAATGATATTGCGGCGCAGATTAAAATCGACTATAACGAAGGCTTTTTCAAGCTGCTCTGCATAACTAGCTGGCGAGTTAATGGTGATCTCGCCATCGGAATGGAAACGGTGCCCACGGCTAGCATTGCCCGCCTCAACACCGAGGATCGTTTCCCGGCAGACCTGGCCGTCAAATAACAGAACCGCCCAATGCACGGGGCGTGCAAATTCAGTTTTTTTACTGCCCCAGCGCATGCGCTTGGCAATTGGTAGGCTGGCTAGGGAATCATTGATTACTTGACCCAGCAACCCGCTGGTCTGGCAGCCCGTGTCTGTGCGTCGCACGCAGAGCTTATCCTGTTGACCGTCGCTCTCAACCAGCCCATTGAGATCCGTTAGCGCCAGTCCATTTTTTTCCCCAAAAGCCACTGCCGCCCTTGTTGGGAGACCCTCGCCATCGAAGGCCACTTTCGTTGGCGGGCCCCAGGCAATAACTTCTGTATCAGGTGCCTGGCGGTCCAGACCTCGGATCATCACCGCGAGCCGACGTGGCGCCGCATAGGATACTACGTCGTCAAAGCTCAGATGATGCGCCTTAAATCCGTTAACAACACCGGCAGAAAATGCTTCAGATAGCCGCATCAATGCCTTGGGGGGCAGCTCTTCGGTGCCCAGTTCAACCAGAAAGTCAGCGCTCACTTGGTATCTCCTGAGTGTTTATCGATGACTTCGGCCGCGATCGCGTTGTCCGCGAGAGGAAAGCCAAGCGCCATGCGGGAATCAAAATACCCTTGCGCGACACCGCGGGCCAACGCACGAACTCGAAGGATATAACGCTGACGTTCGGTGACGGAGATGGCCTTCCGGGCATCCAGAAGGTTAAATGTGTGAGAGGCTTTCATGACCATCTCATAGGCCGGCAGGGAAAGCCCCGCAGCGATTAGTCTCTCGCTTTCTCCCTCATGTTGGTCAAAACTCTTGAACAGGAAGTCGACATCGGCATACTCAAAGTTGTACGTCGACATCTCGACCTCATTCTGCAGGAAAACATCACCGTAGGTGACATCACCATCAGGGCCATGTGCCCAAACAAGATCGTAAATGCTGTCAACCGCTTGCAAATACATAGCGATACGCTCCAGCCCATAGGTAATTTCTCCCGTCACTGGATAGCACTCGAGGCCACCCACTTGCTGAAAATAGGTAAACTGAGACACTTCCATGCCATTCAACCAGATCTCCCAGCCAAGCCCCCATGCCCCAAGAGTAGGTGACTCCCAGTTGTCCTCTACAAAGCGCACATCATGGACCAAGGTATCAACACCTAGGTGCCTGAGTGACCCCAGATAGAGCTCTTGGAAGCCGGCAGGACTGGGCTTCATCACCACTTGAAATTGATAATAGTGCTGCAAGCGGTTTGGATTTTCCCCATAGCGCCCATCCGTTGGCCTCCGCGACGGCTGCACATAGGCGCTATTCCATACCTCAGGTCCGATTGACCGCAGAAACGTGGCCGGGTGGAAGGTTCCCGCGCCGACTTCCAAATCGAGCGGCTGCATAATCAGGCAGCCTTTATCAGCCCAGTATTGCTGGAGTCTTGAGATTAGATCCTGAAAGGTATCAGGAGGCGCACAGAGCTTGCTCACAAAAGTCACCTAAAAATCAAATACAACGGAAAGAATCGGCAATTATAGAGAGGCATGACCAGAAAGATAGGGGATATCCGTTCGAAAGTCTTTATTATGTAGCCTACGTAGAATACCTTGCGGATATGATAAGCCCACCATTACTATGAATTAATTGCGTTATGGAGATTTAGATGGCCCACGTAAGATATGGGGACAAAGTTCGCAAGGCAGTATTTCTCGTCGCCGGCATGGGATCACGATTTTTGCTAGCCACCAAAACCTGTCCCAAAGAAATGGTCGTAGTTGTCGACACAAGCCATTAATTCCATAAGCCGTTGAAGAGCCTTTTGAAGCCAGCATTATCGAACTGATTTTCGTCATCGGCCGAACCAAACACAGCATAGCGGCCCAATTTGCCAAGGCCTATGAGTTTGAAAATCAACTGTAGCTTCAAGGCAACCCAGACCTATTGGCGATTGGGCAAAACATTGCGCCTAGAAGTGTAAGCCGTGCTTATGTTCGTAAGACTAGGCGCTGGGGTTACAGCAACATGAGATTGGTTATGAGCTGTGCACCTATCTTAAAAATGAGCTATCAGCCAATATATGAGGGACATATGGTCGCCAAAATAGTACTCTTTTTACTGCGGGGCCTTTCTTGGCTGCCGCTTATAGTGGCCCGATCGCTCAGTCGTTTGCTGGCTCACTTGATGGTGGCCTTTAACGCAACGCCCCTGAGTGTATCTCAGGTTAACCTAAGGCTATGCTACCCAACTATGCCAGAGAAAGAGATTCAGGCCCTCAGTCGAGCTCACATGGAACACTTTGCGAATATCCTCTGTGAAACCCCTCAAATCTGGCGGAAGGGCTATCCCTGGTTAATCAAAAATATCGTTGGCTTTCAAGGAATGGAGCATTTGCAGGCGACCTCAGATGACCCAGCCGGGACCATTTTTCTGATACCGCATCATGGCAGCTGGGAGGCCATAGGAATCTGGCTCGCTCAGCTTGCCCCCCTGACCAGCCTCTATGCGCCCGCGAAAAATCCCGCCTTAGATCATTGGGTGAAAAGCTCTCGCCTCCGGTCGGGGATGTGTTTGGCACCCACCAATGTCCGCGGGGTCGCACGATTATTAAAGGCTCTCAAAAGGGGCGATAATGTGGCTATTCTGCCCGATCAGAGTCCGAAGCTCAGCGGTGGTGCGTTCAGTACTCTATTTGGCGTTCCAGCTCTTACCATGACTCTGACTCATAATCTTATACAGCGCACGCGGTGTCGGGTGATTTTCGTTGCCGCGATACGCGTCAAAGGAGGATTTGAGATCGTGATGCAACCGGCCCCAGAGCAGATCTACAGTGCTGATCAGCAGGCTAGCTTATTAGCCTTAAATGGCGGCGTCGAATCAATCGTCGCGCTGGCGCCCAGCCAATATCAATGGACATATAAGCGCTTTAGAATCCAGCCAGATCAAGCAGGACAGCCTGATGAATCAATCAACCTCTACCCCAAAGGGCCTCAGAAACTATAGATAACCGTTAGATGTAATTATGCGCTACAGGGGAGTCCGGATGAAAAACCATACTATAGTATTGCTGGCTAAGCTGAGTTCGCTTTCCCTCTCGCTCCGAATCAGCATCAATGGGAATGTAGACGCTTTCGAACGGCGACCGAGCTTTTATCCTAAAGGAGCCTAACATCATAGTCCCATTACCCCTGTCGAGGTGCGCCGGTACTCGCCATCATCCCGAATCTATTTGGAGACAGCGCCGGCTCAATACCGACGAGCCGGTGTCAAAACACTGGCGTGACTGGCTATTGGATAAGGGTTCATTGACCAAGCGCCTTATTACAGCCAGCGATGGCCAACTAACAGTGCAGGTTCTGAGCCAGGGCATTGAGATCCCTCGGACATCGGAAATGTTGGCGCTATCTTTACCCCCTCGTCAAAGGGCACTCATTCGTGAGGTTTTACTCTTGGGTAAGGAACAGCCCTGGGTTTATGCGCGAAGCGTTATCCCTTTAACTACCCTTACGGGCCGACTGCGCTCCCTAAGGCATTTGGATAGTCGTCCCCTGGGTGCGCTGTTATTTAATGATCCCAGTATGACTAGACAACCTATAGAGGTCGCCGCTATTTTACCCGGCACGGAATGGTTACCTGATGTCCATAATCTCTCAGGAGTAATGCTTTGGGGGCGCCGCTCAGTCTTTTGCCTTGAGCAAAAGCCGTTACTTGTTGCAGAGATATTTTTACCTGCGTTTAAACCGTACAATCAAAGCTTAATATAATGCGCGATCGAGATGACCATGAGCAGTGAAAATCAACAACCAGCTAATCGCTGGTTGCGACTCATGCGTCTCGATAAACCCATCGGCACGTACCTATTATTGTGGCCGACGCTCTGGGCACTATGGTTTGCTAGCGAGGGAGCGCCGTCTGCGGAAAACTTAGTGATATTTATTTTGGGTGTGGTCTCGATGCGTGCCGCTGGGTGTGTTATTAATGATTATGCCGATCGCAATTTAGACGGCCTTGTTGAACGGACTAGAAACAGACCACTGCCCAGTGGCGAAATTGAATCTTACCAGGCTCTATTGCTGTTTGTACTCTTGCTACTGGGGTCCCTCGGGCTAGTGCTGATGACTAATCAGTTGACCATTATGCTATCTGTCGGCGGTCTGGCCTTAGCGACCTGCTATCCTTTCTTAAAACGAGTTACGCACCTGCCACAACTGGGCTTGGGAGCTGCCTGGGCGTGGGCTGTGCCCATGGCTTTTGCCGCGGAGCGTGGTCAGTTGCCGGCGGCACTGTGGTTAATTTTTACTGCAGTAATCCTCTGGACCTTAGCGTTTGATACCTACTATGGGATGGTTGACCGAGAGGATGACTTAAAAATTGGCATCAAGTCCACCGCCATATTATTTGGTCGCTACGATTTAGCCATGATAGCCTTATTACAACTCGTGACTTTGGCGCTATTGTTCGCGGCCGGACTGCATTTTGAGCGCGGCTTGATCTACACCGCTGGACTGTTTGTCGCCGGGGGCTGCTTTGTCAAGCAACATTTACAGGCGCGGCATCGAAATCGAGAGGTCTATTTCCGTGCATTTTTAAATAATAATCTAGTCGGGCTGGTCATTTTTATTGGGCTATCGGCCGACTATTTTTTTCAACCACAGGGCTTTCTATAGCCGATGTCAGTGCTTTTGCCAGACAATTAATCGATTATTGGCAGGCATTGGATTATCTTCCCGAAGATCCAGCCCGGCATCCATGGCCAGTTGATTGAGTTCGTGGAATTCTCTGATGCCCTGATGAGCAGATTGCTGTGTCAGCCTGTAATCAAATTCAATATTAGTGGGCGCATCCAGCACGCTCAAATACTTGAAGGGGCCATAGAGACAAAACATCCCGCCGCTCGAAAGAACTTGACCGACACCTGAAAACATCGCAGCTACGGCGAACCAAGGCATGATATGGGCGGTATTGGCGGAGTACACAGCATCGTAAGGGCCGGCTGGCCATGGATCACTCAGCACATCCAATAGAATGGGGGCGAGAAGATTGGGCGAGGGCTCGTCGCTAACCCACCGATTAATGCCCGCGTGGTTTTGTTCTCTGTCACTCATCTGCCAAGTAAGATGTGGTAGCTTTTTGGCAAACCAGACCCCGTGTTGCCCCGTTCCACTCCCCACCTCGAGAACGTTTTTCTTGCCAATAAAGATACGCTCTAATATCTGACAGATGGCCGTTTGATTATTGACACAGGCCTGCGAAAATGGCTTATCCATAGTATTACTGACTCTAGCTATAACGACTCTAGTATCAGTGCCGCTCGGTACATTATCCCTAAGCCCCAGGGAGGGCATGGCGGCAACACTAGCGAATAAAAACCCACTTATCGGCGTCACTCATGGCCGCATTATATGCGTAGCCTTCGGAGTTAAAACACTTAATCAACTCCACGTCAGTAATTCTATTCTTAATGATATAGGCGCTCATTAGGCCTCGCGCCTTTTTCGCATAAACGCTAATGATTTTATATTTATCATCTTTTTGGTCCATAAATACCGGTGTCAAAATTCGTCCACTGACGGCCTTTACTTGCACGGATTTAAAGTATTCATTCGAGGCGAGATTAACTAATGTCGCCGCTGGCCCTGTGAGCGCTTTATTGATCTGCTGAGTAATAATATCGCCCCAAAACTGGTAGAGATCCTTACCGCGGACATTACTGAATTTTGTACCCATCTCAAGACGGTAGGGCTGCATGAGATCGAGCGGTCGCAACACACCGTAGAGTCCCGATAAAATCCGGAGTTTATCCTGCGCCCATTGTAGATCAGCATCGGACATCGCATCAGCGTCCAGGCCCTTATACACATCGCCCTTAAACGCCAGTATGGCTGGGCGCGCATTTTCGTCATTAAACGGCATGCTCCATTCTTGGAAGCGCTCGTAATTCAGCGCCCCGAGAGTATCGCTGAGGCTCATCAGCGCACTGACCTCCTGAGGTGAAAGTGCTTTAAGCCCTTTGATTAATTCGCCGGCCTGACTTAAAAGCGCCGGCAGAGTATGATTATGTCTCGTTATTCGGCTACTGTAGTTGAGCTTTTTTGCGGGAGAAATAACTGTTAGCATCATAGTCATTGACCAGTTCATGAAAATTCAGTGCATTTAATGACGCCATTATAGCAAGCTGTGGCAGCCAAAGAGACCTCAAGGAGCAATAAAATGATGCCAACGATTCGACCCCAAAAGGTATTAATTTTAGTCCTGCTGCTAGCACTTATCGGCTGTGCCGTTAATCCCGTGACCGGTAAAAATGAGCTCACACTTATGTCGGCACAGCAGGAGATCGCCGTGGGGAAGAAAAACTATCGGCCTTCACGTCAGTCTCAAGGTGGCGACTACTATCTCAACCCGCAGCTACAGGTCTATGTTGCTGGGGTGGGCAAAAAACTCGCCGCGGTGAGTGGCCAACCCAATCTACCCTATGACTTTGTTGTGATCAATAATTCTGTGCCCAATGCCTGGGCGCTACCGGGGGGGAAAATAGCCATTAACCGCGGTCTACTCGTCTATTTAGAGGATGAGTCACAATTGGCCGCGGTATTGGCTCATGAGGTTGTGCATGCCGCCGCCCGTCACGGCGCACAACAGATGACGCGCGGTATGTTGACCAGTGTCGGGTTGGCCGCAGTAACGATTGGCGCTCAGGGCCGGCAGGGTGAACAGCTCTATGGCCGAGCTTCGCAGTTGGGCACAGCGGCATGGATGTCAAAATACGGCCGCGAGGACGAGCTTGAGTCCGACTACTACGGTATGGAATATATGGCTCGAGCGGGCTATGAGCCGCAAGGAGCGGTGGAATTGCAGCGTACATTTGTGAAGCTCAGTGCGAGCAAACAGGCGGATTTTGTAAGCGGGCTGTTTGCCAGTCATCCGCCTTCAGCGAAGCGTGTGGAGGCTAATATAGCCAAAGCAAAAACACTGCCCTCAGGGGCGCGTTATCGCGAGCGTTATCAGGTGGCTATTGCGCCCTTAAAAAAAGATGCCATGGCTTACCTTGCTCAGGAAAATGCTATGAAGAGCCTGATGGAAAAAGAGGCTGACAAAGCCTTGATGTTTCTGGATAAGGCCGTGGCCCTGCAGCCACGAGAGGCATCATTCTGGGAGCTACGTGGTGATGCCTGGAAAATGAGTGATAAGCTGGATAACGCAGAAAAAGCCTATACAACAGCCATAGATAAAAACCCTAGCCACTTTAGTTCCTATCTGGCTCGAGGAATTTTGCGGCATGAGCGCGGCCACAAAGATCGGGGATTGATTGATATCAGGCGCAGTTATGAAATTTTGCCGACATCAGAAGCGAGTTTCTATCTTGGCGAGGCGGCATTGGCCGCAAAACAGCATCAGCAGGCCAGTAGATATTTTCAACAGGCCCGACAGGCAGGTGGTGAGTTGGGGCGGAAAGCTAGTAAGCAATTGACAGTGGTCCAGTTGCAGCTGCAACCGCAGGGCTTCTTAAGTGCTACATTGTCCTACTCCGAGCAGGGCTATCTGCTGGTGACTATCAGTAATAACAGCCCGGTTGGTATGGACAACATTCAATTAAAGCTAACGGTCGCGGGTCAGAGGCAAATTCTCAGATTGCCCCAGGCACTGGCTGCAGGGCGACAATCAACTCTGTCTACCGGCATAAGACCGCAGGTCAACTCCAATGAAAGAGCTGCCTATCAGGTGCAGGTGGTAGCGGCTGAGCCACTTAACTAGCGGCTGCAGCCAGCTAAAAGCCAGACTCAAAGATTATTTGGTATCCGCGAGGCATTACGCCTAAAATACGACAACGTGAAATGGAACTAGAGGGGCAGAAAGCTTTTGGCAGACGAAAAACCACCCTGCGTTATGTGCAGGCTGATCCGTACATACTTTATATTGGCCGTGCCGATATTATTTATCATGTACACCAAGCCTGAATTTAGCCTGCTTAAGGGGCTTGCCCTCACAGATATTTTTGCCACTGCTATTGGCGCCTTATTGGTGACCACGATACTGTGGAAAGCCTACCAGGAATTTTGGAAACCAAAACGTGACGCAGCCAAAAAAAATCAGCCCTGACTGTTGGGCATGCAGGTATTTCAATATTACCCATGACCCAAAGTCGCCCTATGGTTGTAGGGCGATGGGATTCAAATCAAAGATTTTGCCATCAATGGAAGTCATTCGTGTGCAGGGCGAGCCCTGTCTGAGTTTTTCTCCGAAGCCACTTCAGGGCTGATCCATAACCAGTAAAAACGGTTGTTGGACAAATTTAGGCTGACGGCACGACAGGCTCCCGTTGTAACTGTTGACCGAACATTTAAAGGTCTTGCGCTGCCAGCTGCCACTCGAAGTCCAATAATTGGCTACCTCAGGCGAGGGAAACACATTCTGATTGATTGCTGGGGCAATACAGGAAGGCTCGATGATTGACTTCATTTCATCATTAGTTGGCAAGCGCCAAACTATCCCAGACTTCTCAGAGAATTCCACCGCGTAGTTAGTGGCTTCGCGCCAGTTTAAATGTAACCCCTCACCCTTACAGATATAGTTAGAGAAGTGTTTGCCGCCAGGGCAGCGATACCAAATTGTGTCGGAGCTCGGGTCTCGCGCGAGACCTTTATCGTCGGTGATAAACCCACCCCTGTCGCCAATAGCGATGTGATCAGCGCAGGTGGCAGCTGTCCGATAGTTGTCACAGCTGCTCAACAGCATGGTTAAACTGAGAAGGCTTACTGCAATAGGAGTCCTCCGACGTCCCTTTGGCCGCGGCGGACTAGTCCTGTCTTTGACGTGTAACGCGATTGTGCCCTTATTTCGCACCAGCTATCTCCGTGAGCTCTGTGTACTGAGTTATATTCGATAAACTCAGCCTCGATCTATCTTAACCTCATTAGTGTGCCCCAAGCCCACACTTTAAATCCAATGATTCTTCTCTTGCCGCTATATATACGGCTTAAAATAACTTATATTCTCTTAATTACATCGACAGCTAGCTTATATTATTAAGCGCCGATTGATTGCCATGGCTTCTACCAGTTGGCCAGTTTATTTAACATTGCTAGTTACTCGGCTTAATAATTCTAGCAAACTGTCGATTAACCAATGACTCGGCAATGGCTTGTCTGGCGTTTGGCCATAGGCATAATTTCATATTAGGTAAGGAAAGTTCATGGATATCGCAACTATTGTAGGTTTGTTAGGCGCCTTTGGCTTGATTGTGAGTGCAATTGACGACATCGGGGCCTTTATCGACACTCCTTCTATGCTTATTGTCGTAGGCGGTTCGATCATGGTGGTGATGCTGCGCTCGTCCTTGGGTGAGTTTCTCGGTGCCGTAAGTGTTTTGGGCAAGACGTTTAAAAATAAACTTGATGATCAGGGCAAACTCATTGAGCAGATTGTTGAGCTGGCCACCATTGCGCGAAAAGACGGCATGATTGCACTCGAGGGCCAAGAGATTGCCAACCCATTTCTCGCTAAGGCTGTGAGCATGTTGGTCGATGGGACCGATGCGAGTGTTATTAAAGGGTCCTTGGAAAGAGAAAAAAACGCGACCAAAATGCGCCATGATCAGGGCGCTAAAATATTTTCCTCTTGGGGGGAGATTGCTCCAGCGATGGGCATGATTGGCACCTTGATCGGATTGGTACAGATGCTGGGTAACATGTCTGACCCTAAGGCCATTGGCCCGGCCATGGCCGTAGCGCTCTTGACTACGATGTATGGTGCCATTTTAGCCAATGTATTCTGCATTCCCGTTTCTATGAAGTTAGGAAACCAGGCAGACATTGAAGAGGCGAGCAATGAAATGATTATCGAGGGCATCTTGTTCATTCAAGATGGCGGCAATCCGCGCGTTCTCGGTGATGTCCTTGCTGCGTTTTTGAGTCCCAAGGCGCGCTCCAAACTTGCGCCGGCCGCGTAGCAGGAAGGCTGAACCATGGCGGAACAAGAAACACTGGAACCGGTTGATCCGGAGCTCGATCCGGAGCTCGATCCGGAGCTCGATCCGGAGCTCGATCCGGAGGCGGAGCTTGAGGAGCCGAAAAAAGCGGGCCCCTCACCACCGCCACCCTGTCCAGCCTGCCCAAGTGGCGGTGCTCCTGCATGGATGGCGACTTTTGCCGATATGGCCACGTTACTTATGGCCTTCTTCGTTTTGCTGCTGTCCTTTGCCGAAATGAATGTGCCCAAGTACAAACAGATCGCCGGATCATTGAAGTCCGCCTTTGGTGTAAAAAGAGTGGTCCCGATTATCTCAATTCCCACGGCTCGCAGCCTAGTTAAAGAAGAATTTACGCCGGCAGTTGCGGCGCCAACAGTTATTGATCGTAAGCGACAGCGCTCGGATGAGATTACCAAAAAATATGTGGTCGCTAAGACCGAAGAGAAAAAAGCCGATTTTGAAACAGAACAAAACTTCCGCAAACTTGAAGAAATTCTCGCTGAAGAGATCGAGCAGGGCCAGGTCGTTGTTCGCCTTGAAGATGATCGAGTGATCGTCGAGCTGCAGTCCAAAGATAGCAGTGGAGGAGAAGGTGATGCAGACAAGGGTGAGGGTAGCGGTGGGCCTGTTAGCCAAGAGACGCTTGATATTGCCGCTAAGGTAATAGAAGCGCAGACGGATTCGTCTACTGAGATCGAGGTGCGCAAACAGCAGCTGGCCTCTGGGGCAGACAGCAGCGCTTCCGATAAAGACAGCAACCAGCAGTCGCTGTCAGGAGCGGGAGTCGACGGAAGCAATCAAAATATTGAAGACCGACTACAAAAAATACGCGCCGACCTTGCCGCCGAGATTCAAATGGGACTGGCGGAAGTTGAGCGGGTAGGTGACAGGATTATTGTGCGGCTGGCGAGCCAGGGCTCGTTTATTTCAGGGAGTGCCGATTTGCAGTCTGGCTTTATCCGCCTACTCCGACAGGTGGGCGCATCACTGGCGGCCACGGATGGAAAGGTCAGTGTCGAGGGCCATACAGACAACGTACCGGTTGCTTTTAGCGAGCGTTTTAACTCAAATTGGGATCTATCGGCGGCACGCTCGGCTTCTGTCGCGGACTTTTTTATTAATAATTCAGGTTTTGAACAGGGTAATATGTTGGTGACAGGCTTTGCCGATACCAAGCCCATCGCGACAAATAATACGGCGGCGGGCCGAGCTCGAAATCGGCGTATAGAGGTTATTGTCGATGGCTCATAAAGATAAGTGGGGGATAATCTAGTGGCTGATAACGAAGAGCTAGAGTCGACTGATATTCCAGATGAGTCTGAGAAGGAAGAGGCACCGCTGCCAGTTGTAGCGCCGCTTCCTGAAGAAGAGCTGCTTGAAGAGATTGAGGAGGAAGAGGAGGAACCTCAACCCCCGCAAAAATGTCCGGCATGCCCAGGGGGTGGCGCACCCGCTTGGATGGCGACCTTTGCCGATATGGCGACCCTGTTAATGGCCTTTTTTGTACTTCTGCTGTCCTTCGCCGAAATGAACGTACCCA